>Ga0078972_1003885_pt1 | contig 43138 bp, 27 predicted proteins | sample YelNatPaOPGAMG01_FD_67568 | JGI IMG/M metagenome (GOLD analysis project Ga0078972, IMG submission 67568) | Hot spring thermophilic microbial communities from Obsidian Pool, Yellowstone National Park, USA - OP-RAMG-01 (SPADES assembly) (version 2) | ecosystem: Environmental > Aquatic > Thermal...
ATCTTGAAGAAGTTGAATTCTTTGATATTGAATCAGATTCTTTTACCTCTTTAAAAGATTTTCTTGATAAAGCATATACTTATCAATTATTCTTTAATCTCGTAAGACCAAACACATACAAGGAAAACAAAACGCCATGGGATATAGTAAGAGAAAAAAATCCTGAATTGCCAAAAGAAATTTGCATGCTACCGCCGATTATTCTTGACAAAATGATTAATCAGGAGTATATGGAGAGTGTATACCATGTGTGTCGGGCTCCCTTATATCATTAAAATTTCTTTCCGTATAATCAGCTCCTTCCTGAAAAAAATTAAAGCCCGTTCTTAAAAAAATATTATTCCCAGCATCATATTCACAGCCAATTTTTATTCCGTAAATATTTTTACTTTTATTTATTTCGTTGGAATTACTGTTTATCTCATCTGCAAATAATTTTTTTACAATTAACTCTACGGGTAAAGTAAAAGATGATAAACTAAAACAAAAACCAGAAATTAAATCCAGTTGACTGAATTTTATATTGAATAATTTGTCATTATTTTTGTAATCAGAACCAAAAAAAAGATAATTAAAAATAGCGGAAAAATTTATTATATTATTTATTCTGTGCCGCATTGCAATATTTGCCATATATGCAATGGAATTAAATAAAATATCAAATTGTGGTAAAATCTGTTCAAATTTTTTTACGGGGAAATAATGATAATCAATTTCTGACAAATAGTATTTCTTATATTTTAATTTAAAATCAACTGCTATTCCAGAATTTACACTGACCAGTGTTCTATCATTATTATATTCAACACCTGCTTTAAAAAAATTCCCACTGTTTTCAAATTCTTCTTTTAGGTAAATATTTTCATCTTTTATAATTTCTGAACTCAAACTATCTTTAACATATATTAAATCCAATCGCCGTAAAAATAAATTTTCATAATCAAATTTTGTCCCATTTATATCATAGAACTCAAGCGGATAAATACCATTTTCATAAGTATTATCAAAGCCATTGTTATCCATTGAAAAAGCTATTTTTAATTTTTCATTAATATAATTACAAACAGAAAATGAATAAGTTGTTTTTGAAAAAACAATTGTCTCATTTTCGGTTATCTCGGCATCATTATTTTCTATTCCAGTTGAAAAATTATTTTCATTTTTTTCAAAAAAGTAATTGTCTTTAAATGAAAATCCAACAACAAAATTATCAAAAAGTTTTCTTGCGTATGATATTCCTGCAATTGAAAAGGACTTTTCTTTTTTAAAGTTATTATACAAATCCTGCTCTTCATTTAATTCTTTTGTTTCAGAAAAAAATGAATTCGCATTAAAATTTAGAATTATGATATTGTCTGAAAATTTATAAAATAAATTATTTGTTTTATAAGCAATGCCATTTATGAAAAATTCTGTGTTTTGTGTGTTTTTGTAATATTCTTTGACAAAACCTGGAATAAAGCCAAAATTTAAGGAAATGAAATTTTTTTTCATTATAAATGGTGCTGCAGCAGTAAAACCGAATGCAAAAAGGTCAATATTGGAAGTTATATCAGAAATCGCAATTGCTGGCTCTCCAAGAGCCATAACTCTTGCCATCCCACCATTTTCATAATAGGCATAACAGGAGGCAACGCTTAAAATTAAAAATAAAAATATCTTTTTCATAAATTATTCCCTTTTTTATTGTTTAAAAAATATATTAACAAAAATTTAGAGTTTTTAAAGTTAATTTTTATAAAATTTGCAATTTATTAGTGACATTAGGTAATATATTGTTTTTATTTTCTCTCTAACTCTTTTGCTTGGTAATGGATTTAAGTAAAAGGTGAAAGAATGCAAGAGGTGACTTGAATGCAACAGTTCCTATCTCTCCAATGTAACGGAGAGAAAAAAAACAAGAACAAATCCCTCTGTGTCTCCCTTTAGAAAAGGGAGAAATTAAAAAATGAAAAAATTGCTATGGCACTTGCCATGTTTTTATCCCAGGTTGCTTACTCGCAATGTAACATCTCAAAAAACATGGCTGGTGCCAGACAATTTTTGAATAAAATCAGGACGTTTTGGGAGTATATTCTTGAATACTGTTACTAAATTTCAAGCGTGAATTTCAAGTGCTTCGGGTTTCCCGCGCCAGCCGAGTGCTCCGCTTTGTTTTTGTGCCACTAAAAATCCAACCCCTTGTTATTAGCAAGTTACGGCATTTTCTTATTTTAATGAAAAAATTGCTCTGGCACCTGCCATGTTTTTATATACGGTTGCTTATTATCTTAGCACATAGAAATAACAAAAAAATTGAATATACTACATAACACGATTTAACTTGTGGGTAATGGTTAGTTAGGAAAAGGTGAGATATAAGGAAGAAAAATTTTTTTACATTTTATAAAAAACTGCTGCGACTTAAGGATTGCAATTACAATTTTATTGAAAATGTTTTTTTAATCCTCTCACATCTCAATTTCCAACATTTCCCATCCATTTAACTTTTTCAAGTCGTCCCAGTAAGGGCTTGTTGTTAAGTGCTCTTTAAAGGCATCAAGGAATTCTTTTTTATTTGATATATTCTTTGCTTCTTTCTCCTGCATTATCTGCTCTTCCCATTCAGGGTCCCATTCAACTTTTTCATAAAATTCCCATGCAGTGTTTCCATTTCCGGTATAGATTAAATCAAGCATATATTTCCACACATAAGTTATTAAGCCCCCTTTATTTTTTTCTATGTATTTTTCCATTTCAGTTTCAGAAGGCGGTGCCTTGCGCATTAAAGAATCAGCGAGGTGATATTCTCCATATTTATTTTTTAAAATAACCTGCGGTGCAAGATTTTCCCCAAAAGATGCCCACCAGTTTAAAAATGTGCAATCATTACCAATTATTTCAGGAACTCCATCTCCATCTAAATCCTTAAATTTAATCCCTTCTGCAAGACCTTTTAATTCAGCAACCATTTTAAAATCATCTTCAATGGAAAAAATGGAAAATAAATTTGAACAGGAATCCTTTTCGGATTTTAACTGCAAGACTATATCCGGCTTCCCATCACCTGTTACATCAGAACCAATCTGGGGCAAACTTGCATTTCTGCCATCGGCGTTTACTATAAAACTGAATTTTTCTCCTGCTTCTTTTAATTGATATTTTTTACCCTGCTTTTCAATTTCAAAAACCTTACTTTTATCATCTTTTTTTATTATATTAAATTCGTATTTTGCCGCACCCTTTTTTGTTTCTGTTTTTACCTTTTCAGGAATTTTTCCCTTAACTTCAACTGTTGGCGTTACTATCTCCTGCGTTGGTTCGGGTTTTACAGCTTCCTTTTTCGCTTTTTTTGGTTTTAAAAAAATTATTAAAACAATAATTAAAATAAGAACTAAAATTGCAACTGCATAAACTATTTTTTTCTTTTCCATTTTTTTCTCCTCGTTATTTTTTTAATTTATTTTTTATTTTTAAATAATTATCTGTATTTTTTATATTACCCTTTAAATTATTCTGCGGTATAAATTCTTGCAAATAAGAAATTCTGTTTTCTGATAAAGGATGGGTTGAAAGGAATTCTTCTAATTTTGATGGTTGTGATTTTCTTAATTCCATCAAATGCTTTTGAACATCAATCATTGCATAAGGGTCGTATCCAGCCATTGCCGCCAGATAGGCGCCTTGTTCATCTGCCTCATATTCATTTTCACGGGAATTTTTTAAAAACAAAAAATTAATCCCAATTGTTGATATAATTTTTGTAATTTCTTTTTTATCTCCTTGCTTGCCTCCTATCAAATCAGATAAAAATTCTATACCGTAATTTGCAATAATCGCCCGCTGCAAAAATTTAACACTGTGTTTTTTTACAACATGGCCTATTTCATGTCCAATAACGCAGGCAATCTGTGCCTCATTGTCAAGTGCCTTTATTATTCCTGTTGTCACATAAATAAAACCGCCTGGAACTGCAAAGGCATTAACTTCATCTGAATCAACCACATAAAATTCATAATTTAAATTTTTTCTATCGGAAAAAGAAACAAGTTTATTTCCCAGCATACTTATATAATTATTTACTTCCATGTCCTCGTATAATTTATAAGTTTTTTCGACCTGCGCCTTAGTTGAAAGACCAAATTGTAACTCCATAAATTCTGGCATAATTACAGGATCATCTTTTGTTGTTAATAATGAAGCACAGGATAAAAATAAAAATGCGCCTATAAAAATTAAAATCCGTTTCATTATTTATATTCCTCCTTTTTTAAACTGTATATACCTGCTGTTCCAGCAATAATATAACAATTATCATCTGTTTTTTCAATACAGTAACCAATATCATCTAATTCATATCCAAAATTTTTCATCCATATTAAATTCCCATTAAAATCGGTTTTCACAACCAGAACATCATAATCATCCCTGCCATGCGAAGTCGTTGCTCCGGTTATCAAATATCCATCTTTTGTTTCTAAAGCTGATAGTCCTTCGTCATAACCATCTTTCCCAATTGTTTTGGCAAATACACAGTTCCCATCCATATCTGTTTTTATTAAATAAACATCACTTTTGCCATTCCCAAAAGAAAAAGTTAGCCCTGTTATCAGATAACCATCTTTTATTTCTGTTAAACAATATCCCCAATCATATTCATTTCCACCAAACACAAAATTTTTGTGAACATCTTTCATTTTTTTTGTTAAATAAACATCGGTTTTTATTTCAGAAACATCTTCTGTTAAGCCAAGTATCATTGTTGCCCCGTCCTTTGTATTCAAAGCATAATATCCACTTTCATAGAATTTTTCTCCAAGTGTTTTTATCCAGATAAAATTTCCTTTTTCATCAGTTTTTGCCAGATAAACATTCTGGGTCTTTCCTATAATTAAAAAACCATCCTTTAATTCTATACTTTTTACTTCCCTATCCATTTCATCATAAGTTTTATTCCATTCAATTTCAAAATTTTTATTTAATTTTGCTATAAAAATTTTATCAGTACTGTTTTCTGTTGAATAATTCCTGCCTGCTAAAATATAACCGCCATCTTTTGTTTGTATTATAAAATCCGCCCAGTCAGTATATGGCCCTTCAAATGTTTTTGCAAATACACAATTCCCATCTGCATCAATTTTTAAAATAAAAATTTCATAGTTGTATTTTTTTTGTTCTTCAATTGATAATTTTGCAATTTTTTCTTTAGCAGAAGGTGCTACTTTTTTCTTTTCCTCTATTTCTTTTTCTTTAACAACTATTTTAATTTCTTTATTGCATTTAAAAAATAAAATTATAAAGATAAGAATTAAAATAATTATGAAAATAATAAAATAATATCTCCTCATTTATTTCTCTCCACTTATTTTTTATAATTTTACTTGATAAAATTAAGATTGTAAATGTGATTTTAGACAGTATTGCAATGTCTCAGTTATGGGAGGTAATAATAAAAATTGAAAATCCCTCTTAATCTCAATTTAGAAAAGGGAGAGATAAAAATGAAAAATTTTTTTTAATTTCCCCACTTTTTTAAAGCTATCCATTACCCACATCTTTAGCTTTAGCCCGTGGCTGGCACTTGCCATGTTTTTATCCCGGTTGCTTGCTATCTATCTTCACATCTTAAAAAACATGGCTGGTGTCAGACAATTTTTGAATAAAATCAGGACGTTCTGGGGCTATATTCTTGCGCCCTGTTATTAAAGTTCAAGCAGAAAATTCAAGTGCATAGGTTTCCGCGCCAGCCGAGTGCTCCGCTTTGTTTTTGTGCCACCAAAAATCTAACCCATATTATTAGCAAGTTACGGCATTTTCTGATTTTAAATGAAAAAATTGCTCTGGCACCAGCCATGTTTTTACACCCGGTTGCTTATTAGTATGTATATAGAAATCACAAAAAAAATTGAATGTACTACATAACACGGGCTAACTTATGGGTTATGGTTATTTTCTAAAGGGAGATTAAAGATGCATTTTTTATTCTGATTCTACCTCTCGTGACTTAGGCATTACTTTTAGACAGTATATAAACATCCTAGTTATGGCAAGTTTTTTAACAAAGCCACTTTTTCCCAATTTGCAATGATTTTAAATCTGGGTCTCGCCCAAAAATTAACAATATTCCTGTTACTTTATTATTACCATTTTCCCTCTGTTATACCTTGCTTCCTTATTCTGCTTATCCTTTACTGTTAGTATATAATAATATACCCCATTCCCCATCTGATTTAATTTTTTTGCTTCTATTATTATTGTATTATTTCCCTGCGCATATTCTTTCTCTACTACCATCTCATAAATTAATCGCATTGCTGCTGTGTATATCCTTATATTCGCATAATTTATCCTTTTTGTTATTTCAAATTTTATATTCAAATTTGTTTTCATATTTGCCGGGTTTGGTGAAATTATAACATCTTTTATCTCTAATTTTTCTGCTTCTGTTGGTGTAACTGTTGCAATCATCTGCGTTTGCGTGTATGTCGGTGTAAAAGTTATTGATGCTGTATTTATCATCGTCGCTGTAAAGGTATTTGTTGGTGTTGCTGTTAATGTATTTGTTGGTATCTGTGTGCTTGTTTGCGTTGGTGTTGCTGTATTCACTGCTGTTCCTGTATATATCTCTATTTGGTCTATATACCAGTTATTTCCTGTGTTATTCGCTGTCCCTCCTGTCCCATCTGCTATCGCAAACTGTATCGCCCTTATATGCTGCAATATATCTGTTAATGTCATTCCTGCTCCTTGTCCCCAGCTCGGCGCTACAAAACTACTCCACGGTATATCTATATACGTCCAGTTCCCTGTTGGCGAGTAATTGTATCTCCAGTATGAATAATCAGTTATATTTGTTGTAACTAATTGTATTAAAAAGTCAACTACTGTGCCTGTTCCTTTGTTCCCTTTCATATATAACCTTATTCCCTGTGCACTGCTTAAATCCATTTCTGTGCCTGATGCATTCAAATCAGTTGACACTGCTATTGATGGCCACCCACTTCCTATTACATCCCCGCTTATATGCCCTGCATAACTCCCACCACCTGCCGGCACATCTGTTGTTACCACCCTTGTCACATTACTACTTGTTGCTGCCCACTGCGTCCATAACCCACCCCAGTTATTTATATTAAATTCTCCATCTTCAAAATCATCTATTATGTCAGTAAATGTTGCTGTATTTGTTGGTATAGGCGTTAAAGTGTTAGTTAAAGAAACCGTATTTGTCACAGTATTTGTTGGTGTTTCACTATACGTATCTGTTGCTGTAAATGTCATTGTATTTGTTGGTGTCCATGTTGCCGGCTGGGTTCCTGTCACAGTTTCTGTTGGCGTCTCTGTTGCAGGACATATTATCGGACACACATTCGCATACATTGTCCATAATCCATTATATGGCTGCGGATTTGTCCATGTTTCCGGAAGCGGTCCATATGGGCATGGCCCATATCTCTCATCTCCAGTTACACCTACATCTTGGGCTAAACTTAATGAACTATTATCTTTTACAAATGCAAGCCAGTAATCCCCTGCTGTTAAATATACCTGCGGCATTGTTATTTCATTCCATCCTGGCACTACTGCTGCTTCTTCTGACTGTGCAACCAATAATCCAGGATTATTTCCTGTATCTGTGTATATCCCTACCCTCACATTCCCTGTCCCTGTTATTATATTCACTGCCATACTTTGTAATATTGCATCTCCTGTTAATGTATATTTGTTTGCTGCTATATTTGCTCCTGTATTAAATGCATTGCTACCTACTGTCTCCCTCCCGAGTTTTGCTGGACACACGCATGTCCCTATTGCTGTTGGCGTCTCTGTTGCTGTATTTGTCGGCGTCCCGCATACATACGGGCATATATTTACATACATACTGTATCTACCATTCGCATATTGCACCATTGTCAAAGTTGATGGAAATGGCCCGTATGCATAATCAAAATACGCTTCGTCTCCGTTTGCACCTGCATCAACCCTCACTTTTATTCCTGCTTCATTCTGATAAAATAACCAGTATGTTCCTGCTGCCAGATAAATATCTGGTATATCTATTATATTCCAACCTGTTGTTACAATAACAGATGCTGATTCTACAAGCAAATTTTCCGGTGTCCCTGAATTATCACTGTATAACGCCATCCTCATCTGTCCGCCTGTTGTTGACTGCACATAAATTGCAAAACTTTCTGCTATTGCTTCGCCTGATAAAATTATTTTATTTCCATTGCAATATCCAGAATAATCCACCTGATATGCTCCTAAAATTTTCCTTCCCACATAATCAGGACATGCACAGGGTGGTCCCGGGGTAAATGTATCTGTCGGTGTTGAACTCAACGTATATGTTACTGTCACTGTTGGTGTATCTGTATATGTAAAAGTAGGTGTCCATGTGTAATAAATTGTATCGGTTGGCGTTTCTGTGTTTGTAAAGCTCTGTGTTGCTGTAAAAGTTGGTGTATTTGTCCAGCACGGATTTGCTGCCTGTTGATATGTTCTGTAATCATTATAAAGTTGTGCCTGTGCCACACCTAATGTCGGGTCCATATTTGCCCATTCCCATGTTATTATTAAGTTTGTAAGAGTTCCAGCAACCCATAACTGTTTTTTAAAGGTGTCAATGTCAGCAGGAACTAAATTTGCTCCCTGCATTTTGTATGATTCTACATTTGCCCCAAATATTCGTCCATAATTACTGCATGCAGTATTTATTGCCTGATAATACTGCGGCACATCAGTATCACCATCATTTTTCCCTGCGCCAACCCCATCCTGCGGAATTACCATATCTATGTTTGTTGCAATTGATAGAAAATCATTCCACCACGCCAGTTCAAAATCAGCCGGTTTATTTGGTCCTGAATACATTGTTCCTGCTGTTCCAAAAAATGATGATATCATAACCGGTTTTGCCGCACTTTTTGATTTACAGTAATTTGCAACATCTCTGAAATAATTCGCAACAAGCGTCTTTGCCGGGTCAGAATTAAAATTATAATCGTCAAATTCCTGTGGAATATACCAACCATAAAATGCCGGGTTTGAACCATACTGGCTCCATAAATCATCAATTATCTGCTGCTCGCGTGCTAAAAGCGCACTGTATGTTGCCGGGTCTGACTTATTTGCTGTATTCCATGATTCAGAAAAATAAAGACCTAAAACCACTTTCATCCCTTTTAAAGCAGCAGCATTAAATATTCTATCAATAGTCGGATTTCTGTAAGTAATCCAGGATATGGAAGGTGATGCATTATACCACGCATTATCTTCCCATACACTGTATTGCACATAAATAGTATCCATACACACATCTTTCATTCTCTGCAATGCATTATTCCACTCATCCTGTGTCCAGTTGCCACAATTACAACCTGCACCATTCCATATCTGATAAAAGGCGCCTGTAAGTATTGCATTATTAATTGGCTGGTTAAAAGTTGTAAGCCGTCTGAAATCATCAATTCTTACTGTTCCAGAATGCGCTGTTCCAGATGAATCAATTCTTATCCTCCATTTCCCAATTCTGTTTAAATCAATTATATCATTTCCTGTTCCACTGAATTTCACAAATGATGTCCAGGGTATTATCAAAGTTACCCAGTTTGAATTATTCAAAACCGTTGTATTAACATAATTCCAGACCTCTTCGCCTGTTTCTTCAAAAGTTCCATCCATATCATTATCTTCATAAATCATTAATCTAAATGTATCATTGAGTCCTGCCTGTCCTTTTACTGTAATTGAAATACCATAAGCCATAAAAGACCAGTCCTGTGTGCTTGCTCCATAATTTGCTATTATTTCAGCAAAATAGCCGGCGCCGTTATTTAAAGTATAATTTACCCTCAAACTCCCGGTGCCTTCCAAAAAATCCGAATTATCAAGTGTTCCACTTGCAGTTCCACCATATCCCGCTATGTATAAATATGATGGTGTCTTATCAAAATTGTCTATGCTTTTATCCGCTGCCCAAGGTGAAGAAGGAGTATTCGTATAAGTCGGCGTCGGACTTGCCGTCGATGTAAAAGACGATGTATTTGTTAAAGTATTTGTTCTGGTAAAAGTTGCCGTATATGTAAATGTATTTGTCCCTGAATTTGTTGGTGTATTTGTTCTTGTTGATGTTGCAGTATTTGTTAAAGTATTTGTGCCTGTATTTGTTGGAGTGTTCGTTCGCGTATTTGTCGGAGTTGATGTGAATGTATTTGTGCTTGCCTGGGTTGTTTGGGTATATGTTGCTGTTACATAATTTACCAGCCGAACATCGTCAACATTAAACACAGGTGCCCCGAGATTATTATCTGATTTAAACATAATTCTGTCTATGTCCTGCATCTGTGAAGGAGTAAGTCCAAAAGCAGAAATTGGAATACGTATTAAATTCCAATTGCCAACATCCCATTGCCCGGTTAAAGGAAACCATTGCGGCGAACCAGAAACAACAATTTGATTTCCTATATCATTTCCTGTTGTCACATCCCTGAATGTTGTTCTAAAAATAACATTGCAGTTGGAAGGATTTACCCAGAACTCAAGATGACTATAAGGTGTGATATTAAAAGGCGAAGCAGAGCCGGCGTCAAAACCAGCAGCACCCCAGCTTCCAGCGACATACTGTATACTTAATGATTCTGAACCACCGGGAGTATGATTTTTAGATGAATCATTAAAATTATAGGTGCCGCTCCAGGACACAGTATTCCAGCCCAGATTATCAGAATCAAATACACGTGCAGATAATGTTTCAACAAGTACTGGAGTAGGTGTTGGCGTTGGGGGAGGCGGTATTGTGCAATCAGTGCATGGACCAATTGGAGCATCACTTATTATAAAATTATCAAATTGTGCATGTTCATCCTTTACCGGTGCCCAGGAAGGATCATCACCACCAAAAAAAGTTGAAAAATAAAATTTATCAATCTGTATTGAAGTCGTATGCCTGAAACGCACATTTGTTCTATCCAGTGCGAGTTCACCATCAAACCAGGAACGAACAATGCCATTATAATCGCCAACTCCACCAGTTACTGTATTCATTTTTATATAGGTCTCAACGCAATGCCATTTTCCGGGTATAAAATATTTCTGACAGTTCAAATTCCATTCAAAATCCTCACCATATGTAGTTGGCTGGTCAATGTGATAAACGTATTGAACCACTTTTCCATTGCCACGCCACATTATACGGGCACTCCAGCCATCATAGCCATTTGGTTTTGAGCCGCCTGTATTACAACCAGCACCGCACAGTCCTGGTAATTTCCCACCTTGAACAAAATTAAAATCAGGGTCAAAACGAACATAATAACGGACGTATGCTTCTTCCCGTGGTGCTGCAGGAATTGGATAAAGCCCAAAATTACTTCTGTATTGACATCCGCCAGGTGACGAATAAGTTCCCATTGGATATGTAACCCTTGCACAATAATTTCCAAACAAAACATTTGTTGAAACAATGGAATGTTGCGATGCAGGGTCAGGACCGTATTCTAATCCCCATGCTGGTGTCCACGAACTCTGATTTGAGCCGTCAAATGTTTCATAACCGGAAAACCAGATTATATTTGAATCTGATGATTTTGATGGTTCTATGAAACCAACTTCCCCGGTATAAGAAAAAATAAAGGAATTTAACAGTATAACGAATAAAATAACAGTAAAGGACTTTTTCATTTATATTATCCTTTTTTAATTTATACATTTTTACGTTAAAAAAGCTTCTTTATTTATTTATATCATAAAAATACATAAAAGTCAAATTTTTAGGAATTAAATTATAAATTTACTGGCGAGATACTTTTTTTATGTTTGTCAATTTCCGAAATCTTGACAGTATCATTGCAATAAAGTTTTTTATTTGTTTTTAAAAAAATTCATAATAAATAAAAAAGCCCCGGAATTTTACTCCCGGGGCTTTTACTGTTACTGGCTTTATAACTGGTTAATTGTTTTTAAAAATTAATATCTGTTTCTTCCTCTTCCACCAAATCCACCTCTGCTACCTTTTTCTCTTGGTGGTCTAGCTTCGTCAACCTTAATCGTCCTTCCCTGAAAATCTTTTCCGTTGAGTTCTGTCTTTGCTTTATCTGCTTCTTCTGGCGTTCCCATTGTAACAAACCCAAAACCTTTTCTTTCAATAACAACTGCTTCTGTTACTGTTCCAAATGCTGAAAAGAGACCTTTTAAATCCTCTCCAGTCGCGTCATAACTAATGTTTCCTACATACAATTTACTTCCGGTCATTTCTCGTAACCTCCTTAAATTTTCTCTTTGCCTTAATAATGGTTCTTTCGGAGAATCAGGAAATGACCTGGTCGTAGCCCCTATGAGAACATTATCAATTTCAAGAGTACCGTTCAAATTATAAACGGTTTAAACTGCCTGTAACAGTACTTTCAATTAACCATATAAAAAGTATACACTAAAAACAAAAATATGCAACCCTAAAATTGCAATAAAGATTTTTACTTGTTCTTAAAAAATCATTCTTAACATTACTGCTATATATATATATAAAATCAGCTCTTGGTTTGCATATAAGTAATTTTTTAAATAAAATCAGTACGTTTTGGGATTAAATTATTAAAGTTCAAGTAGTAATTTTAAGTGCATTTACCCTCTCCCTTTGATGTGAGAGGGATATGGGAGAGGGTGAAGGATTGCAAGAGGCGACTTGAATGCAACCGCCCCCTCTCTCTAACTCTCTCCCACAAACTTGATCTGTCCATTACCCACATCTTTAATTTTAGCCCGTGGCTGGCAGCCAGGCAATTTTTTGAATAAAATCAGGACATTTAGGGAATATATTCTTGAGTCATGTTATTAAAGTTCAAGCGGGGATTTCAAGTGCATAGGTTTCCCGCGTCAGCCAAGTGTCCCGCTTTGTTTTTGTGCCACTAAAAATCCAACCCATGTTATTAGCAAATTACGGCATTTTCCGATTTTAAATGAAAAAAATTGCTCTGGCACTTGCCATGTTTTTATCCCAGGTTGCTTACTCGCAATGTAACATCTCAAAAAACATGGCTGGTGCTAGACAATTTTTGAATAAAATCAGGTCGTTCACGGACTATATTCTTGAATCCTGTTATTAAGGTTCAAGCGGGGACTTCAAATGCTTCGGTTTTTCCGCGTCAGCCAAGTGCTCCGCTTTATTTTTGTGCCACCAAAAATCCAACCCCTTGTTATTTAGCAAGTTGCGGCATTTTCTGATTTTAATGAAAAAATTGCTCTGGCACCAGCCATGTTTTTTATACTCGGTTACTTATTAGTACATAAAAATCAAAAAAATTGAATGTGCTGCCTGCCACGGGCTAACTTGTGGGTAATGGTTGGCCCATCAAAGGACGAGGGGAATTAAAAAAATTTTTCATTTCTATCTCTCCCTTTTCTGAGCTTGTGCAAAAAATAGGGGAAGACCATAAAAAATGAAAAATTGACATACAAAAATGATTAAAAAATATGAGAAAAATAAAAATAGAAAAAAATTAAAATATCAAATTCTATGTTTTTTGCACAGGCTCTTCTAAAGGGAGATACAGAGGGATTTTCAATTTTTATTATTGCCCACATTACTTAAGCATTACTTGTGGAAACTTTTTCTCCTTGAATTAAAAAATAAAATACTATAAAATATAATTCAAATTTTAAAATTTTATGAGGCAAAAATGGAATATAAAAGCATTTATAATAAACAGCAAAATATATCAAACAAACAGCCAAATTTAAAAAACCCGAAAAACCTATCTCCACTTTTCGGAAATGCAAAATTTTTACTTGGTTTATCAGTAATTACCTTGTTTGTAATTATAGGCATCATTTCCGGACTTTATTTTGCATTTTCCCAGGAAATCCCGGAAATCGCTGACTTAAAAAATTATAAACCAAATCTATCAACTTCATTATATGATGCTAATTCAAATCTCGTATCCCAGTTATACACCGAACAACGCACAATTACACGACTTTCAGATGTCCCTTTAAATCTACAGAATGCAATAATAGCAAAGGAAGACCCTCGCTTTTATCAGCATGCCGGCTTTGATTTAAAAGGAATAATGCGTGCAACAATAAATAACTTAGCCCACGGTAAGGTTGTGGAAGGCGGTTCAACATTAACCCAGCAACTTGCTCGTAATTTATTTTTATCTGGTGAAAGGACTTTTACAAGAAAAATAAAAGAAGCGCTTTTGGCACTCCAGATTGAAAAATACTATACAAAAAAAGAAATTTTGGAACTTTATTGCAATCAGGTTTATTTTGGCAATGGCGCCTATGGAGTGGAAGCAGCAGCAAGGGTTTATTTTGGAAAACATGCAAATGATTTAACTTTGGAAGAATGTGCTATGCTTGCTGCCCTGCCACAGGCACCTTCACAGTTTAATCCTTATAAATATCCGGAAATAGCAAAAGAAAAAAGGGATATCGTCCTTGAAAAAATGGCACAGCAGGGTTTTATAACAGAAGAAGAAAAAGAAGAAGCCCAGAACAAACCCATAACTTTAAGCCGACTGGAACTCAAAAATGCTCCATATTTTATTGAGTATGTAAGACAGAAACTTGAAGCAACTTACGGTACAAATATACTATACAATGGCGGCTTACGTGTTTATACAACAATTGATACTGTTTTACAAACAACAGCCCAGGAAGTTCTCAATTACCACATAAAAAAATTAACTGACAAAATAGAAAAATTAAAAGGTAAAAAACTTGATAAGCCATTGCAGGGGGCAATGATTGGGATTGACCCGCAAACCGGACATATAAAGTTAATGATTGGCGGTGTTGATTTTTCACAAAATGAATTTAACAGAGCAGTTCAGGCAAAGAGACAAACCGGATCAGCATTCAAACCAATTATCTATGCCTGCGCTCTGGAAAATGGATTCAGATTGTCAGACATAATTATGGATTCCCCCATAGTATTTACAAATGAAGATGGCAGTGAGTGGAAGCCAGAAAATTTTTCCGGAAAATTTTTAGGTCCAACCACACTCATCAATGGTCTAACCCATTCAATTAACATAGTTACAGTAAAATTATTAAATAAACTCGGGACAAAAACAGTTGCTGCCTTTGCAAAAAAACTCGGCATAGAGTCACCTTTGTCCAATGATTTAACAATGGCTCTTGGTTCATCCAGTTTATCTTTGATGGAATTAACTACCGCGTTCTGCCCATTTGCAAATGGTGGTATGCGTGTTGAACCAATTGCAATTATAGAAGTAAAAGACGCTAATGGCAAAACTCTTGAACAAAATGTTCCAAAACTTCAGGAGGCAATTTCTGAATCAACAGCATATTTAACTACGTATATGCTTGAAAATGTAATAAACAAAGGAACCGGCAGAGAAATAAGAAATATGGGCTTAACTATACCATGCGCCGGCAAAACTGGTTCCACAAATGATTACACGGACGCCTGGTTTATTGGATATACACCAAATTTTGTTCTTGGTATCTGGATTGGTTTTGATGACAAAGAGACAATGGGGAAAAATATGGTTGGCGGCACAGTCGCAGCACCAATATGGGCTGAATTTATGCTTAATGCTTTTGCTGAAACAAATCAGGACTTTCCAGTCCCTGACAACATAATATTTAAAAAAATATGTTCAAAAAGTGGCGCACTTGCAACACAATTCTGCCCTTCAACTCTGGATATTCCATTTATCAGTGGAACCGAACCAACACAAACTTGCAAACTGCATAGCCAGATTCAGGCAAGTGATTTTTTAAATCAGGATATGGAAGATTATGAAGCATCGGATTCAGATGCATACGATAAAATAAATGGTGAAATGTCATCAGATACAACAACCCGGGATTCCACAAAAAAACCATCATCCACTTCAACTACAAAAGCAAAAGAACCAACAGAAGAAGATAATGATGGCCTTGGATTTTAAAATTTAACAAATTATTCTTTACCTGCCTGCTCGGCAACTTTTATGTATTCCTGTTTGTATTTGTCAATCAATCCATATTCCTGAAAACTAAAATATCCTTTATCATCATCGGTCCCAATTATTATATGGTCAAGTATATTTATATCCATTTCACTTAAAGAAAAAACTAATTTTTTTGTAATTTTTCTATCATTGTCAGAAGGGGTTGGGTTCCCGCTTGGATGATTGTGAACCAGTATAATGCTTAAAGCCGATTCTTTTATTGCTTCTTTTATTATTTCGCGCGGATAAAGTAACGACTGCGTAAGAGTTCCATCAAAAATTTTTTTGCTGCTTATTATTTTATTTTTTGCATCTAAAAATAATACATAAACTGATTCCTTATCCCTTCCATAAACTGAATTTTTAAAATAATTTATAACATCATCCTGCATTGAAACACTGTATGTTTTTTTTAAAAATTTTTCCTGATTAGAAATATCAATGAATTCTTTAATTAATTTAAAAAAAATTTTTGTCTCTGTGCCTATGCCATTTATTTTTTCTGTCTCAATAACCCTGAATAATTCCCTGAAATTCCCTTTACATTTTTTATAAATTTCTTTTGAATATGGTTTTACATCTTTACCTTTAATTACATAGGATAATAATAATTCAACAATTTCTTCTTTTGAAATTTTTCCCTGAATTGCTTTTTGCCGCAGCCGTTTTAAATGGCCTAAACCAAAATGTTTACATAATTCTGGCACCTTTTATAAAACCCCTCTATATTTTTTGTTTTATTTAAAAAATAAATAAAACAGCAATAGCGCCTGCAAACAGAACAGCAAGAAGTAATGGATGAACACCCATTTGCTGACTTATTCTCTGTTCACCACCTGCTGCTCCTCCGCCACTCTGGTCAATTTTCGCAAGAATGCTTCTTACCTGTGGATTATTTGGATTTAATTCAAGTGATTTTTCATAAGCAGCTTTAGCATTTGCCATATCACCTTTATAATAATATGCAGTCCCCATAAATTGATATGCTTGATATGTAGGATTTGTATTTATACTTGCCTGATAGTATTTTATTGCCATATCATACTGTTTTGCTTTTAAATATTTATGGCCTGCGAGTAAATACTGGTCACCACCTGCCGCTCCTGCAGTAGTCCCGGCAGTAGCACCTGCAAGAGAATCTACTAATTTTTTTGCATTTGCATTTGCAGGGTTTAACTTTAATGCATACTGAGCATTTCTTAATGCCTGGTCCTTATCCCCTTTGTAATAATACGCTAAAGCCATATAATAATATGCTTCTGAAGTTGGCTGCATTCTAATACTGTATGCATAATATTTAATTGCATTATCATATTGTTTTGCTGATAAAAGTTTGTTCCCGTAATCAAGATACTGTTTTGCTTTTGCAGGATCAGCAGAAAAAGATAAACTAAAAATCATAAAAACAGCAACTACGAGTAAAACTAAAAATTTAAGTTTTTTCATTTTACACACTCCTTTTTATATAATTTATAAATTCAAATTTTTTTATGGTAATGGCGGTAATAAATCCCCTGCCATTGGTTGCTCTGCTCCTGGCATACTTGGTTCTCCACCTGGTAGCGCTGGTTCTGCTCCAGGTAATGCCGGCTCTGTTGTTGGCGTTCCAGATGCTCCCTGTGTTCCAGGTAAGCCAGCTTCTGCTCCTGGCATCCCTGGCTCTCCACCCGGCAACGCTGGTTCTCCACCCGGTAATCCCGGCTCCATTCCTGGCATTCCCGGCTCTCCCGGTAAGCCAGCTTCTGTTCCTGGCATCCCTGGCTCTCCACCCGGCAACGCTGGTTCTCCACCCGGCAATCCCGGCTCCATTCCTGGCATTCCCGGTTCTGCTGGTAAACCAGCTTCTGCCCCTGGCACCCCTGGCTCTCCACCTGGCATCGCTGGTTCTCCACCTGGCAATCCCGGCTCCATCCCAGGCATTCCCGGCTCTGCCGGTAAACCTGCTTCTGCTCCCGGCACCCCTGGCTCTCCACCCGGCAATCCCGGCTCCATACCGGGCATCCCCGATTCTGCTGGCAAACCAGCTTCAACACCTGGTAATCCAGTTCCCGGCTCAACAGAAGGAACTTCTGCAACGCCTGGTGCTTCTGGAATACCTGCTTCAGGAGTGAGCCCCATTTCTGTTCCTGCTTCTGGTGCTGCTAATCCCTCAACCCCTGGAATTTCAGGCGCTCCGATTGCTTCCCCTGGCATTCCAGGCACAACTCCTGCACTTACTTCAGGTGCTCCTGGCACACCCGGAACCTCTGGCGCTTTAGCACTTTCGCCACCGGGTAAAGCAGGTACAGCCGGTGCTGCGGTTTCTTTCTTTTCTGCTTTTTTAGAAGAAATCGGTCTCTTTATTGAAGCAACTTTTTTCTCAGTATATTTACCTATTTTTAACCTCGGATATCTGCTTTCTGAAACCATTTCTCCTTTGTTACCTTCATCAAGTAACCAGCTATCAACAATTTTAACTGCTGCCATTCTATCAAATGGTTGAACTACTTCAACCATAACTTTTCCATATTTACCCTGAACTAAAAATCTATCCCCTTTTTTAACTCCGTGTGTTGCTCCCATATCAATATAAGTAAATTGTTTTGTTTCATCATCAGCCACGCCAATAATTTTTGCACCAACTTTAAAATCTGATTTTTTCGCTGAAGAAACGGATTTTGATTTTGTTTTGGAGAAAATTGAACCTGTAAAAAATAAGACCAAACTAAAACTTAAAATTACTATCACACTTTTTCTTACAATACTATTCATATATCCTCCACTATATTTGTGGTTTAAATTATTTAAATTTTATATTAAGACACCAGTTTTGTCAAGAAAAATTTTATATTTTACAAAATAAAATTGTGTTTCAAAATATTTTAAGCAGGTCCTTCATTTTTGCAGCATTTTTTGCAGCAGACCCAGAATGGCAGTTATTGAAAAAGATATAGGTTTTCATTGCCTTTCCAGACATTTTTTTTATTTCAGGCAAAAAAGATTTTAATTCATCATCGCTGTAAAAATAGTCATATCTGCTTGAAGAGTCCTTTGCATTAAACCAGTTTTTATTTCTACCATGCAAACGCAAATATGCTATTTCGCCTGTTACTTCATTCACAAAAGGCATAAGATTTTTCAAAGGTGGTTCATCCACCACGCAATAACTTAAATTGTTATTTTTTAAAAATTCAAATGTTTCATTTTTTGCCCATTTTGAATTTCTAAATTCTATAACTAAGGGGAAATTTTTTAATTTTTCCTTGCAATTTAAAATATAATCCTTTTCTTTATCCCCGGGGTAGAAAAATACCGGAAACTGCAACAATATGCAACCGAGTTTCCTCTTCCTGAAAAATGGTTCTACTGAATCAATAAATCTTTTAAAATGCTCGTCAATTGTTTTTTCATCCGGCTTTTTTTCTAATTTATAATCAAAAGGGTCGTGAGTTATGCCTTTATAACATTTCACGATAAACTCAAAATTTTCATCTGTCTTTTTTTCCATTGCCTCAGCCGATTTTGGAGAAATTAAAGTATAATATGTAACATTTACTTCAAGGCAATCAAATCCAAGATTCCGGTTATAATACACAAGTTCTTCTTCTTTTTTCAAATTTTCTGGATACACAGTTCCTCGCCAGTCAGAAAAAGAAAAACCCGATGTTCCAACTTTTATAATGCTCATATTTTTTCCTCACATTTTTTTATCTGCCTTGCTCCAATCATTGCACACTTTTTAACTATACCAAATTTTTCAGCAATTATCAATGACGCCGGTTTTAATGTCCATTCACCATACCTGTCATTTATTTTATCCTTTACTTCTGTAAATTTTTTCTTTTTTTGAAAAGTATCCAGCAGATATTGAAAACCATCATCAGTTATAAGATTTGAAACTGAAACTCCGAGCATACGGATTTTATTTTTTAACCCAAAATTTTTTTCAAAAATTTCAAATGCATTTTTAAAAATTTCGTAACTTTCGGAAGTATAATATTTTAATGTGCATCTTTTCATAAATGTTTTAAAATTTGAATATCTTAAAATTAAAGTTATTGTTTTTCCTGCAACTCTGTATTTTCTCATCCTTTTCGCAACTTTTTCGCAAAGCATAAGTAAATACGATTTTATTACTTTTATATCGTCTGTATCCTCCGGTAAGGTATGACTGTGCCCAACTGATTTTATAATTTCATTTGCTAAATAAGATTTAACAGGGCTATCATACAAACCCTGTCCTATCCTTTTTAATATATGCCCGTTTATTCCAAAATGTGCTTTAAGCAGCATTTCAGATGCATTCCCAAGTTCGCCTGCTGTTTTTATACCAAGCATTTTTAATTTTTCAGCCGTCTTTTCTCCTATCCCAACCCCCTGCAATTTTTCCAGTGGTAAATTTTTTAAAAATTTTTCAACATCTTCTTTTTTTATTTCTAAAAGTCCATCCGGTTTACTCATTTTCGCTGCAAGTTTTGCAACTGTTTTTGTTGGACCAATCCCTATTGAACAGTTAAGCCCTATTTCACTTTTTATTCTCTGCTTTATCTTTTTTCCAACATCGAGAGCCGAACCAAAAAGTAAGTAAGAATCAGTTATATCAAGAAAACACTCATCTATTGAAAAGACCTCCACCTTTTCTGTGAAATCAAGTAAAATTTTATGTATACTCAATGAAGTATCTATGTATTTATTCAAATCGCCTTTTACTATGATTATACCAGGACACATTTTTTTTGCCTGATAAACTGTCATCCCTGTCTTTACCCCGTATTTTCTTGCCTCATAGGATGCTGTTGTAATCACAGTTCTGCCATCCCCACATACAGCAACTGCTTTTCCTTTTAAACATGGGTTGCATAACTGTTCCACAGATGCAAAATAAGCATCCATATCAATAAGCAAAATAATTTTGTTTTGCATTTTTCTATCCTTAAAACCTATAACAAACTTGAAAATCGCGTTTTTTTGCGATTTTTTGTGGTTAAATCCTGCATCAATCAACTTCCACTTTTTCTAAAACCCATTCAAAATTTGTTAGATTGTAGGAAATCTCATAGTAACCACCATCAGCAATAACAGAAAAATGTAAAATTTTATTCTGTCCTTCCTGCGTCCACCATCTATGTGTCATTTTTTTTATTTCTATTTTTTTTTCTTTCCATTCAAACCATTTTATAAATATACCACCTTTTGTAAAAATTACCCCTGTTTTTACTTTTTCGCCTATATTTGTTACACTCATAATTATCCTCTTTTAATATTTTCTGATAACGCCAACAATTTTTCCTAAAATTTTTATTTCTTTTGAAATTATTGGTTCGTATTTTGGATTTTCAGGTAAAAGTTTTACCCCTTTATCTGTAAGATAAAATCTTTTCACTGTTACTTCATTTTCAAAGATTGCAGCAACTATTTCACCCTTTTCTGCTTTTGCCTGTTTTTTTACAATCACAATATCACCATCCAAAATGCCAGCCCCTTCCATACTATCTCCCTTTACTCGCAAAGCAAAAAGTTCCTTTGCTCCAAAAATATCAGTTATATTGCCAATAAAATCTTCTGCATTTTCAATTGCTTCTATTGGTTTGCCAGCACTTATTTTACCGAGCACAGGAATTTCCCCGGTTTTTAATATCTCAATGCCGCGTGATATACTTTTTTTTATTCCTATATAACCAGCTTCTGCGAGTTTATTTAAATGATACCTCACAGTCCATGTAGAGCGTAAGCCGGATGCCTTTGCAATTTCCCTTAAAGTCGGCGGAACTCCGTATTCTTTATACAAATTTTTTATATGGTCAAATATCTTTAATGTCTGTTTACCGGGCATTTTAATCCATCCTCTCTTTTCTTTTTTTATATATATAGCACATTTGTGCTAATATGTCAAGAGTTTTATAAAATTATAAAGGGGAAAAAGTTGGATTTGTCTCTTTGCTTTTCTTTTTTCCATAAAATCGCCTTTCTTTAAAAAAGAGGGGAGTTAAAAAATTTTCTTCTTTATCTCTCCATTTTCTAACGGGAGACACAGAGGGATTTGTTTTTATTTTTTTCCCTCTCTCCCCAGTTTGCGGGCTGACTATTACCCACAAGTTAGCCCGTGGCAGGCAGCACATTCAATTTTTTTATGGAAAATCAGAAAATGCCTTAATTTGCTAATAATAAGGGGTTAGATTTTTAGTGGCACAAAAACAAAGCGGGACACTTGGCTGACGCGGGAACCTATGCACTTGAACTCTCCGCTTGAACTTTAATAACAGGATTCAAGAATATATTCCCTAAACGTCCTGATTTTATTCAAAAAATTGCCTGGCTGCCAGCCACGAACTAAAATTAAAGATGTGGGTAATGGACAGGTTTGCGGGAGAGAGGAAAGGAGAGAGGGCGTGAATTTAATTATCAATTATTAATTGCCATTTATTATTTTTTTATTTCAATTGAAATAGAAATAGAGTGCCTGTTAATTTATAATTTAGAATTTTCAATTAAAAAATCCTCTCTCCCCTGCGTGGGAGAGAGTTAGAGAGAGGGGGTGGTTTTAATTATCAATTTCCAATTATTAATTGCTATTTATTATTTTTTCATTTTAATTGAAAATTCTTAATTGATAATTTTTAATTTTTTTAATCACCCTCTCCCCTTCCCCTCTCCCATCAAAGAGCGAGCGGAATTAAAAAAATTTTTCATTTTTCTCTCTCCCTCTTTCCTAAAAAAGAAAAAACGATATTGTTAAATCCGGGGTCTGGCCCAAGATTTAACATCATTACTAACTCTTACTTCATTACCCGCATATCTGGTTTTAAACCGGAACAAGTGCGAGTAGATAGATAAAAGCCGTAGCGTTATTAGTCCCCTCAGTGAATTATACCTTAAGTTCTAAACCGTCATAAGCGAGTTTTATACCCTCTGGCAATAACTTTTCTGTTTTATTATGTTCAAGTGAATGGGCAATATGTGTAAAAAAAGTTTTCTTTGCTCCAATTTTTTTTGCCTCATTTATTGCCTGGCTTAAATTAAAATGGGTTGGATGTTCTTCTATGCGCAAAGCATCAAGAACAAGTATTTTAACATCTTTAAGATATTCATAAGTTTTTTTAGGAATTTTTGAAACATCGGTCATATAAACAAAATCATCAATTCTAAATGCCATAACCTGCAATTTGCCATGCATTACCGGCAAAGGAATTATTTTTAAATTTTTAACTTTAAAAATTTTGTATGGTTTTATTTCTTTAAAATTAATTTTCGGTTTCCCCCCACCTTCCTGCGTATTCTCATATATATAACTAAACCTTTTTTTAATTTCTTTTAAATTTTTTTTATCAGCAAAAGCATCTATTTTACAATTCTGTATTTCATTAAAACGCCGCACATCATCAAGCCCTGCAATATGGTCCATATGGGCATGCGTGAATAATATAGCATCAATTTTTTTTATTTTATACTCTATTGCCCTTAATCTAAATTCAGGCGGAGTATCAATAAGTATATCGGTGTTATCTTTTGAAATAAAAATGGAAGTTCTGTATCTTTTATTTTTTGGATTATCAGAACTGCAGGTCTCACAATTACAACCGATCAAAGGAACTCCGTGTGATGTTCCTGTGCCTAAAAATTTTATTTTCATATTTTATTTAAAATTGCAAAAACTATGATAATTATTCCAAAAATGACTCTGTATATTACAAAAATTAAATAAGAATACTTTTTTACAAATGAAATTAAAAATTTAATAGCAAAAAATCCAGATAAAAAACTAAAAATAAACCCTGAAATTAAAATTAACAAATTTCCATCAACCCCATATTTTAATAAATCTTTTGTTCCAAAAACAACAGCCCCAAAAATTGCAGGAATGGATAATAAAAACGAGAACTCTGCCGCATCTGCTCTTTTAAATCCCCTTAAAAGCCCTGCGGTAATTGATATCCCGGAACGCGATACACCCGGCAAAAGCGCTATTGCCTGAAAACAGCCAATTATAATTGCATCCATAATATTCATATCATTTATTTCCCTGCCGGCATTTTTTATTTTATCTGCAATTAACAAAAAAAACGAAAATAAAATTAAAAATGAAGCAACATAAAAAGTCCCCCTGAATATTGTCTCAATAATATCTTTTAAAAAATAACCAAAAAGAAAAGCAGGCAATGTGCCAATTATTAAATAAACCCCAATTTTAAAGTCAATGGTTTTTCTTTCATCAGCAGAAAAAATACCATTAAAAAAACTTTTTAAAATTTTCAGCAACTTTTGCCAATAAAATAAAACAACTGCAAAAAGTGTCCCCAAATGCAAAAAAATATCAAATGCCATTGAGTTTAATAATGCCTCTTTTATTTTTAATAATTTCGGGATTAAAATTAGATGGGCAGTTGAACTCACAGGTAAGAATTCAGTTAACCCCTGAATAATTCCTAAAATTATTGAATTAAAATAATCCATAAACTACAATCCTATATTGAAGAAAAAATAAAATTTCCATGTATCATCACTCGTATCTGTCCGTTTCGCAAAATCAAAACGCAATGGAACATACTGTCTTTGTATTATAAAAGTATCAAATACCAATCCAATTCCAATACCATTTTTTATTTCTTCATTGGTTATTCTATCAATTGGTCCATCCCTTACAATACCTGCATCATCAAAAAGTGAAATTTTTATATTTTTAAACATTAAAAAAGTTAAGGGCCATAATTGAAAATCCAAATTTTTTACAAGAGTGTATCTTAACTCATAATTTGTTAATATAACTTTATCCCCTTTATACTCGCCATAGCTTAAACCACGAACCGTATTTATACCCCCAAATAAAAAGTATGGTCTATCCACACCTTCTGTCATTGCGCCTAAAATTCTTAATGAAAAACTTAAATTTTTGTAAATAAAAGATGAAAGGTCAAAATACTTTCTAAAATCAACCTCATATATCGTATATGTTTTTGTACCGCCAAAAACTTTATCCGCTGTTTCCAAATATATTAAAAATAAATCCCCTGAAAATGCCCAGAAGTCCCTGAAAAAAGAAAAATCATTAACAAAATAAAATGTTAAGGTATTCAAAATATTTGTTTCATTATCATTAAAAATAAACGAACTGTTTATATCGTAATTTGTATATTTATCGGTTATTCTTTTTGTGCCAAGGTTTAAACCAAGGTTGGCATATAAATTTAATGGGTAATTTATTTGTAAATTGCCACCTATCTCGGTTGTGTCAAGCTGTGAAAAAAATTCACCGGTTTCTATATCATATAATTGGTAAATATTCTGATGATAAAAGAAATTAAACCCAACATCAAAAAATAATTTTAGATACAAATAACTTAAATCAAACTGGGAATAAATACCCGGTATAAAATTCGCAAGTAATGATAAATTGTTATCTCCTAACATATCCGAAAGTAAAAGATATGCCCCACCAACAGGACCTGTATCAGTACTAAAACCAATAAGTGCAAATAACATATCAGGAGTAAAAGTAAGAGAGTACTTTTGATTGTTTTTAATTATTTTACTCGCCATATTTTCTATTTGATTTTTAAAATCATCGTCATCCCCTTCTTCCGGGGCTTTTAATTCAAAATCAAAACTTTTTTTAAAAGAAAATTTTTTGTTTTTTGAAACCTGTTTTTCTTTTATAATATCCTCATTATATATAAGGGGAATATCTACAAATTCCTGTTTTTTTACAAGTAAATACTTATAAATGTTATAACAGGCATCTTCATAATAAGCATAGGTTAAATAATTATCATAGGTAGAAACAGAAAAAATTCCATTTATCACATTTGTTAACTGTTTTTCATTTCCATTTTTTAAATCAATTTTCCAAATATTATAAATACCATTTTTATCTGAAATACATACTATTTCATTATCATTTAAAAATCTTGGTGAAAGGTAATCATAGGTTACGGTTTTTGTTATAAACTTTTTTTCCCCTGTTTTTAAATTATAATAAACAATTCTATTATGATCATTCCTTTCTTCTGTAAATAAAATAGCAGTTCCATCAAATGACCATGCTGGATAATTATTTGCAAATACATTTTTTGTTATATTTATTACTTCTTTATTTTCAAAATTATAAATATAAATATCTGAAAAACCATCCTTTATAGCAGTAAAAGCCAGATATTTTCCATCAGGAGATATTGCTGGCGAAAAAAGATTATCAAATCCCGGGATTACAATTTTTTCCACTTCCCCTGTTTCAGTATTCCCTTTAAAAATATATTTTACACCTTTTTCTTTTGAAACAAAAAATAATGTTTTGTTGTCAGAAGCCCATGATAAAGGGAATCCATCAACTGCAATTCCTTCAAATCTATCTGAAAACACCTGTTTTAAATCCCTGCCATCGTTCCGCATAACATATATGGCACGATTACCGCTTTTTGACGAAATAAATGCAATTTTACTTCCATCCGGAGAAAAGACAGGTGCCTGATTATATACAATATATTGATGATTGTTATTTGTTAATTTGGGGCCATATTTTTCAGGCGTATCCCTGCCCTGAATATGCGTCCAGTATTTTTTCTTTAAATAAAATTCCCATTCTTTTTGAAAATCATTAATATCTTTTCTTAAGACCTTTTTAAAAATACCATCTATACCCAATTCATTATTAAAGAGTTTAATAAATTCTGGAATTTTATCCTCACCGTATCTATTTGCAATATACATAAATATACTCTGTGCTTCTTTGTAGGCAAGATAAACTTCTTCTAAATGATTAAATCCCTCAAGTTTATCAAGTGGTATAAGCCGATTATTTATTACAGCATCTCTTAAAATCATATCCCCTATTGTATCAAAATCATCTGCAAAATACTCTGCCTGACCTTCCATTACCCATAAAGGTATAAATAAATCTTTATAAAGCGATGTATAAGACCGCATCCCTTCTCCGTATAATATATTAAACTGAAAAGCATGCGTGATTTCATGAGTAATAACTTCTCTGAATGATTTTAATGAACCATTTCCTGGAAGCGCAATTCTATTTTTGAATGGTTCTGTGAAACCACCGGTTCCCTCGCCAAGAAAGGAAAGAGTTACGTTTGTTGTTGTAAATGCCTGATGGGAATCATATATGAATAATGGAATTTTTTCTTTTGATTTAAATCCAAAAGCACTGTTCAATCTACTGTATGCCTGTTCAGCATAAATTGCTGCAATTTTTGCCAGAAAATCTTCGCCTTTATAATAGTAAATATAAAAATTATTTGTCTCATAAATATACCAGTCATAATCTCTGTATCTTATTTTATTCAGACAGAAAATTGTCTCAAAAATAATAAATATGAAAATTATTAAAAAAAGAAAACGTTTCATTGACTTTTTCCTTTTACAAAAGTTTATATTATAATTTTAGCACATAATAACAATTTTGCAAGTAGCGAAAAAACTGAAAATCGCTTCTATCGCGATTTTGGGGAACAAAAGTCATAATAAATAAAAGAAAAAATAAATTTTTTAATTTTAAAAAATCATCTACTTTTTCCTTTTATATCTTCCCATTAACTCACCATATCCAATTATATGCCCTTTTATTTTTTCTAAAATAACATTTTTATTTGCTTTATCCGGTGGAATGTCAAGATACGGAATATCCAGTGCATAAATTTTGAAAAAATAGCGGTGGATCCCAGAAGGTGGACACGGTCCACCATAACCAAAATCCCCAAAACTTGTTTTGCCCTGCTTTATATTATTTTTTAATATCTTTTCTTTTGGCAATGCTTCTGCAAGAAAAGAAACCTTTGCAGGTATATCATAAACAACCCAATGCACCCAGGTGCCCATTGGCGCATCAGGGTCATCAGAAATAAGGACAAAACTTTTTACTCCTTTTACTGCCCCGCCCATCCAGTATAAATAGGGTGAAACATTTTTAGAATCACAGGTATATTTTTCCGGAATAAACTCCCCATTTTTAAATGCACTGCTATAAATTTTAATTACAGGATAGTCCATTGCAAACAAAGATAATTCAACTAAAATAATGAACAAAAGCATTAACAATTTTTTCATAAAATAATCACCTCCCTTTATAATTAATAATTTTTAAGTAAATCATCTATTGCTTCTTTTCTCCCTATACTTTCATAAAAATTTTTCATCTTTTCTTTTAAATTTTTTTCTTGAGAAGTAAAAATGTCATTTAACATATTTCCTGCTATTTTTGAAAAACCGGTAGTAATTTTTTTGCTTATTTCTAAATATTTTTCATATTCTTTTTTCAATTCAATATCTTCTATTTTATCAATCGCTTCTTTTGCCATTTTGGATATAACACCATCATCACTGAATAATACCCGCATCAGTCCGGCAATAATCTCTTTTTTTATCGGTAATTTTGCGCCTAAATTTGCCTGCAACTCAATTAATTTTTCTGTTGAATTTTTTCTTATTTTTTCATTTTTATTTTTTAAATCAAGCAAAAGTTGATTAATCGCAACCTCTGGGTTAATCATTGAAAGTGTATTAAAAATCTCCAAAAATTTTTTTGGTTCTTCGCCGAATTCCTGCATTGTTTTAATTATTTCTGGCACAACTATTTCTGATTTTTTTGCTATTTTTCTTATAAGCAAAAGTGATATTTGTCTAACTTCCCATCTTTTATCCTTTAAAAGTTCCATTAATTTAAAAATAACTTCCTCTGCTTCTGGCTGCATAGAATTTAAAAGGTTCATAATATCATCAAATGAATATATATTTGTTTTTTGCTTTATGATTTCAAGTAATGGAATAATTATATAATTACCCGCTTTTAATTCTTTTAAAGCAACTATTATTTTCTTTTGCCTCTCTTTATCATTTTCATTTTTAAACATCTCAACTATTTCTAAAATAACTTTTTGTTTTTCTTCCAAAGAAAGTTGAGCAAATTCTTTTATTGCCATTTCGCGTATATAAGAATTTTCTGAAAGAAGCCGTTTTGAAAGCGGAAGCATTTCTTCTGATAATGTACTAAATGTGGCACAACTTATAAATAAAATTCCTGCAATTATTAAAATAAAATTTTTCTTCATTTTTTCACCTTATTATCCTGAAAATTCACTATCGTTTTTTTTCAGAAACTTTTTTCCCTTTACCAAAATATTTTATTGCATTTTTTAATTCTTTACAACCGGAATTTTCAATTTTTTCACCATTTTTCGTTATTTCGTAAGCGGCATAAATACTTTTAATTCCTGCCGTAGGACCATCCGGATGGGTAAAAATTCCTCCGCCACACAAAAATAAAAAGTCATTATTTTTTATCTTTTGTAAATTAACAGGTATTTTTCCAGCCCATTGTCCGCCAGATGATACAGGCAATGCTTTTTTAATATGAGAAAGTTCTTGCGTGCAGGCACTAAAATTTTCCAGAACTTCCTCATCTTTTTCAAAAAGATAACCACTATCAATGCCGCCGCATTGAATCATATCACCACCGCATATTCTTACAATCTTTGTAAATAGTTTTGAAGTAATCCCGAGATATTTACATCTAAAAGTTGCCACTGAAAAATCTCTGTGACAATGAATTGGTAATTCAGTATAATCAGCAAGTTTTTTAAGAACTGAAAAACCACCTGCAAGCACATTAAAAAGTAAAGCCCCTACCCCATATTTTTTTATTATATCATGAAAAAGAAAAACCCTGTCCGGGTAGTCAGTAACATTAATTGCATATAATACTTTTTTTCCTGTTTTTTCATATACTTTTTTTAAAACCTTGCCAATTTCTTCTGCCCTTTGTTTTACTGTATTATAATCCATATTTCCTAACAATTCATCATCTTTTATAAAATCAGCACCGTTAATAGCCACTTTATATGTTAATTCTGCAATTTGTTTTGCAGAAAGTCCAACGCACGGTTTTATTATCCCACCGAAAAAAGGTCTATCTTTTACTCCTGTTATTTCCCTTATTCCATCAATTCCAAATTTTGGTCCTTTAAAAAATTTTAAATACTCATCTGTAAAATTTATATCAATAACCTTTATAGCAGTTAATTGGCTCATATCAAAAATCTCACCTGCAACAGTTGTTAAAAGCAAAGTAATATTATCTCCAAAATTTTCTACCGGATATGAAATAACAACATCGGCACAATTAATTTTTTTATTTATTTTTATTCTTGTTGGCAATTCAATTTTCCTTTTTTTACCAATTTTTTTTACGAATTTTACCTTTGCCTTATATTTTTTTAATGATTTTTCATATTTTTCAGGCAATTCCTTCCACGTTCCGGTTGATTGCATATTTGCAATCATTTCTGCAATTTTTTCTGGGTTTTCAAAAGTTTCTAAATAATATCTGACATCAAGATAACTCATTTTATTGATATCCTTTTTGCAATTATATTTAAGTTTATTCCATTTGCCTCTTTGCTTTTAAAAATTATTTCCTTTGCACCTTCCACTCTATTTTTTTCTTTTGTTAAATCATAAAGAAATTCACTTGCATTATAAACCACAACATTTCCCGAAGGAGCAAAAAAATAAAAATCTGCGGGACCATTTATTTCAATATCCTTATCCAGAAAGACAAATATATCTCCATTTTTTGTTTTTAAATAAAGGTCTGTAATTTTTGATTTTTTATTTAAAGAAAAAGTTATATCCCCGTTTTTTGTATATAAAATACATTTTTTTATTATACCTTCTGTTTCGCATTCAATATCTCCTTTTTTATTATTTATAATTATTTCTTTATTTAATGCCGTGATTTCAAAATTTATAGATGAATTCAATTCAGAAAATAAACCATTTTTTGTTATTTTCATAAAAATTTCTGTCTTATCATCAAAGTCCTTTTTATTTACAATCTCATCGTATTTTCTTTTTGGCATTGCAAATCCACTTACATCCATAGTTATTTTTGTATCCCCTTCTGCTTTTCCTTTAACTTTTATATTTCCCTCATCAATATCAGCTTTTAAAATTAAATTTTCTTTAATATCAGAAAATTCGTATTTCCTTTCCTTATAAAATGGAGTGGCTAAAAGAAAAATGAAAATAATAAAAAACAAAGATATCAAAGTTATAAAAAAGGAAAATAAAACTTTAAAATTCATATTTTTAAAATTCCCAATTATTTTATCTATATAATTTGCAAGTGGTGCTGCAATTTCAGCAGAAATAAATGTAAGCCCCGCAGCCCATACCACATCTGACAAAAAATGCGCCCCCTGCATCATTCTTGCCACCCCAATTAAGAATCCAAAAATAATTGCAAATGCAAGCCATAAATAAGCAGAGAATTTTTTCTTTTCCCGTAATATAACATATAAAGAATAAAAAACAAATCCCATTGACGCATGCCCGCAGGGAAAGGAATGCCCTTTGCCCGGAATACCAAACTCACACACATTTTTGTATTTCCAGTTCCCATTGAATTCAACAATATCCCTTGGTCTTGGTCTTCCTGTATAATTTTTACAAATCACATTTACAATTAAACCGGGACCGAGCAGCAATGTCAGTAAAATTATTATTGCCTCTTTTTTATACTTTTGCAATTTTTCCAGAATAAATGAAAACCCAAAAATAAAAATTGAAACTATTCCCAAAATTAAAGCCGGATAAATTGCATAATCATAAATAAAAATTACAAATGGGCTATTCTGATATTTCCATACATTATTTTCGTAAAATAATTGCTGTATTTTTATATCAAAGTTTGTAATCCAAAATGGAAAAGTGAAAATAACTGTTAAAAATAAAATTATAAGAATTTTTTTACTTTCTTTATTCAGCATTTTAAAGAATTTCTAAATTAAGCGGTTTTTTTAACTTATGATAAATACTTTCAACATTTAAATTTTCTGTAATTTTAATTTCAATATTTTCTGAAATTGCTAAAATCGCATGCCATATACCTTTTTTCAGGCATACTGGCTTTTCGAGTAGAAATGCCTCAATTTTTTCAGGTCTTTTATTTTCCGCAAGAATAATAATACTAACCCCTTTTACCGGCTCAAATGTTTCCATTGAGTCAGGATGTGCTTCAAGTGTTTTTACTGGTTCTGGTTTAAAAACGAGATAACCAATGCGCCAGCCAACCGGCTCATCCTCCTTGCATAAAACATCAAATATCCTGTTTTTATCTTTTGGTTCAATTATGATTCCATACTTTTTAAAATTTGTTTCAGTCAGGTTTTTTATCTTTAGCATTTTATCTCTTTTTGGTTTTTTCCGGTCTTAATATAACCATACAGTATTTATCAAGGTCAAAGTATTTTTCAAGTATATCATCTATGTCTTCTTTTTTTACCTTATTTATATTTTCTACAAAAGAATCCACATTTTCATAACCGAGTCCTAAAAGTTCATACATACCATACGAATCCGCCTGGGCTGAATAATCCTGCATACCTACCTTAAACATACCTGCTATAAAATTTTTAGCAGAAGCGATTTCTTCATCAGTAACTCCATTTGTTTTTAAATCCTTCAGCACTTTAAAAATTTCATCTATTACTTCTTTTTCTTTAGCAGGGTCTGTTGAAGTATAAATTCTAAATGCGCCATTTTCAACATTTCTGTCAAAAGTAGAAAATATGGTATAACATAAATTCTTTTTATCACGTATTTCAGAAAACAATCGCGAATCCATTCCACCGCTTAAAATTGTATCCAGAACTTTGAAGGGATAGTATTCTTCGGATGCTGTTTTAGGACCTAAAAACCCGATAATTATATGGGTTTGATTTTTTTCAAGTGTCTCTTCCCTTATTTTTTTTCTTTTTGTAATTTTAACCGGCAATTTTATTTCCGCCAACTTTCCTTTTTGAAGTGAACCAAAATATTTATTAATAACATCAACTGCTGTTGTAAAATCAATATTTCCAACTATTGAAATTATTAAATTCCCAGCCCCAACATATTTTGAATGCCATTCTTTTAATTTTTTTGATGGTATTCTTTTAACCGAATCAACATCACCAGGTATATAAAAACCATACGGATGCCACTCAAAAAATTCTTCATTAAAAATTTTACCTATATAACTTTCTGGGCTATCTTTTATTCTTTCAATGTTATTAATAATATCCTGTTTTTCCTTTTTTATTTCATCTAAATCAAATTCTGGATTCATTATAATATCTGAAAACAATTCAACTGCTGGTTCAAAATTACTATTTATAACCTCCAGCCCCCAGCCAAAACAATCTTTTCTTATTTCTTTTTCTATGGATAATCCAAGGGAATCAATTGCCTTTGCCAGTTCTATTGCATTTTTCTTTTTTGTTCCTTTTAGCATCACATCCATCATAAGATTTGTAATTCCTCTGTAATATCCCTGTGCCTCTCCGCCTTCATATATGACCCCGCCTTTAAAAATAAAATCCATTGCAACAATATCAGTATTATTTAATTTTTTATGTATTAAAAAAATACCATTATCCAGGGTTTTGGCTGAGACCTTGTTCACTTCGCTATCTGTCTTTTCAAATTCCACAGTAATTATATTATTTATATCTTTTAAGTCCGCATATTTTTCAAAGTACTTTTTTTCTTTTTCCGGATAATAAAGAACAATACTTGCATTTTGTAAATTCAAATATTTATTAGCAACTTTAATTAAATCATCCTTTGTTATCCGCTTTAACTTTTCATAATAATCGTAATATAATTCATAATTACCTAAAATTTCAAAATATCCAAGATTTGATGCAATATTTTCCACCTTCATATTTTCTTTTGCTTCTTCTGTAATTATATCCATTTTTGTTCTATCTATATCCTGCTGTTTTATGCCATATAATTTTACTTTTTCAATTTCAGAAAATATCTCCTGTAAAACATCTTCATATTTTTTTTCTCTAAAAAGTGTAGAAATGGCAAAAATCCCGCCAAATTTTCCTGTAAATAAATCAGTATCAATAGAATCAACTATTTGTTTTTTTTCTTTTATTTCCTGAACAAAAATAGAACTTTCAGATCCACTTAAGACCCTTGCTAAAACTTCCAGTGCCGGTATGTCTTTATCAAGCGCCTCAGGTATCATAAATGAAATTGCAAGGTATCTGCCATCAATTTTACCGCTGTAAACTTTATACTTTAAACCAGTATTTATTTTATTCTTTTGTTCTAAAATTTTTTGGCTGCCCTTTTTTGGTATTTTGCCAAAAGTATTCTTTAAATATTCAATTGTTTTTTGCGTATTTACATCACCGGAAATAACAATTACTATATTTTCAGGGCTGTAAAATTTTTTATAATAATTTATTAAATCCTGCCTTTTCATTGATTTTAAAACTTCCGGATAACCTATTATCGGATCTTTATAATAAACATCAAATGCAAGGTTTGTTAATTTTTGCCATAAAAAAGTATATGGTCTATCAAGTCCCATATACAATTCATTTAAAATCACTTCTCTTTCTTTTTCAATTTCATTTTCATCAAATACAGAAGAAGTTATTGCATCATATTCAATTTCAAGTGCTTTTTCAATATGTTCAGAAGGCAAAACAATAACATAATTTGTTGCATCATAGGAAGTAAATGCATTATTATAGCCACCCAATTTTTTAATTTCTCTATCAATTTCTCCTATCCCTCTTTTTTCAGTTCCTTTAAACATCATATGTTCAATAAAATGGCTTATCCCTTTTTCATTATCTTCTTCATAAGCCGAACCAGTTTTAACCCAAAAATTACAGGCGCAAACAGGAACGAGATGATTTTCAGAAATTATAACTGTTAAACCATTTTCTAACTTTTCTTTGTAAACATTATTAGCAAGCAAAATTCCCTCCAGCATAAATAAAATTAATAAAAATTTTTTCATTTAATTCCTTTTATTTTATTTCTGTAAAAATAAATTTTGTTTTCACCGACGTTTTTACTAAAAATTCACCTATTTTAAATGGTAATAAAGCACTTTCGCCTGTTTTTAATTTAAAAATTTTATTCTGATAAATTATATTTAATTTTCCTTCTATTACTGTAATTACAACTGCATTTTTTATATTATACCACTTTTGTGTATTTTTCTCCATAATTATTTCATTTAAATTAAAGTATTTGCATTTAATCATACGCCTGATTGCCATTCTTTTATTTTTTAACAAAATTTTCTTTTTTACCCTGCCTGCCATATTTAAATTTTTAAAAGATAATAATGCCTTTTCTATATGTAATTCCCTTGGTTTTCCATTTATCAATCTATCCCAGTCATAAACTCTGTAGGTTATATCAGAATTTTGTTGAATTTCAAGAACCAGATTGCCAGACATCAAAGAATGTAAAGTTCCAGCTGGTATAAAATAACAATCATTTTTTTCAGTAAAATATGTTTTCAACACAGAAATAATCTTTTTCCCGGAAATCATTGCTTTTTTTATTAGTCCTGTCTTTAAATTTTTTTTACACCCTAATAAAATTTTTGCTTTATTTTTGCAATCAAGAATGTACCAGCTTTCGGTTTTTCCATAACTGTTTTCTTTTTCTGCTGCAAATTTATCATCAGGATGCACCTGAACAGATAAATCGTCACTTGCTTCAATAAATTTTAAAAGAACCGGAAAGCCATTTTTATATTTATCTGCCACTTTTGCGCCAAGAATTTCCTTTGAATATTTTTTATAAATTTGCGATAACAGTTTATTTTTATAAAAACCATTTATTATTACGGATTTATTTTCTTTCTGGTCAGCAAATAACCACACTTCACCTATTTTTTTATTTTTATTAAATTTAAAATATTTTTTAAGTTTATTTCCACCCCATGGTTTTTCTTTTAATATCGGCTTTACTTTTATTGGATATGGTATAAACATTCAACACTCCTTATTTAATATTTTTTAATTATCTCTGTTTCCGGAAAATAATGCAGTAAAATCTCTTTATAGTTAAATCCTTTTTCAGCCATACCTTTTACCCCGCGCTGGCACATACCAACTCCGTGTCCCCAGCCAGCGCCGTAAATGAAAATTTCATCTATAAAACCATCTGCATTTTTGCTGTATTCCCATTTTATAACATTACTTCTAATTTTACCTAAAAGATTTCTTAATGCATCAAATTTAAATTTTTTGCTGTTTTTTTGACCAATAACTTTTAATTCAGTTAAAGCCCCATATTTTGCCCTTTTTAATGGTATTATTGCCTTTATTTTACCTATATCATTTTTTTTATTTATATAATAATTCAAATCCTCTTCATCAAAATATCTTATCCATCTAAAACTTGTTTCATTATCGCCTGTTACTTTACAATAAACATCAGGCAAAAATCTAACCCATTCTTCAAGCCAGAAAGGTGATAAGGGAAACTCCCAGCTATTTTTTTTACCATCATATACGCCTGCCAGATTTTTAATTTTATCAAATCCCCATATATCAGAAACATCCTGTGTATGGCCTCCACAGCAATGAGAATAAAAAGTATCAATTGGTTTTCCATTTTTATTTACTAAAATCTCTGCCCTTGTCTCATCAATAGCTTCATTTACTTTTTTACTTTCTCCAAGTATTCCTTTATAAACAGCACAGTGCTGAGTTGCACACAAATCAAATCCTTCTTTTGCATGCTGGTTTAAATGTTTTAGGGTATAAGTCCTTGCAGCAACTGCCTGTGCTTTAATTGCTTCCTTATCCCAATGAGATGGTATTTCAGAAGGAACTACCCCGTATAAATATTCTTCTACATTAATTAAATTTACAAGTGTGATATTATTTTTATCAGCAATAAATAAAAAATCACCCCTGTAAGGGGTATCTTTTTTTTCTGACCAGTAAAAGCCCTCTCCATGTATTATATTATAAATGCTGGTTGTAGTATCTTTGTTTTTTTTAATTATAAAAATTTTTTCTTTGAAATAGTTTTTTTCTCCATTTGTTCCAATATATGGTTTGCCCTCATTAAAACTAACATTGTATTCTTTAAGTTTTTCCCCATTGTATAAATATCTACCTTTGCTATCTAAGACCTCAAAATCGCCCCCACATTTAAAAGAAATTGAATCTGCATTTTTAATTATACCAACCCTGATGACAGGTATATGTTCTGAGTCCACTATTGTTTTTTTATCAGGTGGTATAAAAACATCTCTTTTTTTTTGAATCTCTTTTTCATATTCTACTGCTTTATCCTTTAAGCCCTGAATATTTTCAATATAATAATTTACTTTTTTTAAAACTTCCTCATCTTTTGGGTCTATATTATTTAATACCACCCAGTATCTATATGCATTTAAAAAATCATTTTTTTTCTCATAAAGTTTTGCAATTTTTCTATTTAACTCAGTATATGTTTTATCTGCCTGTATAGCCATTTTATAGTATTTAATTGCTTCGTCTATTTGCCCTTTTTCAATAAATGTTGAAGCCATCTTTATATATATAACAACTTTTCGCGTATCAAGTTTTAATGCATTTTCAAATTTTTCAAGTGCAGCATCATATTTTTTTTCTTTTAACAAAATGCATCCCCACCAAAAATAAACCTCCCAGTTAATTATATTTGTATTGATAAAATAATTAATTTCATTTTCCGCCTCATTATATTTCCCTAAAAAATAATATACTTTTGCAAGTTCAAAATGAGCGCGTGCTTCTTTATCATCTTTTTGTAAAATCTTTTTATAAATTTTTTCTGCTTCTTCGTTTTCTCCAAATTCTTTATAAATTGATGCAAGGTCAAAATTAACCATTTTATCTTCGTTTTCATAATTTTTATAATATTTGCAAATATCTGGTAATTTATCCGTGTAATAAAAATCAGCAGGCGGAAAGGTATCCGCTTTTAAAATTGCTGTTGAAAAAGAGATAAAAATCAAAAAAATATAAAGGAAATTCATAAAGTAAATTTTTCCCCGAGATAAATTTCCCTTGCCTTTTTATCTTTTATAAGTTTTTTTGCAGTTCCCGATAAAAGTATTTTACCCTGATACAGTATATATGCCCTGTCCGTTATTGAAAGTGTTTCTCTTACATTATGGTCTGTAATTAATATACCAATATTCTTTTTTCTCAAGTCCTTTATAATGTTTTGAATATCAAAAACAGCAATTGGGTCAATACCAACAAATGGCTCATCAAGCAAAATAAAATTTGGTGATAGAACAAGGGACCTTGCAATTTCAACCCTGCGTCTTTCCCCTCCTGACAAAGTATATGCTTTCTGCTTTGCCAGGTGGGATATTTTTAATTCTTCTAATAAATATTCTTTTTTCTTTTTTTTCTCATTCCCTGGAATATCCAGAAATTCCATTATTGCATCAATATTTTCTTCTACTGTTAAACGTCTGAAAATTGATGGTTCCTGTGATAAATAGCTAATACCTAAAAGTGCTCTTTTATGCATTGGTAAATTTGTAATATTAATTATTTTATCTTTATCTTCTATAAAAATTTCGCCTGCATCTGGCTGTATAATCCCAAGTATAATGTAAAAAGTTGTTGTTTTACCAGCGCCATTTGGTCCAAGCAATCCAACTATTTCTCCCTGTTTTACTTCTATATTTACATCATCAACGACTTCTTTTTTATTATAAATTTTTAAAAGATTTTTGGTTTTTAATACTTTCAATTTTTCTCCTTTTTCGCAAGTAATATAATTAACCATAACAAAATTCAGGGAAAAAATCAATTTTTAATTTTTAACCGAAAGCAATGCCTTCTATGAAAGTGGTTGTCAAAAGAAAAATGCATAAAAAAGTAATGTCCCAGCAATGGGAGGTAATAATAAAAATTAAAAATCCCTCTTAATCTCATTTTAGAAAAGGGAGAGATAAAAATGAAAATTTTTTAATTCTCTTCTTTTTTAAAGAGGGGAGCGGGGAGATTTTATGTAGGTAAAAAAAACAAAGAAATAATTCCCCTGTTTCTCCATTTAGGAAAGTGGAAAATTTAAAAAAGAAAAAAATTTTTTTCCCTCTCCCTTTGATGGAAGAGGGACATGGAAGGGGGTGAAGGAATGCAAGAGGCAACTTGAATGCAATCGCCCCCTCTCTCCTTCCCTCTCTCCCACAAAATTGTGAAGAGAGAAAAAAATAAAACAAATCCCTCTGTGTCTCCCTTTAGAAAAGGGAGAAATTAAAAAAATGAAAAAATTGCTCTGGCACTTGCCATGTTTTTATACCCGGTTGCTTGCTATCAATGTCACATCTCAAAAAACATAGCTGGTGCCAGACAATTTTTGAATAAAATCAGGACGTTCTGGAACTATATTCTTGAACCCTGTTATTAAAGTTCAAGCGGGGTTTTCAAGTTCGCCGGCTTTCCCGCGTCAGCCGAGTGCTCCGCTTTGTTTTTGTGCCACCAAAATTCCAACCCCTTGTTATTAGCAAGTTACGGCATTTTCTGATTTTAATGAAAAAATTGCTCTGGCACCAGCCATGTTTTTATCCCCGGTTGCTTATTAGTATATAGAAATCACAAAAAAATTGAATGTACTGCATAACACGGGCTAACTTGTGGGTAGTGGTTAGCATAAATTAGGGAGAGAAAAAAAATAAAAACAAATCCCTCTGTATCTCCCTTTAGAAAAGGGAGAAATTAAAAAAATGAAAAAATTGCTCTGGCACTTGCCATGTTTTTATACCCGGTTGCTTGCTATCAATGTCACATCTCAAAAAACATGGCTGGTGCCAGACAATTTTTGAATAAAATCAGGACGTTTTGGAACTATATTCTTGAGACCTTTTATAAAAGTTCAAGCGGAGAGTTCAAGTGCTTTCCCCTTCTTCCTTTGAGAGGGATGTGGAAGAGGGTGAAGGAATGCAAGAGGCGACTTGAATGCAATCGCCCCCTCTCTCCTTCCCTCTCTCCCACAAATTGGGGAAAGAGGAAAAAACAAATCCCTCTGTGTCTCCCTTTAGAAAAAGGAGAAATTAAAAAATGAAAAAATTGCTCTGGCACCTGCCCCATATTTTTGTCCCCGGTTGCGTATAATATTGTTATCATAAAAAATTTCTGATTTGCAATTATGGCATAACTTGCAAATAACAGATTTAATTCCCAAAAATTATATTTCGCATACGTTAAACTAATTTAATAAGTCCCCTCATAACTCATAACTGTTATTTTATTTTCATTTGCTCCATCCTGAAAAGCAACATAAGGTATTCCATTGTAAATAAAATAAGAAATATAATTTACTTCACCTGCTGATACTCCTGTGCCAATTATTTCCCATTCAACCCCATTATATTTTATAACTGAAAATTTATTTTCATGAGCCAAATCTTTATATGCAACAGATGGTTTTCCATTATAAACCCATAAATTTACAAATTGAACCTGTCCATCAGAAATTGAATTGCCAACCATTCCCCAGCCGGTTGCTTCATCATATTTCATCAATGCCAGCTTATTTGATTTTGTTTCATCAGCAAATGCAATATATGGAATACCACCATAAACAAATATAGAAGTTGAATTTACCTTACCTGAAGTAAATCCCTTACTTCCAACCGATGTCCAGCCAGCACCATCATTATACATAACTGTTGCTTTAAAATCATATTGCCAGTCCTGATAAGCAAAATACGGAACATCATAATAAAGATTAAATGAAATATCTGAAACAATACCATCTGAAAAACCTGGCACCCCAAAATTCTTCCAAGAATTAGTGTCATAAACCATAACCGTGGCTTTGCCTGAATTTGCGTCATCTTTAAATCCAACATAAATTTTATCAGCATATATTGCTATTTTTGGACTATAGCCAGCCCCCTGGGAAAAACCAGCATCACCTATATAACTCCAGTTAGAGCCATTAAATTTCATCACGCTTATCTTATTTGAAACAGAAAAATCCCTGAATGCAACATAGGGCTGATTTGCATAAACAAACAAAGTTGGCTCATAGGCAATATCAGGCGTAAATGCCTTATTACCAACATCCATCCATGAATTTCCATTAAACTTTTTCACAGTTGCCTTTCCTGCATTTGCTAAATCAGTATATGCAACGTATGGTGTGCCATTGTAAACAAAAAGTGATATATCGCTGACCTGTCCATCTGAAAAACCTGCATTTCCAACAACTGTCCAGTGCGGAGTTGGGGTAGATGTAAAAGTCAATGTTTGTGTCACAGTAAAAGTTATTGTTGGCGTTACTGTCTGTGTTATTGTTTCTGTGATTGAAAATGTCGGGCTTATTGTCCACGTTTCTGTTATTGTAAACGTAGGCGTTATTGTCCATGTTTCTGTGATTGTTGGTGTTATTGTAAAAGTAGAAGTAATTGTATATGTGGGTGTTATTGTAGGAGTTGGTGGTATAAAAACTATGGTAGGTAAAATATGCAAAGGATATGTCTGATCGCCAGAAGGATTACTTTTTACCATTATCTGAACTGTGCCACTCCCTGTAACGTATGCCCCTGCCCCACCAAAATTTTTATAACCGTAAAAAATTTTTATCTGACCCGTATAAGCAGGCAACCCCTTTACATTTATAATCATATCCTGCCCATCTGCCGCTGTCCCTACCCATTCATTACCTGTTGTTGTCACATAAAAATAGCCCGCATTATTTATTTCTGTGCTTGGCGGAGAAAAACCCTGCGGCAGGGTTATACGCAGTGTTCCGTATTGCATCCCTGATGCCCATGTTGTTTCACCTGCTGTGTAGGTAAAAAGTAATGTGTTTCCGCTTGAACCATCCACTAAAATAAAAGGTGTAATTTCTATTGTCCCTTCTCCCATAATCGGTGTTAAAGTCGGAGTTATTGTAGGTGTTGCCGGGACCACATAAATTTGCGGACTTGAATTTATTTCCTGAGTTTCGTTTCCATCTTCATCAACTTCCACAACAACAATTAAATTACCTGAACCATCCACAAATGCTCCAGGTCCATAACTTTTATCACCATAATTAATTATAATTTTTCCTGTAAATGGAAGTAAATCTCTAACCATTACTATTATTTCCTGCCCATTTACTGCCTGTCCAAGCAATGACCCATTTTCCACCACAACACTAAAATACCCGGGATTTAATGGGTCAATACTTGGCGGACTCCAACCAACCGGTATTTTTATTTTCAATGTACCATTTAATGATGGACCTGACGCCCATTTTATATTTCCATTAATATATGTTATGGTAATCGTATTTCCGCCTGTTTTACCATAAACCAAAGTTGGATTTATTTGCGCACTTCCATGAAAAGGTGTAAGTGTTTGTGTTGCAGTAAATGTTGCCGCATACGTTTGTGTTTCAGTATGTGTATTTGTAACTGTGAAAGTATTTGTTTGTGTAAAAGTTTCTGTATATGTGTTAGTCGGCGTTCCAGTCGGTGTATCGGTATTTATTGAAGTATTTGTTAAAGTTAAAGTATTTATAAATGTTGTTGTATATGTATTTGTTGGCGTTTCAGTATATGTGTTTGTTTGTGTAAAAGTATGTGTTATTGGTAAAGTCCCTGCGTTAGTTATTGTTGCAGTATTTGTTTGAGTTGGTGTAAAAGAATATGTGAGGGCCGGTGTTTCTGTTTGAGTAAATGATGGTGTTTCTGTATATTGCGGTTGGGTAAATGTCGTTGTTTCTGTAAAGGTTTTTGTTGGAGAAAAAGTGCTTGTTATTATCTGGGTCGGATTTTGCGGTTGCGTAGGACCTGTTGGTCCTCTGCTTCTGCAACTAAAAAAATAAAAAAATATTACCAATAGAAAAATTGTAAAAAATAAATTTTTTTTCATTTAATTCCTTTTAAATTCATAATTTATTACCCAATCTCTTTTTTTTAAATTATAACTTTATTTATTTCTTTTGTCAATAAAACCATTTTTCTTCTGAAAATCACGAAAGCGATTTTCAGGGCAATGCCTAAGTTATGGGAGGTAATAATAAAAATTGAAAAATCCTTCTTAATCTACTTTTAGAAAATGGAGAGATAAAAATGAAAATTTTTTTAATTTCCCCTCGCCCTTTGATGGGCTGTCCATTACCCACATCTTTAATTTTAGCCCGTGGCTGGCAGCCAGGCAATTTTTTGAATAAAATCAGGACGTTTTGGGAATATATTCTTGAATCCTGTTATTAAAGTTCAAGCGGTGGTTTCAAGTGCATAGGTTCCCGCGTCAGCCAAGTGTCCAGCTTTATTTTTGTGCCACTAAAAATCCAACCCCTTGTTATTAGCAAGTTACGGCATTTTCTGATTTTTCATAAAAAAATTGAATGTGCTGCCTGCCACGGGCTAACTTGTGGGTAATGGTTAGTTCCTAAAGTGGGATTAAGGGGGATTT
>Ga0078972_1003886_pt1 | contig 43137 bp, 36 predicted proteins | sample YelNatPaOPGAMG01_FD_67568 | JGI IMG/M metagenome (GOLD analysis project Ga0078972, IMG submission 67568) | Hot spring thermophilic microbial communities from Obsidian Pool, Yellowstone National Park, USA - OP-RAMG-01 (SPADES assembly) (version 2) | ecosystem: Environmental > Aquatic > Thermal...
GCTAAATTAATAACGAAGGATATTTTGATTTCCTTCAAGGCTCACCTCCTGTGTTTTTGATTCAAACAACAGTATAAGGTGAGCCTTCCTTTTTTTCCATCACGGTTTTTGAGATGCTTCCAGTGGCTTATCCTCCAAGAGTGCTGGTTTTAGCAATTTTTTGTCAGGAATATTGGCTAACATATCGCCCAAAAAGAGCTCTTTTTTTAACAAAAAGAGGGAGTTTTTATTAGCCCTCAGCTTAATCTCCTTTTAATGGTGAGAAAAAGCGGTCTGGGCTTAGGGAAGAGAGGCGAGGTCAAAGCTGAAGTGTCCATGGGCCAAGATGCGCCTGGAGGGCAATCAAGCCCCGAGTCCATTCGAAATTATCACGAAAAGACAACCGTCTGTGATAAAATTATCGTCGGGAGGCCAAAGATGAAAGTTCTGACCGCGAGCGAAATGAAAGAAATTGACCGAAGAACAATCGAGGAGGTAGGTCTTCCTGGCCCAGTTTTAATGGAAAATGCCGGTCGTCAAATTTTTCGAGCCATTAGCCAGCGGTTCCCGAACCTAAAGGAGGAAAGGATAGTTATTGTGGCCGGGAAAGGGAATAACGGCGGTGACGGGCTGGTTGTCGGCCGCTATCTTTTTAATCACGGAATTTCTCCCCAGGTCTTTTTGCTTAGCTCCAAGGCTGAGGTAAAAGGAGACGCCGCTGTCAACCTGCGGGTGGCAGAAAACATTGGCCTGAAAATAATCGAACTTTTGGAGCCAAAAGCCTGGCAAGCTTTAAGCCGGGCCCTTAATCAGGCAACCATCGTCGTTGACGCCATCTTTGGCACGGGCTTAGAAAAGCCCGCTGCCGGGTTTTATGCTCAAGCGATAGAAATGATTAACCGCAGCCGCGCCTTTAAAGTGGCCGTGGATATTCCCTCCGGTCTTTCCTCTGATACCTCCCAGATAATCGGGCCAGCCGTGAAGGCCGACCTCACTGTCACCCTGGCCGCCCCGAAAATCGCCCATGTCCTCCCGCCAGCTGAAGACTTTGTGGGCGAAGTGTTAGTCGCTGATATCGGCATTCCTCCAGCTCTTTTAGCCGACAAGAAGCTCAGGATAGAATTATTGGAGAAAGTTAACATTCTTTCTTCTTTTCGGCCCCGGAAAAAGGACTCGCACAAAGGAACCTACGGTCATCTTTTAGTTTTGGCCGGTTCTTTGGGAAAAACAGGCGCGGCAATAATGGCTGCTCGGGCCGCTTTAAAGGCGGGAGCGGGGCTGGTGACAGTGGCCACACCTCAAAGTTGTTTGCCCATCATCGCCCGCTCGACGATGGAGATAATGACTGAACCTTTGCCCGAAACCGCTGAAGGGACTCTTGCGCCGGAAGCTTTGCCCCGGTTGAAAGAATTAATCCAAGGAAAAGATGCCCTGCTCATTGGCCCCGGTCTTTCAACTCATCCAGCTACTGCCCGCCTGCTTTTTTCTTTTTTACCTCTGGTTAATCTACCTTGTTTAATTGATGCTGACGGTCTTAATATTCTGGCGCAACAACCCGAATGGCTGCAAAGATTGCCCAAGCCTTGTGTGTTAACGCCTCATCCTGGTGAGCTTGCCAGGCTTACTGGGAAATCAACAGCCGATATTCTGGGCCAAAGGCTTAAATTAGCTCAGGAATTAGCTCAAAAATATAAGTTAATTCTGGTCGTTAAAGGACATCGAACAATTATCAGCGGCTCCGATGGCCAGGTTTTCATCAACCCGACCGGTAACCCCGGGATGGCCACGGGTGGAACGGGTGATGTTTTGAGCGGTCTGGCTGCTTCTTTTCTGCTGCAAATAGCGAATCCTCTTTTAGCCGTGGCCGCAGCGGTCTATATTCATGGCTTGAGTGGCGACTTGGCCCGAGAAAAATTGGGCGAGAGGGCTTTGGTAGCAGGTGATTTAATCCGCTTTCTGCCGGCGGCAATTAAACTTATGGAAGATGCCGCTCGAGGGGAAAAGCCGTCGCTAAGCGCCGAGTCAGGTTTAGTCTCCCTATCTTCTCTTTGAAGCCAATGAGGCCCAAGCGAAGATTTTATCTTACTCATTCCGAGGAAGAAACCATGGCCGTGGCTAAAAAGATAGCTTCTAACTGGAAGGGCCAGGAGATTGTCCTGCTCATCGGCGAGCTTGGCGCCGGAAAAACTGTTTTTGCCCGTGGTTTAGCTTCTGGTTTAGGAGTTAAGGACCTGAGTGAAGTTTGTAGCCCTTCTTTCACCTTAGTGAATATCTACGACGGCCGATACCGCATTTATCACGTTGACCTGTATCGTTTAGAACGGGAAGAGGAAATCCTGGATTTAGGCTGGGAAGATTGGCTCGGCCAGGGAGTGGTCATCATCGAGTGGGGCGAAAAAATAACTTTCTCCCTCGGTCTTCCTTTTTACAAGGTAAAAATTGAGGTTGGCCCCCAAGAAGAAAGAATAATCTCTGTTCAAGCTTAAGAGCGGGCTAATGGTCGTATGTTCCTCGTCGAAGATAATTTTCCCCGACCCTTGATAAAATCGGCTTTAAAGTCTCCGTTGACAAAGGCTGGATTTTCTACTTAACATGAATAGCGCTGGAAGGGAGAGAAAAATGGACTTGGAAGTTCTTAAAGCCAAAATTTGCGAGGTGCCTGATTTTCCCAAGCCAGGAGTAAATTTTAAGGACATTACGCCGCTGGTTCAGGATGCCGCCTGCTTTCGGTTTATCATTTCCGAGTTTGCTTCCTGGGCCCGGCCAAAGCGACCAAGCCTGGTTATCGGGATTGAGTCTCGCGGCTATCTTTTTGCCGCCCCTTTGGCCTATGAGCTGGGCATCGGGATGAGTATCATCCGCAAGAAGGGCAAGCTACCTCGGAAAACGGTCTCCATTGAGGCCCCTAATGAGTATGCCCTGGAGGTCTTTGAAATTCATGCCGACGCTGTTCAGGCTGCTGACCGTGTTCTTATCGTCGATGACCTAATTGCCACCGGCTCATCTTCAATAAGCGCCATCTCTTTAATCCAGAAGTTGGGGGCTTCAGTAGTGGGATTCGCGGCTGTTGTCGAGTTAGCCTTTCTTAACGGAGTGGCCAATATTAAAAAGGCTCATCCTGAAGTCGACATTTTAGCTTTGATTAAACTTCATCAATAAGGGAAGACCAATGAGGGCCTGGCTTGACCGCTTTTTCCGTCTTCAGCAAAACCATACTTCGCTGCGGACTGAGGCCATCGGCGGGGTGACTACTTTTATGACCATGTCCTACATCATTTTTGTTCAGCCCGCTATTTTAAGCCAAGCGGGAATGGACAAGGGAGCGGTCATGGTCGCCACCTGCTTGAGCAGCGCTCTGGCCACTTTGCTCATGGGCCTTTTGGCCAACTATCCAGTCGCCTTAGCTCCCTGCATGGGTCATAATATCTTTTTTGCCGTTATTGTCTGCGGGGTGATGGGTTATTCCTGGCAACTGGCCCTGGGCGCAATCTTCATCTCCGGTTCGGTTCAGGTCATCCTCTCCTTGATTGGAGTCTGGGAAGGCTTAGTGGCTGCTGTGCCCGATTCTTTAAAACACGCGATTGCCGTGGGCATCGGTCTGCTTATTGCTCTTATCGGTCTCGAATATGGTGGTTTGGTGGTGGCTACGCCTGGAGTTCTGATTGGGCTGGGCGACCTCACCAGCCGACCTGTGCTCTTGGTGCTTTTTGGCGTGGCCTTTACCTCCTGCTTGATGGTCTTAAAGGTAAGAGGGGCAATCCTTTTAGGAATTCTGGCCACCGCCGCGGCGGGGATTCCGCTGAATATAGTTCGCTACCACGGCCTCCTTTCTCCACCGCCCAGCCTCGCTCCCACCTTCCTTAAATTAGATATCGCTGGCGCCTTCCAGGTCGGCCTGCTGACAGTCATTTTTGTCTTTTTCTTCCTGGACCTGTTCGACGCCGTGGGGACTCTGATCGGGGTTAGCAGCCCGGCTGGATTCATTAAAGATGGCCGACTGCCCCGAGCCAATCGAGCCATGCTGGCTGATAGTATGGCGACAACCTTTGGCGCCATGCTCGGCACTTCAACGGTCAGCAGTTACATCGAGAGTGCCACTGGCATTGCCCAGGGAGCCCGCACCGGGCTGGCCAATGTCTTTACCTCGTTACTCTTTTTTGTCGCCCTTTTCTTTAACCCTTTGGCGGAAATGATCGGCGGTGAGTTCTCTTACAAAAATCTTACCCTGAGGCCGGTTATTGCGCCGCCGCTAATCATCGTCGGCTATTTAATGATGAAGGCGGTGACGAAGATTGACTGGGATGATTTAACCGAGGCCATCCCCGCATTCTTGACCATAATCATCATGCCTTTGACTGTAAGCATTACGGAAGGAATCACCTTTGGCTTCATCGCCTATTGCTTGTTGAAATTGGTCAGCGGACGCTCGCGCCAAGTGCACTGGGTAATTTACCTTTTTTCGCTTCTTTTTATTCTCCGCTATATCCTTAAATAAGTTTTCTGGAGTCGCCCATGATTTATTGGCTAAAAAAGATTCATGCCCCTTGGCTGGGAATCATTTTAAGCTTTATAATATTCTCCAGTTGTCTGCCGCGGCCAGTGTCTAAGGTAAATTATCAACCAACCGGGCTCAAACCTCATCCCTGGGTAGAAAAAACATTGCGTCGTCTGACCTTGGAAGAGAAAATCGGCCAGCTCCTTTTTGTTTCCGTGAGCGGCCGTTTTTACCCCGCAGATAGCGACGAAATGAGTCGGCTTTTGCAATTAATTCGGCAAAAAAAGGTGGGCGGGGTCATTGTTTTCGGCGGAGAAGTCTATGAAACAGCTCTTTTGCTCAATCAACTCCAGAACTGGGCGAAGATACCGCTTCTGGTCTCCTCAGACTTAGAGCGCGGCACGGGCAATCAAATAGACGGGGCCACGGTTTTTCCGCCTCTTATGGCCTTAGGCGCGGCTGATTCCGAAGAATTGGCCTATGAAATGGGAAGAGTTACCGCGCTTGAGGCCAGAGCCATTGGTCTTCATCAAACTTATGCCCCAGTCGTGGATGTCAATATTAATCCCGATAATCCTATTATTAACACGCGGTCGATAGGCGAGGACCCCGAGTGGGTAAGTCGGATTGCGGTTAAGTTTATTCGCGGTTGTCAGGAAAACGGACTGATCGCCACGGCTAAACACTTCCCGGGCCACGGCGATACCGACCTTGATTCTCATACGCTTTTACCCACTATCGGAGCTGATTTGCAAAGGTTAGAGTCAGTTGAGCTTTGGCCTTTTCGACGGGCGATTGAAGCGGGAGTCCAGGCGATTATGACCGCCCATCTTCATGTTCCAGCTCTTGATTCCACCCCCGGCCTTCCAGCTACCCTTTCGCCCCTAATTCTAACCGACTTACTCCGGAAAAAGCTTCGTTTCCAGGGAATAATCGTTACTGATGCCATGACGATGGGCGGAATAACCAGGTCTTTTCAGCCCGCAGAAGCAGCCGTGAAAGCGGTCAGGGCAGGGGTGGATTGTCTGCTTCTCCCGCCAGATATTGAGGCTGTAAGCCAAGCGTTAAAGGAAGCCGTGATTTCTGGCCAAATCCCTGTTTCCAGGATAGAAGAATCGGTGCGGAGAATTCTTCAGGTTAAGGCGTCTTTGGGCCTTCACCAGAGGAAACAAGTGGACATTAATCGTTTACCTTATCGAGTCGGGCTTAAGGATTTCCAGCAGATTGCGGCCCGGGCCTTTGAACGAGCGATTACCTTGGTTAAAAATGATACTTCGATAGTACCATTAAGCCCAGGCGCGGCGAATTTAGTTGTTTTTTCGCTTAGCTCCGACCCTGGCGATTATTATGCTGGCCGCCAACTGATTAGAGAAATAGAGCAGCGCTGCCCTCAAGCTAAAGCCTTCTATGCCGATGCTGATACCGGGATAGAAGAGCTGGAGGTGGCGAAAAAAATGGCCAGCGAAGCAGAAGCCATAATTGTCGGTCTTTTTTCTACGTTGCGCGCCGGCAAAGGAAGTGTAGGGTTAGAGCCAAAACATGTCAATTTGGTCAAGGACTTGGCTAATTTAAGAAAACCACTTATTGTTGTCTCTTTTGGTAGCCCCTATTTTCTGCGGAATTTCCCTGAGATTCCAGTCTATCTTTGTGCCTACCGTAATGCCCCTCAGGCTCAGACGGCTGCCGCCCAGGCTTTATTTGGCGAGATTGACATCCAGGGTAAATTACCCGTTTCTATTCCTCAGCTTTTTCCCTTAGGTCATGGAATCAAGCAGCTTAAAAAACCTGGTAATTTAAAACTCCCCTAATGAATTAACCGCGGCATAACCCAATCAGCATGGTCGCTTTCTATTCCGTCGCCGCCGTCAGTGACTTCCAACCTGAGCTCTTGAATGCGGCTAATATCCAGACGGAATCTTCGCGCTGGCATGTTGGCTTTCACGAGACCGCTTCGGCCGAGAATCCGGCCATCACCCCAAACAATAAATTCTACTGAACCTCTCTGACGGGGAGAAGCGGCATCAACGCCCACCTCAGCCTCAAACCAGCGGAAGAGACCTAAAATGGGCAAGATGATTTCTGACGGCGCATGGGTGCCGATACCCCTGGGATAAGAACGATTGCCAATTTTCAGCTCCGCCCCCGAAACTGACCGGTTTATCCTGACCCGACCCCAGCCCGATGTCATTTTTTTGGGCCGGAGTGTTTCCAGAAAGATTTCGGAAGGAAGAAGGCTGCTCGGCCTCACCTTTATTGTGGCCGGCTCAGGGCTCGAGGCTCCGTCCCACCACACTGATTGGACGCTTACGGAATGCTCTTGGTGAGGGTCTATAGATGTAACCTGCGCCTCAGGCACCGGCGTGTATAGAACGGGGTTGTTATCCACAGATATTAGATAGCCAGCACACAGGTAATAAAGCGGAGCCCAACGAAGTCGAAGGCCGTCTAAACCTAAGGGTTCAGCCTGAAGGCGGCTGGGCGACCGAGGAGGAAAGGAATAAACCTCGGCTGGTCCGAATTCAATCTCCCAACTCGTCTCCCTCGATTTTTGGGGGATGAAACTCACTGTTCCCCAGTTTTGAAAATTTTTGATGTGGACTTGGGCGCCAGCGGCCTTAGCTCGAACTATCTGGAGTTTTGCCTGCCGCGGCCAGGCAAACCGTAATTCATAGGGGTCGTGGGCGATAACCTGGCTTTTGCCCTTCATTTTTTTCTTGGCCGAATCATAGCTGAGGGAGTGCAAATCGACCCAACCCTGAGTGATATGACGGGAAGTAGAAATAAGCTGAGGTTCGGCAGTCGCTACGTGAAGGGCGAAAACGCGGACACTCGCTGGGTCAAGGGGAACGTAAATTCCCTTTTCCCAGCAACCCAGATATTCGCCGTTCCAAAAATCAAAAACGTGGACTAAGGCGCCTTCAGGAAGCCCAATGTCAGACCACTTAAGCTCCAGGCCCGAAGATTCGCTGCTCTCGAAATTAAAACAACCCACCACGTCATAATCGCGGCCTAAATGATGAATCTTTAAGTCCCAGATTCTTTTATTCTGTTCGACGGGAAATAGGTCTACTGGTCGGATGTCCACTGCAGGAAAAACTCTTTTCAGTATTTCTACTCTTTCTTCTGGCAGGTCATAAAGACAATCTGAGGCCATTAAAGCCTGCCCGGTTAAACCTTGCAGCGTGGCCCAGGCTCGGGCCATGTCAATGGTCAAGGGATACCTGACCAGCATCACGTCAGGGTCACAGTACCAGGCGATGTTGTGAAGAAAGTAATAGCGCATCGTCGCTTGTAAGGCGACTAAGAAGCCTTCCCAAGGAATGACCACATCTCCACCTGTCCGCGAACCATTCATGTACCCAAGCCCTTCCAGCGGAATCCCCCAACATCCCAACAGGTATTTGCTGGGACCGATGGTCTCGCGAATTGTCTTGATTGTTTGCCGATAAAGCTCCTCAGCTTCGCCGGTTGGGTTTTTCATCAGGGAAAATTTATTTCTATACTCGCGCACGACTATCGGCTGTCCGTCGATTTTAAAATATTCATAACCCCAATCCTCGGATAATGTCCGGAATAAGTCGGCCAAATAGTTCAGGGCTTCGGGTCGAGAGGGGTCTAAGAGATAATCTCCCTCCCAGGTCCGGGAAAGCGACTCGCCGTTTTCATCCACTAAGAAAGCACCCCATTTTTTTACCACCTCCGGGTTGCTCTGGCCGTGGGGCGCTAACCAAATTCCAGGCTTAAGACCGAATTCCCTGAGCTTCTTGGCCAGAGCCGCCATCCCTGCAGGGAAGCGCGGGTCAACGGTTGACCAATCCCGATAATTGCCTTTTTCGCTTCCTCGGCCTTGCCAGCCATCATCAACCTGACAATAGATAGCTCCGTATTCTTTGAGATTTTCGGCTAACCAGCGCGCGTTCTTGAGAATTTCAGCTTCGTTAATTTCCCGATAATAATAATACCAGGAACACCAGCCGGAAGGTGGCAGGGGGAAAAGGTTTTTTTCTATGGGCGAAAAGTATTTGATTTTTAACTTCTCGCGAAAATATCCTTCTATCACTGAGCCGTCATCTAAAGTGACCCTATCTTGAACCGGGTCATAGGTAGCCTTGGCCAAAGGCGTGGTTATTTTCCCTAAGCTTAGAAGGAAAAGGTCCTGATTATCGCCGTCCTCAACTCGGCAGGGGATGGGGGCTGGCCAGGCTGCCTCTTCTCCGGATAAGCCTATGACGCCCGGGCTTTTAGCTTTCTGACAGGATAAGAAAAATAAAAAAGGAAAAATAAATAGACTAAGATAAAGAAAAGTGTTTATTGGCTTTTTTTTCATGCCCGGCCTCCTTCTTCTTTCTTTTATTTTTTTAAAATTGCTTAATCAAGTCCACAAAAATCTTTTCTTTTTTTTCGAGAGAGATAAAATAAACCCCGCAAGACAAAAAAGAGGGTAAGAAGCATGAAACAAAAAATTTCCTTTTATCTTAACGGGCGGTCTATCAGCATAGAAGTTGAGACCTCCCGGCCTTTACTCTGGTTCCTAAGGAATGACTTAAAATTGACCAGCCCCAAGTTTGGCTGCGGGGAGGGTTACTGCGGCGCGTGCACGGTTCTGATCGATGGCGAACCAGTCCGTTCTTGTCAGACCGAGGTGGGCCGGATAAACGGGCGTCAGCTCCTGACCCTGGAAGGCTTGGCGCCAAACGGCAAGCTCCATGCTCTTCAGGAAGCGTTTCTCACGCAGGAGGCTTTCCAGTGCGGTTTCTGTACAAGCGGCATGATTCTTGAGGCCTATGCTTTGCTCCAGAAGACACCCAAACCCAGCCGCGAGCAAATTATCCAATCCCTTGACGACCATCTCTGCCGCTGCGGGGCTCATCAGCGGATTGTTCAAGCCGTAGAAAGGGCCGCCGCCATTCTCCGAGGAGGCAAGTCATGAGTCAGAAGGAAAAATGGGAAAAAGCGACCATCCTGGGCGCTAAAAATAATATTATCGATTATTCTTCTTCTCTCAGTCGTCGTGACTTCCTCAAAATAAGCGGTAGTGGTCTTGTCGTTTTTTTCTTTGTCGGTGAGCCTTCCTCTTTCTTATCCTGGGCTCAGCAAGAAGCCAGGCAAAGAGAAAACCCAACGGATTTTAATGCTTACCTTCTTATTGGCGAAGATGGCCGGGTGAGTTGCTTTTCAGGCAAAGTGGAACTTGGCCAGGGTATCAAAACCTCTTTGGCCCAAATTTTAGCCGAAGAGCTCGATATCAGTCTGGATAAGGTTGACGTGGTTCTTGGCGATACGGCCCTTTGTCCCTGGGATATGGGGACATTTGGCTCCAGAACAATTAAATATTTCGGTCCCGCCCTCCGGCAGGCCGCGGCTGAAGCCAGGTCTGTTCTCTTGGAGTTGGCTTCAGAAAAGCTCCAAGTGCCGATTGACCGACTGGAAACAGAAAATGGTTTTGTCTTAGACCGCCAAAACCGCCAAATTAGAGTTGCCTATGGCCAGCTTACTCAGGGTAAAAGAATAGAGCGAGCAGTAACCGGGAGGCCTCAGCCCAAACCAGGGGAAAAGCATCGTCTCGCGGGTCAACCAGCCCCACGTTTAGATGCCTGGGAAAAAGTTACCGGGAAAGCGCTTTATACTGGCGACATAATGCTACCAAATATGCTTTATGCCCGTCTTTTGAGACCGCCGGCCCATGGAGCCAAATTAAAAAGCTTAAACCTGGAAGAAGCGAAAAAAATTCCCGAGGTCCAAATTATTCAGGACGGCGACTTAATTGCTGTCCTTCACCCCACTTTTGACGCCGCGGAGAGAGCCTTAAAAATGGTCAAAGCCGAGTTTGAGGCTCCCGAGGTGCCGCTTTCCCCCGAGAATATTCATGAACATTTAATAAAAGCAGCGCCAGCCGGCAACGTGGTGGACCAGAGAGGAAGCTTGGAAGAAGGAGAAAAGATAGCTCGCCAGGCGGTCGAGGAAACCTATTTTAATCCCTACGTCGCCCACGCTCCTATCGAGACCCACACCGCCTTGGTCTCGATTGAATCCGACGAGGTTAAAGTCTGGGCCTCGACACAGCGGCCCTTTGGCGTCCAAAGCGAGGTGGCTCAGGCCATAGGAGTGCCCATAAATAAAGTAAGAGTATTTCCAGTTTATGTGGGTGGCGGGTTTGGCGGAAAAAACCGGAACCAGCAAGCGGTGGAAGCAGCCCGACTTTCTAAGTTAACAGGCAAGCCAGTTATGGTGGTCTGGAGTCGCGAAGAAGAATTCTTTTATGACACTTTTATGCCGGCAGCCATAGTCAAAATTAGGTCGGGTTTGGACGAAAATAAGCGAATCTGTTTTTGGGATTATGCGGTTTTTTGGGCTGGCGAGCGAAGTTCCCAAGTTTTTTATGATTTTCCCCATTACCAGGTTGTCTCGAAGGGAGGCTGGGGAGGCGGAGTCTCCGGCCATCTTTTTGGCGTCGGCCCATGGCGCGCTCCTGGGAGTAATACCAACGTTTTTGCTCGCGAATCCCACCTTGACACTTTGGCAGCCCGCTGCGGTCAAGACCCGCTTGAGTTTAGGCTGCGCCACTTAACAAACGAGCGGATGAAAAGAGTATTATTAAGGGCAGCGGAAGAATTTGGCTGGAAGCCAGCTCCGCCACCCAGCGGACGTGGTTGGGGGCTTTCCTGTGCTGATTATCTTGGCACCTACGTCGTGGCCATGGCGGAAATCGAAGTTGACCCAGAGACAGGAATAATTCGGGTCAAAAGAATGACCTCTGTCCAAGATATGGGCGAAGTCATCAACCCCGAAGGCGCTAAGGAACAAATTGAAGGCTGCTTAATGATGGGGCTGGGCTATGCTTTGACTGAAGAAATTCATTTTCAGGGAGGTCGAATATTTGACCTTAATTTTGACCGGTATGAAATACCTCGTTTCTCCTGGATGCCGGAAATTAAAGCCGTTGTCTTAAATAATCCTTCTCTTCCACCGCAAGGGGGTGGAGAGCCAGCCATAATTAATGTCGGCGCGGCTTTAGCTAACGCTTTATTTGACCGCACGGGGCTCAGACTAACTCGGCTTCCCTTGACTCAAGAGAGGGTGCTTCAGGGGTTAAAGGCTAAACAGAAAAAATAAAAATAGAGGAGGTCGCTATGCCCTTAGTCCATACTTATGTGTGGGAAGGCTTAGATGATGACCGAGCCAAACAAATTATCCTTGGTATTACCAAGGTTTTTACTGATTTAGGAATACCAGCCGAGGCTGTCCGCGTAATTATTCAAGAAGTGCCGAAAAGCCGCTGGGGTATCGCCGGGGAATTAGCCTCAGAAAGAAAGCCGCGGCACCAGGATAAATGAGGTAGGCCAATGTCACTATTAACAGAAAAGGAACTTCTGGCCAAGCTTGCTTCTTTGCCTCGCTTTCATTTTCTCCACTTACCAACGCCACTGACCCTCCTTTCCAATTGGAGTCAATACCTCGGAGGGCCAAAAATCTACATCAAGAGGGATGACCTGAGTGGCGTCGGGTTTGGAGGCAATAAATCGAGGAAATTGGAATTTATCATTGCTGACGCGGTCCAAAACAATTATCAAGCGATATTTACCTGGGGAAGCCTTCAATCTAACTGGTGTTTCCAAACCGCCCTGGCCGCCCGCCGTTGCGGTCTGAAACCCGCCCTTCTCCTTTTCATTCAAGATAGAAAGCTGCCCGCCCCCAGAGGAAACCTGCTGCTTGATTGCCTGCTGGAAGCCGAACTCTACTTCTCTCCGGCGCCTCCCGGGAAAATTGTTAGCCGAGAATTGGCTCTAAGCCTGATTGAAGACCTGGCTCCTGACCTCGAGAAGCAGGGCCTTCGGCCATATGTGGTTTCAGTGGGCGGGTCGATGCCTTTGGGGTCGATGACTCGGCCGCTGGGGGCGATAAGCTATGTCCAGGCATTTTATGAAACCTGGGTTCAAGCCAAAGCCGCGGGTTATTCTTTTACGCATGTGGTTCATGCCACTGGTTCAGGGGCCACGCAAGCAGGGTTATTAGTAGGGGCTAAATTGCTAAATCCCCAGTGTCAGATTATCGGGATAAGCGTTTCTGAGGGGCGGGAATTATTGGCTCAAGAAGTATTGACGATCGCTCGGGCGAGCGCCGCGGCTTTAGATTTGGCTCTGGATATCAAACCTGAAGAAATAATTATTTTTGACGAGTATGTTGAAGGAGGTTATGGAGTCATTTCCAAAAAGGTGGCTCAAACCTTGCAGCTACTCCTGCAGCAAGAAGGAATTGTCTTGGACCCGGTTTATACTGCCAAGGCGATGCTGGGTTTAATGGACCTTATCAATCGAGGCTATTTTAAACCTCATGATTCCGTTATTTTCTTCCATACCGGCGGTACACCGGCTCTTTTTGCTTATGGGCAAAAAATCTTAAATAGGCTGAAAAAATAAAAAGGCGAGCCAATTTTTATTGGCGCTGAAAAAAGGAGCAAAAATTGAAAGAACCAAGATGGCCAACCCTCGGCGATATTTTGGAGGCCAGAAAAACCATTGCCCCGTTTCTGCCTAAAACGCCGCTTTATTCGTATCCGCAAATTAACGACCTGATAGGAACAGAAGTTTTTATCAAGCATGAAGACCATCTACCCACGCGCTCTTTTAAAGTTCGCGGCGGCCTCAACCTTATTGCTCATCTCAGCCCAGAAATAAAGCGACGCGGAGTAGTAACCGCCTCTACCGGCAATCACGCCCTGTCTATTGCCTATGCTTGCCGTCTATTCGGGGTCGAGGCGACGATTGTCATGCCTGAAGGAGCCAATCCAGTTAAAGTCAAAGCTGTGGCCAGTCAAGGAGCTAAGGTCATTTTCGCAGGGCAGATATTTGACCAGGCTAAGGATTTCGCCCTGAGCTTAGCGGAGAAAAAGGGAGCGCGGTTCATCCATCCGGCTAATGAGCCGGATTTAGTGGCCGGTGTGGCCACTTATGCCCTGGAGATTTTCGAAGACCAGCCGCAGATAGAAGTGGTCATCGTGCCAGTGGGCGGGGGTAGTGGGGCCAGCGGCTGTTGCTTGGTCAAAGAAGCCTTAGGTAGAGGTAAAAAAACCCGGGTCATGGCCGTTCAGGCCGAACAGGCACCGGCCGCCTACCTTTCCTGGAAAAACCGTAAGCTCCAGCAGGCGGCGATGAAAACAGCCGCTGAAGGCCTGCAGACAATGATGGGCTACGAGTTTACACAAAACATTCTTTGGGCTTATCTTGATGATTTTCAGCTGGTTTCAGAAGAAGAAATGGCTCGAGCCATTCTTATTTATCTCGAAAACATCCGGTCCTTAACCGAACATGCGGGCGCCGCCGCCTTAGCGGCCGCGCTAAAAATAAAGGATGAGCTAAAAGGAAAGAAGGTCGCTTTAATCCTCTCAGGCGGCAACCTTAGCTTAGAGAGTTTGAAGGCGCTTGTTACTCTCAGAGACTCATAAGGCTAAGGAAGAAAGAACTTCTTCTAAACAAGGAAGGGTAGCAGGAATCAGACTTATCTTGCCTCTTTCTTTAACCGGGGTTAAATCCTTGAGGCCGCTGCCAGTCAAGAGAAGAACGGCGTTGGCTATTTTTCGGGCTGGGGTGAAGCTCAGCCATTTTTTTAAACCGGCCCAAGTAGTGGCTGAAGCCGGGTCGCAGAACAAGCCTTCAAGGGAGGCCAGCTCAGCCTGAGCCCGCATTATTTCTTCATCCGAGACCGCCAGCATTTGCCCTTTATATTTTCTCAAGAGCTTTAGAATCAGCTGGCCTGCGGGCGGGGAAGGGTTAGAAATAGCATGAGCTATTGTATGGGGATTTTTAACCGGCAGAACTTTTTCCTCACCTTTTTCCCAGGCTCGGACTAACGGAGCACAACCCGCTGCTTGAACGCCGATAAAGTGGGGCAACCGGCCAATTAAATTTTGCTTTCGCAGGTTAAGAAAACCAAGAATAAGTCCAAGTAGATGACCACCGGAGCTCACGGGGACGAAAATATAAGCGGGGATTTTTCCCTTCAATTGAAAATAGAGTTCAAAGCTCACTACCTTATAACCTTCGAGGCGATAAGGGTCGCAGGAGTTAGCGAAATAAATGCCCAACTTTTTTCCGGCCCGGTAACTTGCCTCGAAAAGCTGGCCATAATCCCCTTTGACCTGAATAAGGTGCGCTCCATAGATTCCCGTGGAAATCGTCTTTTCTAAGGCGGCATCTTCTTTAAGTAGAACAAAGGTATTCAGCCGAGCTTTGGCTCCATAAGCAGCGGTAGAGGCAGCCATGTTACCGGTAGAAACTGTGCCTATCTTTTTAATTCTCAGACTTACCGCTTTTTGAATGACCACCGCTGTGCCCCTATCCTTGAAGCTGTGAGTCGGGTTGGCCATCTCATTCTTGCCATAAACGGGAAAATCCAGGCCGATTTTCCTTTCCAGGCGATAAAGCCTGAGTAAAGGCGTGTTCCCTTCTCCGAGGAGGAGACTCTTTTCGAGCCGAGGCAGCGGCAAAAAGGTCTGGAATTTTTCGAGCGCCGAGAGCTGGCTGAGGTTAAAAGAGAGCTTCTTGGAAGGAAAAGAAACAATTAATGGTTGGCCACACCGAGGGCAAAAGGGCCAAAATAGGTTGACCTCACGGGGCTCCTCACAAAAAAGACATTCCCACTTTTCCATAATTTATCCTCCGTCCTGAGTTTAGCTTGGTTTAATTTAATTAGCAATCTCGTATATGCGGTCCATACATCAGTGACACCTTTAACCGGGATTTTTTCTGGTAAAACCCTCTTTTCGTCGATGTCTGAAGCTTACCGCGCAAGTCGTTTATAGGGCTAAAAACTCAAAATTCTCTCAGGAAAAAAGAGAGTGACGTTCGGCAATTCTGGAAGAATTTTAATATATCACTAATGTATTTGACCCAGCATATCTCGGAGAGGAAAAAGCTTAGGCGCCAGAAAAATAAAAAGCTTTTATCTCTTTTTAAAGGGAGTAAAATAGAGATAAAAAGGCTCGAGACAGTTTGATGTCCGGAGAAAGAAGACGCCTAAAAAAGCAAGTTCGGTGGACTGACGAAGAAATAATGCGTCTGGCTCTTAAGGAGGCGGAGAAGGCTATCCTGGAAGGGGAGGTCCCGGTAGCCGCGATAGTCGCCGCTGACGGGAAAATTTTATCCCGAGCTCATAATCAGCCCATCAGGCGTTCAGACCCAACGGCGCATGCGGAAATTTTAGCCCTGAGGAAGGCCGGCCGCCGCCAGAAGAATTACCGCCTGGCTGATTGTGACCTCTTCGTCACTTTGGAGCCCTGCGCTATGTGCCTCGGAGCCGCTGTCCAGGCCAGGGTGAGACGGATAATTTTTGCCGCTTCTGACCCGAAATCCGGGGCTATCCAATCGGTTATGAAGTTTCCCTGGGAGAAGATTAATCACCGACCCCTGATTCAGGGTGGGCTTTTAGAAACAGAGGCGGTTAAGCTTTTGCGCAGTTTTTTTAAGACCAAAAGGCAAAGAAAAAGGAAGCATGCCCGGTAGTTTTAAGACCCACAAATTTAATTTTCCTGTTTAATTCTTGTCTTGAGTAGGGATATTTATTAACCAAAATGGTTCTCTTCTATTTTATATAGGCTGGTTTGTGGGCTAAGTTTGGGAGGGCAGTAGTGACCATGGAAGGTTTAACCTTCCCGAATCACCCTTCGAGGGAACCTCTGGCGCCGAGGCTGTCTGAGCCAAATCAAGAGTAACAGAAAAGATAAAAAAAGGGCATAATAATAGGTGACGGCTTATTTATTTACCTGTTTTTTGAAGCCGATTAAGGGAGGAGGCTGAAAAACAGGGCAAGGACTTCTGGGCAGAATTTATAAAGGGGGGAGTTCCGCAGGCTGCGAAAAGGCCAAAGAGAGAGATTAAAGCCTGAAAATTGGTGACAAATCACCTATTTACCTAATTTCTATAAATCAAGGAAAGGGAAAGGCTCAGAGAAGGTAGTTGATTTTAACCTGAATCCTGCGTGAAAACATCATAATTTTATCTTATCTAATTTTTTCAGCGCATATTCTATTTTGTCTTTGTACCAATAACTGGCAGGCAGTTTTAATGTGGGTTTATTTTGAGTTCGTACTAACTCTCCAGGGACAAGAAGGATTTGCGTCCTTATGGTTCTCAGCGTCATGTTTTGCATCTCCTTAGGTAAGCAGAGAAGCGATTCTGCCCGCAACGATAACGGCGAAGACGAAACGGCGAGACCATGAGGGGGCAAAGTACTTCCGGGCTATATCTATGAACATTGGAGCGAGTTTCGCGGGCGCCGAGAAGGGCGAAGAGGGAACGGCGTTCAAAACCTGAGTGGGAGCGAGGCCATCCCGAACATCTCTGAGCCTAACCTATACAAGATAGAACAGAATCACCAAAATCAAATAGTCAGTAAAGATGAAAAAGAATCAAATCCTGGAAGCGCCGGCAAAGCGTATTGGCGAGCATTGATTTCAGGGCTTTCCAATGATACATTGAGGAAGGTAAGTGGAGAGGTGGCCGAGTGGTTGAAGGCGACGGTCTCGAAAACCGTTATCTCCTCACCGGGGATCGCGGGTTCGAATCCCGCCCTCTCCGCCAAGCCATGGCTCAATTAACGGCCATCATAAGGATCTTTCTCCTGGAAGACTGAAACCATTCCTGAAATCTTCGCAAAATTCCCAGCTTTTTATTTTATTTTTTATTTTTTAAAATTATGGTTCTTGAAGACATCTAAGCTCAGGAGGCAGGATGAACTCCCTAAGGAAAAAGCTCTATTTTAAGAAAAAGAATCGCTATGGTTATCTACTGTCTCTAATCTTCATTTTTTTACCTTTATTTGGGCAGCAACCATTACCTAAGGAACTGAAAAATTTTGCTTCCTTTATTGACCAGACAAGGCGGGAATGGAATGTTCCGGGAGTAGCGATCGCGGTGGTGAAAGAGGGCAAGGTAGTGATGGCCGACGGTTTTGGCTTTCGGAATATTCAAGAAAAACTGCCCGTTACTGCCTCCACCCTTTTTGCTATCGGCTCCTGCACCAAAGCTTTTACCGCGACCGCGGTTGGTCTTTTAGTGGACGAGGGCAAGGTCGAATGGGATAAACCGGTCCGGGATTATTTGCCTGCCTTTAAGCTCCAGGACCCAGTGGCTTCAGAAAGGCTGACGGTTCGAGATTTGCTCTGTCATCGTTCGGGTCTTCCTCGGCATGACTTAATGTGGTATGGCTCTTCTTTTTCCCGAGAAGAGCTCTTCTCTCGCTTGCCGTATCTTGAGGCGAGTAAGGACCTCCGTTATCTCTGGCAATACCAGAATTTGATGTTTATGGTGGCTGGAATTCTGGTGGAAAGAGTTTCTAACCAGAGCTGGGAGGAATTTGTTCGCCAAAGAATTTTCGAGCCCCTGACTATAAGGGGAGCCAATTTTTCTGTGGCGGAATCCCAGCAATCCCCGGATTATGCTCTTCCTTATCAAGAATTCAACGGACAAGTGGAAGCGATTCCCTTTCGCGCTATCGAAGCCATCGGGCCAGCTGGCTCAATTAATGCTAACGTTCAGGATATGGCTAAATGGCTAATCTTTAATTTAAACCAAGGCAGATATGCCGACAAACAGGTCATTTCAGAAGCTACCCTAAAAGAGATTCATACTCCCCAGATGGTGGTTCCTGGCCCGCTTCGCTTTCCCGAAATTCTCTATTCCAGCTATGGCTTAGGCTGGTTAATCACTCCTTATCGCGGCCATCTTTTGCTTTCTCACGGCGGAGGAATTGACGGCTTTTCGGCCCTGGTTGGCCTTTTGCCTCAAGACCAAATCGGACTGGTAATCCTCACTAACCTGAATGGAACACCCTTGCCGCAAATTCTAAGTTACAGTTTAATTGACCGGTTGCTTCATCTGCCAGAAATCCCGTGGAATCAGAGGTTTAAAGAAGAAGCTAAGAAGGCTAAGGAGCAGGCTGAAAAAATAAGAAAGGACAAATTCCAGGGACGAAAAGAAGGGACGACTCCTTCTCATCCTTTAGAAGATTATGTGGGTGATTATGAAAACCCAGGTTATGGAGTGATTACAGTAACCAAAAACGGTGCTCAGCTGCAGGCCAAATTTCACGATTTCGATTTAAAGCTAACGCATTTTCATTATGATGTTTTCTTGGCCGAAAATAAAAGGTTTGGGCTGGAGGAGAAACTAAGTTTCCAGTCTGACCTTAACGGTCACATCGCCTCTCTTTCTCTCCAGCTTGAACCGGCGGTGAAGGAAATTGTTTTTACTCGTTTAGCCGATAAAGCCATGAGACAAAAGAGCTTTTTAGAACCGCTGGCAGGCGAGTATGAATTCCAAGGAATAACAATCAAAGTTATTCTTAAAAAAGAAGACACCCTTTCCCTTCAAATCCCTAATCAGCCCGAGCTGGAATTGGTACCTTATAGAGGATACGAATTTAGGATAAAAAATATCCCCAATTATAGCGTGGAGTTTGTTAAAGACGAGTCGGGAAAAATTGTCGAGGCTATTCTCAAGCAACCAAAGGCAGTTATTAGAGCCCAAAGAAAGCGGTAAGATGAAAACTTTGCCTGTTATTCTGGTGGGGTTTGGTCCTGTTGGCCGGGCCTTTGCCGAATTGTTGGCCGAAAAAATGGCTGAATTGAAAGAAAAATACGGCCTCTCCCTCCGCCTCGAGGCGATTTTGCGGCGCTCTTCAGCCTTGCTTCTTGAGGAAAAAGTAGAGAGCTTGGATAAAAGAGCCTTGGTAAATAAAATAAACGACCCAAGCTCCTGGAGCCGTCGGCCATCGCTTGACTCCTTACTCCAACAGGGGATACCGGGCGTCTTGGTGGAAGTAACTACTTCTGACCTGAAAACCGGTCAGCCCGGCTATGACCACATAAAAAAAGCCCTTACTTCTGGCTGGCACGTGGTCACTGCCAACAAAGGACCGCTTGTGGTTTCTTTCTCCGAGCTTCATAATTTGGCTAAGGAAAACAATCTTCGGCTCAAATTTAGTGGAGCCACGGCGGCAGCTCTGCCGGCCCTTGATGTCGGCCTTGTTTCCCTGGCGGGCACAGAAATTAGACGGGTAGAAGGTATCCTTAACGGCACTTCTAATTACCTTCTGACGCGGATGGCCGAAGGGGCCTCTTATTCTGAGGCCTTAAAGGAAGCCCAGGAAAAGGGTATTGCCGAAAAGAACCCGGCCTATGATGTGGAGGGCTGGGACACGGCAGTTAAATTAGCCCTCCTTTCAGCCGCTTTTTTTGGGGTCTGTCTGCAGCTCGAGGAAATGGAGGTAGTCGGAATTAACCAGCTTACCCCTGAAGAGTTAAGGATGGCCAAACAAAAAGGATTAAAATTTAAGCTTATCGGTTCTCTTTGGAAACAGAAGGAGTCAATCAAGGCTAAGGTTAGGCCAGAACTCCTTAACCCCTCGCACGCTCTCTTTTTTGTCGACGGCACAAATAAAGGCATATCTTTCGTGACCGACTCCATGGGTACTATAACTCTCATGGGCGGTCAATCTGACCCGCGGGGAGCCGCGGCCGCTTTACTCAAGGATATAATTAACATCTATCATCATTTTTAACCTGAAAAGGCTAAAGGTTCATCCTTAAAAAGGGTGGCCCTTTTAGTGCTTTCTTGTTATGAGTATTGGGCCTTCTTCTCGCCTAAAAGAGCTCTTGTATCTGGAGGAAGGCAGGGGTTTGTAAAGCCATACCTTGGTCGCTTTTTAAAGGTTAGAATAAGAAGAAATTGGCCCTTAATTATAAAAGGCATTTATGGCTTGCTTAAAATCTTATATGTTCTTGTTTTTAAGGGAATGCAGCTGATATAAGCCTAATGAGTCACCACCCTTTTAGCGAAAGAGCCAAGGCTAAATTGACCTGAAGGCTATTTTTTGATAACCTAATTTTCCTGGCTTAAAGGGTCAGGAGCGAATTTCTCCATTTTCCTCAGACGGAGAGGTGTCCGAGTGGCTTAAGGAGCACGCTTGGAAAGCGTGTGTGTGTCAGAAAAGGCGCACCGCGGGTTCGAATCCCGCCCTCTCCGCCAGCCTTAGGTCAGGATAGATTATTTTAAAACCCGCTATTTAGCGCCAAAGAAAGGAGTTTCTTATGGACACCAAGGATTTTATCGTAATTGAAGACATTTATGGAGCTCATAACTACCATCCTCTTGATGTCGTTTTGGCTCAAGGAAAAGGAGCTTGGGTCTGGGACGTGGAAGGGAGAAAATATTTGGATTGTTTAAGCGGCTATTCGGCCGTTAACCAAGGACATTGCCATCCTCGGTTAGTGAGAAGGTTACAACAACAGGCCAAAAAATTAACTTTAACTTCCCGGGCCTTTCGCAATGACCAATGGCCGCTGCTGGCCAAAGAACTCTGTGAGCTCTTGGGTTATGAAATGGTCCTGCCGATGAATTCAGGAGCCGAGGCCGTGGAAACAGCTCTCAAGATGGCCCGCAAATGGGCCTATCAGAAAAAAGGCGTGCCTCTTGACCAAGCCGAGATTATTGCCTGTGCTAATAATTTTCATGGCCGAACAATCAGCATAATTAGCTTCTCTACCGAGCCTCTTTATCGAAACGAATTCGGGCCCTTTACTCCTGGCTTCAGAGTAATACCCTACGGCGATATCGAGAGTTTGCAAGCAGCCATAAACCCCAATACGGCGGCCTTCTTAGTTGAGCCCATCCAGGCCGAAGCCGGGATTATTATTCCTCCGCCTGGCTATCTGAAAAGAGCTTACGAAATCTGTCAGCAAAACAAGGTTCTTTTTATCGCCGATGAAATCCAAACCGGCTTGGGCCGGGTAGGCAAGCTATTAGCCAGTGAGTATGAAGAAATAAAGCCGGATGTCGTCGTTATCGGCAAGTCCTTGGGAGGAGGTTTTGTCCCCATATCCGCCACTCTTTCCAGCCGGGAGATTATGGGTGTTTTTAAACCAGGCGAACACGGGTCGACTTTTGGCGGCAATCCCTTGGCCTGTGCTGTGGCTCGCGAGGCCCTTAAAGTAATCAAGGAAGAGAACCTGCCAGAGAGAGCTGCTACTTTGGGGAAATATTTCTTAGACCAGCTGAAAACAATTAAAAGTCCTCATATTAAAGAAGTTAGGGGCCGCGGGCTGCTTATCGGAATTGAGCTCAAACCAGAAGCGGGAGGAGCCCGCCGTTTTTGTGAGGCGCTGAAAGAGGCTGGCCTGCTTTGTAAAGAAACCCATGACCACGTAATTCGCTTCGCTCCGCCGCTTGTGGTCAAAGAGAAAGAGCTACGCTGGGCGTTTAAGCAAGTAAAAAGGGTTTTTCGCCAGCTTAGTTGAAAATAAATTTGGTTCTCTTTTTTCTTTTTGCCGTTTCCTCCATAGCCGACCTGGGAAGGCTAAAGTTTGCGTGGTTGATTTCACCAAGTCTTTTTTTATGTTCCCACCAGCATAGATAAAAGCGTATTGAAAATAACATTTATGTCTTGTAGCCTAAGAATAATGAATTATCTCCATAATTTTGCTTTGCCCAGGGATTATGCTCTACATGCAACCCGATGAAATGGAAAGAAATTATAACTTTAAATCTAAGAGGGATTGTCATCAAAAAAGGACACTATTTTTTTATTTCCGAGGGAAATACTCTTTAAAAACTTGGCCCGAAATTTGCAGTTGATATTTAAGGAAAGAATTCTTAGGAAGGGTGAAGCGATGAAAAATAAAAGAATTTGGCTAAGAATTGGGGGATTAGGCCTTCTGGCCTTAATGGTCAGCTGTGTTATTTACATACCCTACGAAGAAGGGCCAGCCCGAAAGCAAGAGCCCTATAATCCTCCTGAAGTTGGGGAAAGACCCCATCAGGTGAAGCTTTCCTTTGTTTTCGATTATTTATCACCTTACGGTTACTGGATTTATCTTTCGCCCTACGGACATGTTTGGGTACCGCGCCAAGTATCATTTAGATGGCGTCCATATACTTATGGCCGTTGGGTCTGGACTGATTACGGCTGGCTCTGGGTATCCAATTATGAATGGGGTTGGCTGACTTTTCATTATGGCCGGTGGGGCTGGCACGAACGAATCGGCTGGTTCTGGGTTCCAGGAACTGTTTGGGCTCCGGCGTGGGTTATCTGGACCTGGGGAGAGCTTTACATAGGCTGGGCTCCAATCCCTCCTGACGTCGAATGGGTCCCTGGGGTTGGCTTTTCTGTCTGGCGATTAGAGCCATTGCCCCAGACCTGGGTGTTCGTTGAAGGAAGATATTTTACCACTGATTATCTTGACAGGTACCTATTGCCAGTGGAACGGAATCGAACTGTTCTTAATTTTGTCGTCAACAAACGAAGCTTAGCAGCTAAGGGAGCGACAATTTATAATGAAGGCGTGGCGCCAGAGCTTATCCAAAAATGGACGAAGTTAGAAATCAGGAAATACGAGATAAAGCCGACCTGGCGGCCGACACGAGAGGTTATTACTCCCAGCGGCGTAACGGTCCACATGCCTGAAATTATCAAAGACGAACTGGCCAAGCCCAAGGAGATTGTGGACCCCGAGAAAGTTCATGAACAATTGAGTCGGGAGAGAATTCCGGCCACCCGCTGGCAAGAGTTAGAGCTCGAGCGCCGGGCCTTAGAGAGGTCGCAGCGAGAAGAAGAATCATATTTGCAGCGGAAAATGGAGGAGGAAAAAAACCAGGCTCTGGACCCAAAGGTTAAACAGGAAGTCGAAAGCCGGTATCAAATTCAGTTGGAACAACTAAAAAAACAGCATCAGGAAGAAAAAAGCGAGCTGACTCGACGCCAGGAAGAAGAAAAAAAGAAAATAAGCGGTGAGCCTGTCAGAAAGAAAAAAGAAAAGATTAATTCTTAGGCTGTTTAGAGGAGCGCCAGGTAATTAATAAAACCGAGGCTAAGATGATTATCCCTCCGGCCATCGTCCGGGGGGAGGGTATTTCTTTTAATAAAAAAAAGGCTAAAACAATCCCATAAACGGGCTCTAAGGAACTAATAACCGCCGCGGTGGCGGCAGTTATTTTCTTCATCGCTTGAATAAACAGGGAATGAGCTCCTGCCGTGCAAATAACCCCCAAGAAGACTAAACGGGCCAAATCGGCATAAGAAGGCAAAGACTGGTGGGTAAGAACCCAGGGTAAAAGGAAAAGCGTCGCCGCCGCGTCTTGGTAAAACGCAATAACTAAACTGTTATACCTACGAGATAAGCGCCGGTTGGCGACCGAAAGGAGGGCGAAACTAAAACCGGCCAAAAGACCCCAAAAGACGCCCTGGAAAGCGGCCTGACTTAGGTTGAAAGAGGGAATAAGCCAGAAAACCCCCAGGAGACAAAAAGCGGCCGCCACCAAGATATCGGGCCGAAACCTTTCTTTAAGCCAGAGAGGTTCTAAAAAAGAAGTAAAGACAGGGAAGGTCGAATAAGCCAGCAGTCCAATAGCTACAGTTGATATCTGGATAGAGCGGAAAAAGGCTACCCAATGGAAGGCGAGAAGAGCTCCCAAGCCGAGAAGATGGAGCCAGTCACTTCTGTTAGCGGGTTTTAAGCGAAGATGGAAGAGGCGAACGCATAGAGCTAAGCTCAGGCTGGCGAAGAAAATCCGGCCAAAAACAATCACCTGGGCCGGTTCTTTGACCCACTTGCCAAACAGCCCCGCCAGGCCAAAAAGCAGGGTGGCTAAGTGGGCTGCCAGGACCCCAGAAAAGGCGGGAAGACCTTTTCGCCAGGCGGTTTTTTTTCGAGTCAATATTTTCAAATCCTGAGTGGCTATGTTATCATATAGTTTAATTTTTAGGGAAAGAAAAGGTTTCCCGCGGAAACGGAAAATGCAAGCCTACCAAATTTTGGCTCGTAAGTACAGGCCACAGACCTTTGATGAAGTTGTTGGTCAGAGAACCGTTGTTCAGACCCTCCGGAACGCGCTTGACTCCGGTCGATTGGCCCAAGCTTATATTTTTTCGGGGATGCGGGGGGTGGGGAAAACCACTGTCGCCAGAATCTTGGCAAAAGCGCTCAATTGCGTTCACGGCCCCACCTCCAACCCATGCAACGTGTGTCCTTCTTGCGTAGCAATTCGTGAGGACCGGTCAGTAGATGTCTTAGAAATTGACGGCGCCTCTAACCGGAAAGTAGAAGAAATCGGCCCGATTCGGGATACAGCCCAAGTTAAGCCCCTCCAGAGCCGGTTTAAAGTCATTATTATCGATGAAGTCCATATGCTTTCGACGACCGCCTTTAACGCTTTACTTAAAACCTTGGAAGAACCGCCCGCGAGCACGGTTTTCATTTTCGCCACAACAGAGTTTCATAAGGTTCCGCCCACCATTGTTTCTCGTTGCCAGCACTTTGAATTCAGGCGACTTTCTCCGAAGGATATTCTGGACCACCTCCTTTTTATTGCGGAAAAAGAAAGAATTGCCCTTTCCAGGTTTGGCGCTCAGCTTATTGCGGAAGCAGCTGACGGAAGCTTGCGAGATGCCGAGAGCCTATTAGACAAAGCCGTGGCCTTCGGCGGCCCTGAGGTCAAAGAGGAACAACTTAAAGAAATCTTAGGGCTCGTCCCTCGAGAGACTCTTTATGAGGCCTCCCAGATAATTCTGGAAGGTAAAACCGAGAAGGTCTTCACTTTTATCCATAAAATATTAACTCAGGGCTATGACTTGCGGCTGTTTTACGAGCAAGTAGTCCAGCACTTTCGAAATCTTCTTCTAATTAAAACTCTCCAGGCTGACACCGAACTTCTTTCTCAAACACCCGAGGAGCTCCGCTACTTGGAAAGAGAAGCGGAGAAAGCCTCGGCTATCGATTTACTCCGCTATCTCCAAACTCTGCTGCAAGCAGAGGCAGGCCTTAAATATACTTCCCATCCGCAGATCTATCTCGAGACATTATTTATCAAACTGAGCCATTTGCCCCACCTTGTTTCCCTCAAAGAAATTTTTTCTTCGCTTGAAGAGGGGAAGGTGAGAACTTTTTTAGAGACCTCGAGCTTTAGTCCGGTCGAAAGCTCTTTATCGACAACCAAAGTCAATGTTAAGGCCGAAAGCACCACCAGGCCACCTCTTGAAACCAAGCCCGGATTGGCCGAGGAAGTTGTTTTGGCTGAGAGTACGGTCGGAAAGACACCTGGTTCTGGCGAGATAAAAGCTCCAACCACTTTTCTTGGTGCGGAGGAAAAAGAAGATAAAAAAGAGGATGGAGAGGAAACTCGCTCTGGGTTTCCAGAAAAGGGGAGGCCAAAGACAAAATTAGACCTCACAGAAAAAGAGGCTGTCTTGAGTAACCCCACGATTCAGACTTTTATGTCTCTTTTTCAGGCCCGGGTGGTGTCCATCGACTCCATTCCCAAGCCAGAAAACACGGAAGAGGTTTAGAGATGTTTAAAAATATTGGTGATTTGCAAAGAATGCTCCAATCAGCCAAAGAAATGCAGGAGAAAATGGCCCAAGAATTGGCGGCCATGCGGGTCGAAGGCTCAAGCGGCGGCGGCATGGTTCAGGTGGTTCTTAATGGCCAGAAGAATTTAATTTCTATCCGTCTTGACCCCGAGGTAGTTAACTCAGGTGACTGCGAAATGCTTCAGGACTTGATTTTGGCCGCTTTTAATGATGCCTCAAGCCGAGTGGATGAACAAGTCGCCAACAAACTTGGAGCCTTGGGGGCTAACCTAAAAATTCCGGGTTTATTCTAATGTTTGAGTACACCGAACCTCTTTATCAACTTATTGAAGCCTTAAAAAGGTTTCCTGGCATAGGCGCCAAGTCAGCTCAAAGGATGGCTTTCTATCTTTTATCTTTGCCCCTGGAGGAGGCTGACCGCTTAGCTGAAACTATCCGGGAGGCTAAGCGGAAAATCTTCTATTGCTCTATCTGTAACGGTATTACCCATATTGACCCCTGTCCCCTTTGCGCCGACCCCCAACGTAACAACGAACAGCTGTGCATTGTCGAAGAGCCCTATAATATTGCTTCTATCGAGAAGACAGGGGTTTTTCACGGCCGGTATCATGTTCTGCTCGGAACGTTATCGCCTTTGAAGGGAAAAGGTCCGGATGAATTACACCTGGATAAGCTCTTGCGGCGCCTGGAAAATGGTGCTTTCAAGGAAATTATCCTGGCCACGAATCCTACGGCGGAAGGGGAAGCTACAGCTTATTTTCTGGTCAACCTGTTAAAAAAGTTCCCGGTCAAAGTTACTCGTCTGGCCACTGGTCTTCCTGTCGGCTCCGACCTGGATTTCGCTGACCAAGTAACCATAAGAAGAGCGCTGGAGGGAAGGGTAGAGATTAAGGAATAAGAATTTATAATTTCTCTTCCCGTAAATTTCTTTAATAGAGGAGGTCAAATGAAATCGACCATTGAAATCCGATGGCATGGCCGAGCAGGTCAGGGAGTAGTGACGGCTGCGGTCACTCTGGCCGATGTTCTGGCTTCGGAGGAGGGAAAGTATGTTCAAGCCTTTCCCGAGTTTGGAGCCGAAAAAAGGGGAGCGCCTATCTTGGCGTTTAATCGCATTAGTCTTAAACCCATTCGCACTCATAGCCAGGTTTATGAGCCCGACATCGTCGTGGTTACTGACCCCAGCTTGCTCGGACTTATCGACATCACTGAAGGGGCCAAGGACGACGCTCTTTTTCTTTTCAACACCACCTTTGATATTTCCCTGCTAAGAAAGCGATTAGGCCTTGGCGCGAGGAAAGTTTATGCTCTGGATGCCTACTCCATTGCCCGGGAGGAAATTGGTCGGCCGATTCCCAACGTTCCCATGGTCGCCGCCTTAATCAAAATTACCGGGCTTCTGGAGCCAGAAAGGTTTAAAGAGAAATTAAAAGCTTCGTTAAGCAAGAAACTGCGGAAAGAATTAGTCGAGGGAAATTTAAGGACAGTGGAGCGAGCTTTTAAGGAGGTAAAAGAAGAATGAAAAAAGAAACCTGGAAAGAACTCACCATCGGCACCATAAACCTCAACGCCGGAAATTCGGTTTCTAACCTGACTGGAACCTGGCGCTCGGGGAGAAGACCGGAATTCCGGCCTGAATACTGCATCCATTGTTTTTTCTGCTGGGTTTATTGCCCGCATTTTGCCATCAAAGTCGCCGGGGATAAAGTAGCCGGGGTCAATTATGATTATTGCACGGGCTGCGGCCTTTGTGCCGAGGAATGCCCAACCAAAGAAAAGGCGATTATTATGGTGCCTGAAGAAATCAAACTGGCTGAAGGGAGAAAATCATGAAGTCCTTTAAACCACTTAACGGAAACCAAACCATTGCCGAAGCCGTTCGGCAAATAGACCCGGATGTGGTGGCTGCCTATCCCATTACTCCTTCTACGGCCATTGTCGAAACCATTGCTCAATTTAAGGCTGACGGCGTCCTCAAAGGTGAGTTTGTTTGCCCGGAGAGTGAACACAGCGCCATGAGCGTCTGCATTGGTGCGGCGGCCGCTGGAGGCAGGGTAATGACGGCCACTTCCTCTCAGGGTTTAGCCTTGATGTGGGAGATGCTTTATATTGCGGCTGGCCTGCGCTTGCCTATAGTGGCGGCCATAGCCAACCGGGCTCTTAGCGCCCCGATTAACATTCATGGAGACCATAGCGATACTATGGGCGCTCGCGATTCTGGCTGGATTCAGATTTATTCTGAAAATTGTCAGGAAGCATATGATAATTTCATCCAGGCTTTCCGGATTGCTGAGCATCCTGACGTCCGCACCCCGGTTCTGGTTGGCTTGGACGGGTTTATTATCAGCCATTCTACCGAAATTGTTCAGGTCGAAGACGACGAGGCGGTGCGGCAGTTTGTCGGCGAATATCTGCCTGTTTACCCGGTTCTGGATACCAGCCGTCGTTTCACTGTTGGCCCGATTGATTTTACTGACTATTACTTCGAACATAAGCGCAACCAGATTGAGGGTATCGAAAATTCGCCCCGAGTAATCGAGGCCGTTGGCCTAGAATTCGAGCAAAAATTCGGCCGGAGCTACGGGTTTTTTGAAGCCTATCGTCTCGACGATGCCGAGCTGGCAATTGTGGTTATGAGTTCAGCGGCGGGCACAGGCAAAGATGCTGTGGATGAACTGCGAGAAGAGGGGTTAAAAATTGGGTTGCTCAAGCCCAGAGTTTTCCGGCCTTTCCCGCACGAAAAAATTGCTGAGGTCCTGAAAAATAAGTTAGCCGTGGCTGTTTTGGACCGTTCATCCAGCCCGGGTGCTTTTGGCGCGCCCCTTTTTACTGAAATTCGCTCCGCTCTCTATGATTATGACCGAAGACCCAAGATAATCAATTATGTCTATGGCTTGGGAGGTAGAGACATAAAAGTGGAGCATTTTAAAGAAGCGGCTCAAAAACTGGTGCGCATTGCCACTACCGGTAAAATTGATACCCATTGTGGCTATCTCAATTTAAGAGAGTAAAAGGAGGACTCCAATGGCAGCAGTAAGACTTAAAGATTTGGCTCAAATGGAAGACCGGCTGGTGGCTGGTCATGGGATGTGCCTTGGCTGCGGTATCCCGATTATTTTTAAGGTCATCTTGCGAGCTACCGAGGACCCACTGATAATTTCCAACGCCACGGGTTGTCTTGAAGTTTGCACCACTATTTTTCCGCGCACGGCCTGGAATGTCACCTGGGTTCACAGCGCCTTTGAAAATGCGGCGGCCACCGCCGCTGGAATCGAAGCTATGTACCGGGCCCTAAAAAATAAAGGCCGAATCCCGGCGGAAAAAAAGATTAAATTTTTGGCTATCGGCGGCGATGGCGGCACTTATGATATAGGCCTCCAAGCTCTTTCGGGCGCGGCTGAAAGAGGCCATGATTTTGTCTATGTCTGTTACGACAATAATGTCTATGCCAATACTGGTGGTCAGCGCTCTTCAGCTACGCCTTTTGGCGCTTCAGCCACTACGGCTCCAGCTGGCGCTTCCAGTCCCGGTAAACTCCAGTCACGCAAAGACCTGACGAAAATCATGGCCGCTCACAAGATTCCCTATGTGGCCCAGGCAAGCCCGAATAAATGGCTGGACCTGTTTAATAAGGCCAAGAAGGCTTTTGAGGTTGAAGGGCCGGCCTTTTTAAACGTTTTGTGTCCCTGTCCCACTGAATGGAAATATGAGGAATCCCAGGGAATTAAATTGGCCCAAATAGCCAATGATACTTGCGTCTGGCCGCTCTATGAAGTGGAAGAAGGCAAGTATAGGGTCAATTATAAACCCAAACAAAAGCTGCCAGTAACTGAGTGGCTGAAACCTCAGGGGAGGTTTCGTCATCTTTTCAAAGAAGAGAATGCCTGGGTGGTTGAGGCTATCCAAAAGCAGGTAGATAAAGAGTGGGAAGAACTTAACCAGTTAGCCCAACTGAAATAAGTTATAGCGGATTTATCTTCGGAAGCGAAAGGGCCTCCTTTCCAATTTTTCCTTCGCCCGTTATCCGGCAAGGGAAGCAACGACACTTCGGGGAGGACCTACGCCTGTTTAGATTTTTCCCGCCGTATCTCCTCCCTCTTTCTCTGCGGCGGCCGAAGCACCTTTTCTTTGTTTGGAAGGCAACCATTTTTTCCTCAGCTACCAGTTAAATCTAAACATAAAGCTGGATTATTACGGTGGTGGTTAAAGGTACTTTGCTCTAACCCAAACCTTCCGGCTGGCGTGGTCCAAATTAAACTGGAGTGACTGTAAAATAGGGTACTAACCGCAATTAAGCTCAAATTCATCCTGCGGTTCACCCCAAAAGGCGATAGACCCAATTTAGCCTTTAGCCCATAATTTCTATTTGCACAGGGACCAAGTCTGTAATTATAGGAGACTTCACATGATAAAAAGCTCAAAAGGGGTGAGGGCAATAATCTTCATTTTAATTGGCTGGTTTCTAATGGTGGGTCTGACTTTTTCTGCCGATAAAAAAATGCGAGTTGTTGCCGACCGCGCTAATATTTACCTTAGTCCTGATGAGAAAAGCCCAATTCTGGAAACCATAGAAAAGGGAGCGATTGTTGGCCTGCTTTCTCCAGGCAAGTTTAAATTTTCTTGGTATTACGTGAGCTATAAGTCTTCGGCGGGGGTGATAAAATCAGGTTATATCCAGGAAACAACGGTAGAACCTCTCTTCCAGGCGCAAAGGATAATCACCATCAAAGGTGACGAAGGCTCGCTTCTCTCATACGCGCCCTTAAGTCATCTGGAACCAGCCCTGTGGGGAGCGTCCAAGGAAAAGATAATTTCCTTTGAAGGCGAGCCGGAAAGCCAGAGGCGGTTGGAGAATCTGGAGGTTTTAGAATATAACCGCAGCTTCAGGGGCTATGAAACGCACCTGGAGTATGTTTTCAGCGATAATCGCTTGATTCAGGTGCGGCTCGAGCTCTGGCAAGTGGCCGGGGAGAAGAACGGGGCCTTGCAGACTTATGACCAAATCAAAGGCTATCTTCAAGAAAAGTTTGGGCCGCCCTTTGAGGATTCAGTTAACTGGGAAAACCCGACTTTTAAATATGATGAGCTCAGCTGGGGCTATGCCGTTAGCTTAGGCCATCTCAATTATCAAGCCCGCTGGATTTCCGCCAACCTGGAACTGCGGCTGCAACTTAGAGGTGAGAATAAATCAGTGCTTCTTGAGTTCGAAGGCACGCAAGCTGATTTTCGAGAAGTGGCCAAAAAGATTGCCCGGGGAGGCTCCTTCCATCTTAATTGACCGCTCCCTTAGGGCCAATCGTTAGAAACACGGCTCGTTTTAAATCGACGACCGCGGAAATATAATCAGAAATCTCCGGCCAGCTCAGGTTATCAATCTTGTTCAGAATAAATTTATCAAAATCAATTCCCCAGCCAAAACCTGAATAAAGAGCCAGAGCCTCGGCTCTCTGTCTTTTCATCTCCTGGCTCTTATAAACCGAAAAACGGTAAGCCTCGCGACCTATTTCCACCTCTTCTGGGGTCAATCCATTCTGGGCAATAGCTTCAATTATTTCTTGAAGCTTTTCCTTGGCCAAGGAGAGCTTGGTAGCTAAGGTCTTAAGATAAATAAAAAGGCAGCCCCCCGATTTTATAAGAATGGCCTTGGAACCGACTTCATAAGCCAATTTTTCCCGCCAGCGCAGCGACCAGACTTTCGCTTCTGGACCGCCCCCGAGGCTTTGTTCTAAAATATGAGCCAAAACAAAATTGTCCTGAGTTAGCGGAGGCAAAGGAAAGGCGACGGCCAAATAAGCGGTCTTGGCCTCTTTTTCCAAGTTAATTTCTCTATTTTCAGGTAGCTGAATTTCGGGAAGTGGAGGGGTTATTTTCTCTCCTTTGGTCCAGCCTCCAAATGTCGCCTTAATCACCGACTTGATTTTTTCTGGTTCCAGGTCAGAAACAACCGAAAGGATTAGGTTCGAACCAGCAAAATGCCGGCGATAATAAGTGACAACATCCTCTCCTTTGATGGCCTCGACGGAAGCCTCTGTCCCGAAGCTGCTCGCTCCATAGCCCTGGGAATTGAAAAAGGCGGCGAGTAAAGAAACTTCAGCTCGCGAGTCGACGTCGTCGGTTTCTTTTTTTTGGCTATTTTTCATTATCTGTTTTAAGCTGTTTATCCTAATCCCGGAAAAAATAGGCCGGCTTAAAGTACGATGAATAAGTTTTATGGTGGTCTCAAATTGCGCCGAAGGACATTCCACCGAAATCAACAGAAAATCACCGCGAGAGGCGACTCTGGTCTCGGCGCCGGTTTTCATGAACTCCCGCAGATAACCGGAATCAGGCGGGTCAAGACCCAGTCTAAGCACTAAATAGCCCAAGCCTTCCTTGCCGGGGGGTTCAGTTAGCCGGCCACCGCTGGCGAGGAGGCAAAGGGCCGTTGAATCATTGATGGTATTTTTTTCGATGAGCAAAGTGAGGCCGTTTTCTAAGGTCGTAACCTCCGCGGCAAGCCAAAAAGTCAGAGAAAAATGAAGGGAGAAAAAGAGAAAAAAACAGGTCGTAACCTTGAACCTCAGGCGAGAAAAAAAAGAGTTGCGCTGTTCTCCAGACATCGGTCCAGAAGCCATCTTGTTTCCTCTTTATTTTTCTTTGGCCGCTTTTTTCTTCGGGTTGATAACCACCACGACTGCCTCCGGCCGGCCCAGATACCGGGAGGCGGTCTGGCGGAGGTCGGAAGATTGGAGGCGGTCAATCGTTTCTAAATAGGAAGGTAACTGGGTTTCTCCTAACAGTAAAAGATAGCTCGAGACTGCAGCCGCCAGGGACAGGCCGTCTTCCAACGACCGGGCGGCGTTCAACTTAACCAGGTTCTTGGCACTTTGGAGAAAGTCATAAATGTAATCTCTGCTTTCTCCCAGCACATCATCTGGCGAAAAATTTTCCCGGTGGAGCTGACGAAGAAAACGGAGCGCCTCGTTTTCCGCATTGGAGACATATTTTGGCTCGACAATTAAATGAATGAAAAATACTCCACTATATTGATGGGAATAATAGGAAATGGCCAGATTAGCCAAAGGGACTCTTCTGCTGTTCAGGGCTAAGGCTAAAAGAGGGTTAAGGCCTTGGCCTAATATAGCTGTTAATAAATCAAAAGAGTACTGCTCTAACTGGCTGAAGTTGGGGGCGCGAAAGGCAATAAGCAAGTGGCTTTGGGATTCATCTAATTCCTCGGTGAGACGAATCGTTTTAGCCAACGGAGCCGGCGGAGCGATGGGTGGGCGATTAACTATCTCGCCCTTGAGTTGACCAAAATAATCCCTGATAATCTTCTCGAGCTGGCCCTGGTTTAAATCGCCAACTACACTCAGGGCACAATTCGCTGGGCTATAATAATGATGATAGGCTTCCATGATCGTCGCCGCCGTGAGCTGGCTAATTGTCTCTTTTGTTCCGATAAGGGGATGAGCGTAGGGATGGCCGGGGAAAAGGTTTTCATAAGCGACCGAAGCCGCCAAAGAAAGTGGTTCTGAAGCCTGCAGGCTCATTTCCTCAAGAATGATTTCTTTTTCCTGCTCGAGCTCTGCTTCCTCAATCTGGGCGTTGAAAACGAGGTCGATAAAATCTTTTAGCCCTGCGGCGAAGGCTTGGGCCGGCAGAGAAAGTTCAAAAAGAGTTAAGTCGCGGCTGGTGTGGCCATTGACCCAGGCTCCCTTTTGTCGGAGGGATCGATTAATTACCTCTATCTCCTTGGACCTTGTGCCGCGAAAAAGAACCAAGTGTTCAAGGCAGTGGGCTAAGCCATAAGTTTCGGGGGTTTCATCTCTTGAGCCAAAGCCTATGGCCAGGACTAAATGGACTAAGGGAGAATTGGGTCGGTCAATCAGAAGAACCCGCAATTGGTTATCTAAGGTAAAAGAAACCTCTTTGGGTTCAGGAGACAGGGTCGAAGACGAGAAAAGGTCGACGGGGTCTAAAATTAGCGACGATAGAAAAGCTAAGGCTAAGAAACCGAGGTTAATAAAAAGGAATTTCTTGCGGCTCGCTGGCATAAAACCCATTTCCCAATCAACGCGAAAGAAGGTTTTCTCGTTCTTTTTCATAATTTAGCCCTCTCCTCAGGCACTGTCAATCAAATTTCTCCTCCTTTTCGGGAAGGAAGTTCGGCGAGTTGCGACTAATCCCTCCCTAAGCCTAAAAAAATATGTTAAAATGAACTAAATTGGCTATTGGCGATAAAAGCCTCATTTAAGCCTAAATTTAAATAGGGAAGAGGGAATGAAAAACAAAGGACCAATTGCTCGGGTGCTCATTGTGGATGACGAGGAGGGCATTCGTAAGTCTCTGCGTATGATTCTCAGCTATGAAGGGTATGAAGTCTTGGAAGCGGCTGACTCCGAAGAAGCCCTAAGCTTGTTAGAAGAAGTAGCCCGAATTGATGTGGTTCTACTCGACGTCAAACTGCCAGGAAGAAGTGGCCTTGACGTTTTAGCCGAGGTAAAAAAACGTCCCTTCCCGCCTGAAGTAATTATGATTTCAGGCCACGGGACGATTCAAACCGCGGTCGAAAGCACCAAACTGGGAGCTTTTGATTTTCTCGAGAAACCCTTAGAAAGAGACCGAGTTCTTCTCAGCTTACGCAACGCTCTTAATCAAAACCGGTTGCGCCGCGAATATTTCGACCTCCGTTGCCGCACGGAAAAACGGTACGAACTTATCGGCCATCATCCGTTAATGAAAAAACTTTGGGAAGATATTTTGCGGGCGGCGCCTACGAATGCCACGGTCCTTATTCATGGTGAGAGTGGCACCGGCAAAGAACTCATTGCCCGGGCAATCCATGAGCATAGCCTCAGGGCCAAGGAGAAGTTTGTTCAGGTTAATTGCGCGGCCATTCCCGAGGAGCTGATTGAAAGTGAGCTCTTCGGCCATGAAAAGGGGGCTTTCACCGGTGCCACTGAAAAAAAATTGGGCAAATTTGAGTTGGCTGACGGCGGAACGATCTTTTTGGATGAGATTGGGGACATGAGCCTCAAAACCCAATCTAAGGTTCTCCGCGTTTTGGAACAAGGGGAAGTCCAGCGAGTCGGTTCGAGCCGGATAATTAAGGTCGATGTGCGAGTGATAGCCGCTACTAACAAGAACTTGTTGGCCGAAATTCGGGCCGGCCGTTTCCGGGAAGACCTCTATTTTCGGCTCAATGTTATTCCCATTACTTCCCCTCCGTTGCGTGAGCACCGGGAGGATATTCCGCTGCTGGTTGATTACTTTGGTCGCTTATTTGCCGAGGAGAACAATTTTCGACCAAAGCGATTTTCGGCTGAAGCCCTCGAGGCGATGAAACAATATTCTTGGAAAGGGAATGTGAGAGAATTGAAGAATTTGGTGGAGAGGCTATTGATCATGGTGGAGGGTGAGGTCATTGAAAAATATCATCTGCCAGATTATGTTCAGGGGCAGACTGCAGTGTCCTTGCCTGTGGATAAAAGGGCCAAGACACTCCAAGAATTCCGGGAAGCGGCCGAAAAAGCCTTTATCTTGGCTAAATTAGAGGAAAATAATTGGAATATATCTAAAACGGCTCGAGCCATTGCGACGCCTCGCAGTAACCTCTACAAAAAAATGGCCCAATATGGTATAAAGATAGTGGTTGGAGCCGATGAGGCGGTTGCTCCTCCTTCATCTGCAGATAAAGGAGGGGAGGAAAGTCCGAACTCCACAGGGCAGGATGGTCGCTAACCGCGACTCCGGGTGACCGGAGGAAAGTGCCACAGAGAACAGACCGCCGAAGGGAAACTTATTGAGTTTCCTCAGGCAAGGGTGAAACGGCGAGGTAAGAGCTCACCGCCCTGATGGTGACATCAGGGGCAAGGCAAACCCCATCCGGAGCAAGACCAAACAGGTCCCCGTTGAGGTGGCCCGCCTCCTGGGGGCGGGTAGGTCGCTTAAGCTTCTGAGCAATCAGAAGACAAGACGAATAACCGCCCTCGCCAATCAGTCGGCGAGAACAGAATTCGGCTTACAGTCGGCTCCAACCAATTTTTTATAGAGCCTTCCTATTTTGCTACCCTTCTAAAACCGGTGCCGCCTTACATATTTACCCAATTTTTAGGGACAAAAAAGAACCTAAAGAGGACGTGGCTGTTTCAATATTATGGCCATAAACAGGGAGGCAAATTTCGCCGGCGCGGAGCAGGGCGAAGAGGGAATGGCGTTAAAAACTTAAAGAGGGCGAGGCTATCCTAAACGTCTCTGGGCCTAACCCATCGAAGAGGGAAGATAATCCATTTAATTTATTTACTCCTTCGGATTTTCCGTGGACAAAAACAAGATATTTGAGTGCACTCTTAAGCGAATTCACCCCACGCCGGTTTATGTCCATGAAGCTAATTAAATGAATATAAAGAAGTTTCCTGGCTATCGCGTTCATCTCGTTCCATGTCTTCCTGCCCTATGTAAGATGAGATAATATAAAATAAAATAAGATGGTTCTTCCGATATTCTTGTGGGTAAAAATTAGCTATCTGGACCCACCTTTTAGCCAATTCTCCTTAGGCCCTTTTATGACTAAGAGGCTAATTGGATGAATATGAACAAGCTAAGATAGCGACCCGAGAGCGCTTTTTGTAAAGCTGGGCGCCGAAACGCTGCCTACAGCCCATCTGGCGCCTTTAATTTTCCAGGTTTACCCACACAAAACCCGGAAGTTCCAATAAGATAAAATAAAATAACGGCCGCAGAGACTCTCTTCTAAGACTCCGTATCGAAAGCCTGCGCCAGGCCTAAGGCTTGGGCTATTTAGTGCTTAGACTGGGTCTTGACCCGCCTGATTCTGGTTATCTGCGGGAGCTCATGAAAACCGGTGCCGAGATTAGAGTCGCCTCTCGCGGTGTTTTTCTGTTGATTTCATTGGAATGTCCTTCCGCGCCATCGGTCGCCTTTAGTTCTCCCAGTTGACCCCCACCAAACCCCAAAGAACCTCGTTTCCCAACCCCGTAAGAAAAAAGAGAATCTTTAAGGCAGAGAGGTAGTCAGAGCTTGGCGGATAAGACTTATCAGCCTGGCAGGAAAGAGACCTAATTGAAAAACGCCGTATAGACAGAAAAAGATGACGATGAGGAGGAGAGGGGGTTCAGCTTTTATGGCTGGTAGAGCCGGGGCCTCTTTTATCATATACATATGGACGATTACTCGCAGGTAATAATAAACAGAGACTAAGGAGGCCAGGACGGCGATAATAATCAGGGAGGTAAAGCCCTGCTTCACCGCCGTACTGAAGACATAAAATTTGGCCAAGAACCCGGCGGTCGGCGGGAAGCCCGCCAGAGAAAGGAGAAAAACTGACATCGCTGCTGCCAACCACGGCCTTCTTTCTCCCAGGCCGTTGAAGTCTTCCAGCTCATGAAATTCCTGTCCTTTGGCACTCAAAGCCACCAGAACGGCAAAGGCGCCGACGTTCATAAAAAGATAAGCCAGTAAATAAAAGGTTAAACCCTGGCCATCCCGCGAGAGAAGAGCAATAGTGAGATAGCCAGCGTGGGCAATAGAAGAATAAGCTAAAAGCCGTTTCACATTTCTCTGACGAAGGGCAATCAAATTACCCACAACCATAGTCAGGACACTCAAAATCCAGATGATGGTCTGAATACTGCTTACGTCTGCCTCCATCTTCATAATGGAATAAAACAGCCTAAAGAGGACCAGGAAACCCGCCGCCTTGGGCCCAACGGAAAAAAAGGCGGTAATCGGTGTCGGCGCTCCCTGATAGACGTCAGGGGTCCACATGTGAAACGGAACCAGGGAAACTTTAAAACCAAAACCCACCAGGAGCAGGCAGAGGCCAGCAAGAAAAAGAGGTGATTCAAGTTTATCAGTCGCCAGGGAGGTCAACTGGCGCAGGTTTAAGCTCTGATTTTGCGCTGAAAAAAAGGCTAAGCCAAGGATGATGAAGGCTGAAGCCAAACTGCCTAAGAGAAAATATTTGATGGCCGCTTCTGACGATTTTTCATCTTGTTTTTTCATCCCGGCCAAAACATAACTCGCCACAGATAACGTTTCCAGACCAAGGAAAATAACGACCAGGTCTTCTGAGGAAGCCATGATCATCAAGCCGGTTATAGCCAAAAGGAGCAAAGAGAAGAACTCTCCCCGGTTAAAACCGTGGTCAACCATATAAGGAAATGAAAGAAGAATGACCAAGATTCCGGCTAAGGAAAAAAGGACCATAAAAATAATCGCCACCTTATCCATCATGTAGGCACCGGAAAAGTAAGTGGCCGATTTTTCCCACCAATTAAGAGCCAGGAAGATTGAACCAATCAGCGCCGCCACGGCTATCGTGGCGTGCCAGGACCGCTGAGTCCAGCGGCCGAAGGCTTCCAAAAGAAGGATAATAAGTGAAGCCAGAAGTACCAGAAGAAGAGGGGCAAGAGAAGCTAATTGGTTCATGGCTTCTTTATTCCCTTGAAATCAACATTTCATTAGATTGTTTATTGAGAATAAGGTCGTCATCTATGCCCGCACTTTCAGTAATCACGGTCACCGGTGGCTGGGGCGGTGATTGGAGGACAAAATATTTTTGTCGTTCCTGAATTTTCTTAAGGAAAAGATTAACGGAGGTGTCCATTTTTCTCAAGAAAAAGTTGGGATAGATGCCGATCCAAAACATCATCAGAACCACTGGCGCCAAATAAATAATTTCGCGCTTGTTCAGGTCGCGAAAGGAGCGGACATAATCATGAACAATTGGCCCATGCATGACTCTCTGGTACATCCACAAAAGATAGCCAGCGGCCAAAATAACTGTGCTCACCGCGAAATAAGCCATTATCTTATTAACCTGAAAGACGCCAAAAAGACAAAGGATTTCGCCCACAAAGCCGTTCAGTCCTGGCAGGCCTAAGGAAGAAAGCATACAAACTAAGAAGAAAGCAGCTAAAACCGGCATCTGCCGACTGACGCCGCCGTAGTCCTTAATCAGCCGGGTATGCGCTCTTTCATAAAGAATACCCACAATCAAAAACAGCGCACCTGTGCTCAGCCCATGATTAACCATCTGAATTATTGAACCCTGGATAGCCTCCGGATTGAGAGAAAAAAGGGCCAACATAATAAGGCCCATATGGCTAACACTTGAATAGGCTACCAAGGATTTGACGTCTTTTTGAATCAGGGCCATTAAGCCGCCGTAAATAATCCCGATCAGGCTTAAAACCATCAACCAGGGTGTGAACTTGGCCAGGGCCTGGGGAAAGAGAGGCATGGCCAGCCTTAAAAAGCCATAAACACCCATTTTGAGGAGCACGGCTGCCAGGATAACCGAGCCGGCGGTAGGGGCTTCCACGTGGGCGTCGGGTAACCAGGTGTGGAAAGGAAACATCGGCACCTTAATGGCAAAGGCTAAGGCAAAAGCTAAGAAAAGCCAAGTTTGCACCTTAGGCAGAAGGACCATTTTGGTCAGGTCCGAAAATTCGAAGGAATAAACACCAGTAGCCCGGTAGTAAAAGCTATAAAGAACAAAGATGGCGACGAGCATGAGCAAGCTGCCCAGCATGGTAAAAAGAACGAATTTTATGGTAGCGTAGATTCGCCGCGGGCCTCCCCAGAGACCGATGAGAAAATACATCGGAATGAGCATCACTTCCCAGAAAACATAAAAAAGGAAGAGGTTCAGGGCGACGAAGACGCCGAGAATCCCGGTCTCCAAGAAAAGCAAGAACAGATGATATTCCTTAACTCGCTGGTCAATGTAGCGCCAGCCCGAAAGAATGGCGATGGGAAAGAGGAAGGTGGTGAGAAGAACCAGAAGCAAACTCAACCCGTCAACCCCAACATGATAATTAATGCCGTAGCCCAGCCAAGTAGCTTTCTCCACCAATTGAGGTTCAGCTTGGCTGGCGTCGAAATTAACCAGAAGAATAAGCGACAACCCGAAGGTGATAAGCGAAACTAAAAGGGCGATAAGCCGGGACCATTCTTTTCTTTCGCCTGGAATAAAAATGAGGAGAACCGCTCCGGCCAAAGGTAAGAAGGTGATCAACGAAATTATTGGTAGATTCATTTTAAAATATAACCAACCCTAAGATTAGCGCCACCCCTATAAGGAAAATAAGGGCATAATCCCTTACCTGCCCGGTTTGAAACAAGCTTAAAATCCTACCAAAAAAGGCCATCAACCGCGCCGAGCCATTAACGGCGCCGTCAATTACTGGCAGGTCAAAGCCATAATAAACTGCCTCGGAACCACGAACCAAGGGCTGAACAAAGGCTGCTTCATAAATCTCATCGACATAGTATTTGTTGAGGAGAAGGCGATAAAAACGAGGAAAACGGCGGACCAGTTGATGGGGAAGCAAGGGCGATTTTTGATAAAGCAGGTAGGCGAGGGCGATGCCGGTTAAGGCGACGGCCACGGAAACGATGATTAAAAACCATTCCAGGCTTAGAGATAGATGAGCTTCGGCTCTTCCTTTTAAAACTGGCTCTAAGAACTGTTCAAACCAGTTTAGGTTATGACCAAAGACTACGGGCAAGCCAACGTAACCGGCGACCACGGAAAAGAAAGCCAGAATGATTAACGGAATGGTCATGACGGGAGGCGACTCGTGGAGATGGTGCCGAACTTCAGCCGAGAAGCGTTCCTGACCGTGAAAGGTAAGGAAAATAAGGCGAAACATATAAAAGGCTGTTATTACTGCTCCCCCAAGGCCGAGGGCCCAAAGAAGATACTTACCCTGGGCGTAACATTGCGTTAGGATAGCGTCCTTCGAGAAGAAGCCGGAAAAGAAGGGAACGCCGGCTATAGTGATCGCGCCGATTAAAAAAGTGGGGTAGGTGAGCGGTAGATATTTTTTTAACCCGCCCATTTTCCTCATATCCAGCTCCCCAGAAAGGGCATGCATCACGCTGCCCGCGGCCAAGAAAAGAAGACTCTTGAAAAAAGCATGGGTATAAAGATGAAACATCCCCGCAGCATAGGCACCGACACCACACCCCAGGAACATATAACCAATCTGAGAAATCGTGGAGTAGGCGAGGATACGCTTGATATCATTCTGGGTTAAAGCAATTGTTCCGGCATAAACAGCGGTTAAGGCTCCAATTATCGCTACTATCTCTGAAGCCGCTGGCGAGTAACTGTAAAGCAGGTTAAAACGGGAGACCATATAAACGCCCGCCGTCACCATCGTGGCGGCATGAATGAGAGCACTTACTGGGGTCGGGCCTTCCATGGCATCCGGCAACCAAACATAGAGGGGAATCTGAGCTGATTTGCCTGTGGCCCCGATAAACAGCAATAGGCCGATAAGCGTGGCCAACGCCGAGGAAACTTGACCGCTGGAAAGAGCGTGGTTAATTTCCGGAAAAGAAGCCGTTTTCAAGTTAAGAATAAGGAAAAAGATACCCAGAATAAAGGCGGCGTCACCAATCCGGTTGACGATAAAGGCCTTTTTTCCGGCGCTGGCGGCGGCCGGCTTTTCAAACCAGAAGCCGATTAAAAGATATGAACATAGACCGACGCCTTCCCAACCGACAAACATCAGGACGACATTCTGCGACATAACCAGAAGGAGCATGGCGAAGGTAAAAAGGTTGAGGAGGCTAAAATAGCGGGTGTAACTTCTGTCTTCGGCCATATAGCCAATCGAATAGACATGAATAATAAAACCAACTCCGCTTACCACCAGCACCATGACCGCCGTTAAGGGGTCAAACCAGAACGTAAAATCTATCTGAAACTGACCAGATTGGATCCAGGAGAAAAGAGTCTTGGCCAAGGCCGCTCCTTCGGTCTCGACGGGCGATTGGCTCAGAGCGAGAAAAGCTTTTAGCCCAAAGAGAAAGGAAAGAAAGACGGCCAGGGGAGCCTGGATAGAAACATATTTTTTGGGCAGCCAGCGGCCAAAAATGACCAGAATAAGAGAACTGATCGCTGGGAAAAAGGGGATTAACCAAAAATACTCGCTCATCTTAACCCTTTAGCTGATTGATCTCCTCAGACCTGATATTTTTTTTCTGGCGATAAATCAAAAGGATGATGGCCAAGCCAACCGCTGCTTCCGCCGCGGCCACAGTAATTACGAAGAAAACAAGCACTTGGCCGGCCAAAGAACCCCAGAGTTTGGCGGCGGCCACAAGGGCTAAATTAGCCCCATTGAGCATTATTTCGATGGCCATGAATTGGGTAATTAAGTCGCGCTTAATTAAAAAGGCCAAGCCGCCCAACGAGAAAAGGACACAGCTTAGGATAAAAAATGAGGCTGGCGGCATTAGTCCTTCTCCCTCCTGCGAGCTAAATAAAGAGCGCCGACAAGGGCGGCCACAATGAGGATGGAAGTGATTTCGAAAGCATAAAGATATTTGGTGAACAGGATTTGCCCCAAGGCCCTCGGGCTCCCAAAATCAGGCTCGGCAGTGTGGCTACCCGAAGGAAGAGAACGCAGAACAAAAATTAGCTCTGTGAGAACAACAATCATCAGCCCGGCGCCAAGCCAATAAACCCATCTCTTCTTGGCAGCTGGTAAAGGCTGACGAAGGTCAACCATCATGATCACGAAAATAAAAAGGACCATGATGGCGCCGGCATAAATAATAATTTGCACCGCGGCAATAAAGGGAGCATTAAGCAGGGCAAAGAGGCCGCCTAAGGCGGTAAAAGCTACCGCCAAAAGAAGAGCGTTGTGCGCTTGGTGCCGCGAAAAGATCATCCCAATAACTGCGGCTAAGCTCACGACGGCGAAAAGGAAAAATAAAAACACAGCCATTTTTTCGGCCATCAATTATATTTATGATTAAAAATCGATGTCAAGAAATTTTGTCAAACATGTTCCGTAAAAATCAAAAGTAGACATTTTGTAAAAATCAAAAGTAGACGTTAGGGGAAAAAATCAGATTGGAAAATCGGCTACTTTCTGTCCATCTTTTAATACCAAGATTTTTTGCTTTGGGATTAAAGCCACTGTAACTCTTGTTCCTGCCAGATGCTTTAGTTTATAAATATTGCCCAGGAAGCTAAAGGTGCCATCTTTTTTGACTGTTCTAGGATAATGCAGGTAAAAGACTAAATCCAGGTTAGTCTCCGGGGCTAAAGGCCTTAATCTCCCTTTACCAGCCTTAACAGCCTCATTCCAGCGCTTCTGGGGAATCTCCTCTGTTTCCAGATGAACCCTCTCCGTGTTGTAGTAATTACAGACTTCATCCCCTATCTTCTGGGCCTCTTTAAGGCTTATGACCCTATACCGTTCGCAAAGATAAGGCACCCGACGCTGGAAATAATCAAAAATCCTTTCGACTTTGCCCTTGGACTCAGGAGAATCAAGAGC
>Ga0078972_1003887_pt1 | contig 43131 bp, 39 predicted proteins | sample YelNatPaOPGAMG01_FD_67568 | JGI IMG/M metagenome (GOLD analysis project Ga0078972, IMG submission 67568) | Hot spring thermophilic microbial communities from Obsidian Pool, Yellowstone National Park, USA - OP-RAMG-01 (SPADES assembly) (version 2) | ecosystem: Environmental > Aquatic > Thermal...
GAAAACACTATTAGAGAAAGTCTAAGGAATAAATTTTTAACATATAAACCAGAAACAAGTAATATGCCATTTCATTATCGCCTACTTGGCCGGGACAGAATGGCATTATTTTCTTTTATCCATTCTCTGAATACCACTTTTGGCACTTCTATTTTTGAACCTGTAGCTGAAACATTGGCAAGTTTGAAATTTGCTCTGGCACAAAAACAATTTGTAGTAGGTGACACAATAACCGAACAGGCACAGCTTGAGATTCAGCATATTATGAATGAACTCACGATAGGAAAAAATCCGAATAAAGTGGAAGAAATTGAAAGAATAAGAAAAGTTGCTACTCCTGGCAAGATGAATAAGCTAAAGACTGTAAAAGTAGATTTATGTGTCAAAAGTAATGATGGGGTCGTTCATTTATTTGATTTAAAAACAGCCAAGCCCAATATCAGCAATTTCAAAGATTTTAAGAGGACACTATTGGAATGGATAGCAATCTATTTATCAAAACACCCAGATGCAAATGTCAAGTCTTATATTGCCATCCCTTACAATCCTTATGAACCTAAACCCTATGAAAGATGGACGCTAAGAGGTATGCTGGATTTAGATAATGAATTAAAGGTTGCAGAGGAATTTTGGGACTTTCTGGGAGGAGAAGGATCTTATTTAGAACTGCTGGATTGTTTTGAAAGAGTAGGGATAGAGTTGAGGCCAGAAATAGATAAATGTTTTTCAAAATTCAAATAAAGAGAAAACAATTTGCAAATGATGGTAGGTGACCACCAGCGGACAACATGGTTTAAAAGACTACGCTTAATTCCGTCAGAATTCTGCTTGTTCGGAACTTCTTTTATATCTAAAAAAGAACCAAAAGTGACAAGACCCCATGTCCACGTGTTTTAATGTATAGACTTGCGTATTTTATCCTTGCACATCTTATTTAGTTATACTAACACATCACTTAAGAAAGTTGGGGGATAAGAAATTAAACCAAGATTCGAAGAGACAAAGGAGGTAGATATGAAAAGATGGGGCGTAGTTGTTGTATATCTTTTCACCTTGGTCTTCATCGTCTCGCTACAAGGCTGCGGGGGAGGTGGAAGTGGAGGTGGTAGTAATGAAGGAGAATCGGTTCCAGACGAAGTAAAGCTACTTGCCGCCTCTGTGCCGCCTATATGCGCCAAGGCAGAAATGACCTCGTTTATGGCCGCGCTTATGAAAGCGTTTCAACTATGTGAGGGTGGCTCCTGTTCTGGGAAAAATGTAACATTCACATATGATAGTGAGAACAGTGATAACGAAATCTACGATGGGTACGGGTCTATAGATGGTGGGATAAGTTCTTACAATGTAACAAGTACAGGTAGCAGTGTAACTGCCTCTATAACCGACATAGAAACTCAGTCAACGCTCAATGGCTATCATGGAGTACGGATATACGTAGGAGACCTATATGCAGACCCCGTGTATACTACTACCGGAACTCATGTAGATATCAACATAACCGGAACAGGGAGCGTCACAGGGACTATCGGTGATAACGGATTCACCCCTCAATCCGCCTCCATGCCAACAAGAGCTGCAACCTGTTCTAGCGACGGCATCGATCTGGAGATAGGGGATAAGACCGGAACTGTCTCATTCTCCTCTACAAATCTATATGCCTCTCTCACCAAAGACGAAGATTTCCAATTCACATACAGTGGAAATGTAGAGGTCACACTAGACCAATATAGCTACACGTGTAGTCTGAAGGATGTCAAGATGTTAGACTCAGAGCTTGATTCCAATTCAGATTCATATGTCACAGTAGGCTCCGTAAGCTGCTGGACGAAGAAGTAGATGACCCAAGCTCTCTTTGTAGTACACCCCTAGAAGTCGGTTGACATGCCGCGTTCTATCCGGCATTAAGCATACATGCCGATCTATCTTAGGGAAGGTCTGGATAGTGGAGTAATAGGTGAGGTCCTTGGGTCGGGCGGCCTCATCGTCGTCCCATCTAGTCTCCACATCCTCTTCCTTGAGACGCTCCTTGCGGAACACACACCTAAACTCAAAGGAGACTGCGTCGTAACCCTCTCGAACCTGATAAAAAACCTATCTGGCCCGTACATTGTATCTGGAGGGGAAGCGATCCAAATGGCCATCTTAGCCCAGGTCTTGAGGGAGACCAACCTGAGATACTTTGAGTCGGTGAAGCAGAAAGGAGAGGTCCTCCTTGAATTCTGGAGGGCCATATCGCTCTTAAACAAAAACCTCATCTCCGCCTCCGCGCTCAGGGAACACCTGCTAGAGAGGGGATCTGAGAGGGAAAATGACCTCCTCGTTGTCTATTCAAGGTACGAAGAGAAAGTTTCTAAGATAGGTATGTGCACGGAGGGAGATGAACTGAGACACATCCTCGAGCATATAGAAGAGATAACCCTCCCTAGCACCCTTGTCTTTTTGGGATTTGACCTCCTACCCCCAGCAGTCACCAAACTCATCTATCTAACGAGCACCAAGAGGAGTCAGACAAAGATATATATCGTCAGACCCAACCCACCATTAAATGGCCCTTCCAAGGCCCTCGCACCCATATTTGAAGAGAACCTAAAGGAACTTGGCCAAGGGATACAAAAAATGGCGGACGTGGTGCAAAACAGCCCTGAGGGAGAGAAGGATATATTCCTTACAAGGTTAAGGACGATGGGTGAAGAGGCGAGGTATATAATCCACACCATCTCTAAGATACTCAGCGAAGGGGCGAAAAAGATAGCTCTCATAACCTCACACCCAAAGATACGTCATGAGATAGTAAGGTGGCTCGCAGGGCTAAACCTCTTTCCGGCAAGGCTGCAATACAAAGATGGTCTAGCAAACATAATAAGGAGGGAGGTCAAAGAGGCTAGGTCGATCAGAGAGATAGATGAGATGCTGGAGAGGCGATTCCTACCAGGCCTAAAAGAGGCGCTTCGAAATGACCTCTGCCCCGTAGAGGCGTCGTCAAATATATATAAGATAGCAAGGGTGCTAAATGAGATGTCGTCGGTAAGGGACTATATGCAAGATGGGCTAGATCTAAACACCTACAAAAACATCATATCCTATGTGCTGGAGGATGTAGATGATCAAGAGTATATAAATTGGCCTGTAGATATAATGTGCCTAAGGTGGGGAGATACAATCTATGGAGGCACCCATGTCTCCATTATCCCCTCCTTCTATCAAGGAAACATGCCGCCTGAACTTTCATCGTCACCCTTCTTTCAAGACACGTCGTTTCTACCAGCCAACGCCCCGCTCTTTTTTACAATACTCTTCCCGCAGACGGAGACAAGGGTGGCGCTCGCGGCATACAAACTCAATGAATACATACTCTCCAGCAAAGATGCTGTGTACCTAACCTACCCGGCGCTGGACGAAAGCGGAAGCGAGACATATCCATCTCCGTTTGCCACAATCATCAATTACAAAGAGCTCTCCCCACCAGCGCACCTTCCTATACCATATGAGCCCGCAGAAGACAGGAGAGAACATGTAGCAATGCATGTAAAGCACGAGCTGGATAGGATGATGCTTGATAGAGAAGAGCGGCCTGAAATCATAAAGGATCCGGAGGTAAAGGCGGACATAAGCGATAGACTTAAAAACGCCACATTCTCAGCCACCTCTCTAGAAAAATACAAGGCCTGCCCATACCAATATTTCATGGAAAAGGTGCTGGGACTCAAACCCATCAGGCCAAAGATGCCAGAGGTGGAATATAAAGACAGGGGAACCATCATACACACGGCGCTGGAACTCTTCTTCAAACAAGATACACAGACCCTCTTTGCACACATAAGGGGAGAGATTCCGTTTGAGGTGATAGAAAAGAAGATGACTGAATGCATAGAGACCGCAATCAAAACCCATAGTGACCTCATTGCAGAAAAGGACACAGCGCTCATCGAATACTTCAAGGCGAGGGGAATAGCCACCTGCATAGAGGCGATAAAAAAGGAAAAGGAGTTAATAGAAGAGATGGGGTATCCGTTAATTCCGAAATATACGGAATGGTCGTTCGGCATGGAAGGAAATCAGCCGCTAGTCCTTAACTTGCCTCATATGAGAGAGCCTGCAAATCTCAATGGAAAGGTAGATAGGATAGATGTGGATGAAACTCACAATACATTCTCCATAACCGACTACAAGACCGGCGAAACACAATCTGTCATAGGGAAGATTGAGAAGGGCGAACACCTCCAGCTTCCAATATACATAGAAGCCGTATCAAAGCTCCTCCTAAATGACAAGAGACCGGTCGGCGCCTTCCTGTTTTCACTAAAGAGGATAGAAAAGAAACATGGGCTTGGAATAGAAGAGTATAGAAAATTCTACTTCCCCTCAATAAACAAAAAGGTCTTTGTAGAGGAGAAGGTTTGGCAAAATCTGATTGATACAGCACTTAGGTTTGCAGGGGAGTACATAGAAAAGATCAGGTCTCTAGAGTTCAGGGAAGATATCTCCTCATGCAAAGGGATGTGCGATTATAAAGAAGCGTGTAGATATGCCAAGAGATGAGACAAAACTTAGTGAAAAACAAAGAGATGCCATCTCCCGCATAGATTCCTCAATGGCAGTGATAGCTGGGGCAGGCTCGGGCAAGACGCTTGTGCTGACAGAGAGGATAAAGAGGATAATCGAAAGCGGTTCTGCATCATTTAGCGAGATAACTGCTATCACATTCACAGAGAAGGCTGCAGGCGAACTACTCCATAGGATAATGAAGGATCCCAACCTCCTCATTGAGGCCGAGAAGATGACGATAACAACAATCGATGGTTTCTGCAAAAAGATCGTACGAGAAGAGGCGCCTGTTGTAGGAATCGCCCCAAATTTTCAGATACTGGACGAATATGCCTCCAAGATCCTAAACCACCGCGTTGCAATAAATACGCTAAAGGAAAAATTAAGGCTAAAAGATGAGGCGGCAATGTTTGTAGTGGACGAACTCGATTTCAAACATGCCCTCCACGCCATTGAGGATCTGCTCGAAGAAAGATGGTATGTACACGGATGGAATGGTGAACCAAAAGGAGATGAAGGGGAAGCGAGGCTTCATGAGGCATTCATTCAGATATTTGGGGAGGTTCTAAGGCGGGTGGAGGAAGAAAAACAAAGACTAGGTGTGCTAGATTTTGTGGATCTAGAGATCCAGACACTAAATCTTCTGGAGCATGAAGAGGTAAGAAACAAATATCAAACTAAGATAAAACATCTTTTGATAGATGAATACCAAGACACAAGCGCCCTACAGACTGAAATCATAAAACGCCTGTTCAATCCCAAAAAGATGAAACTCTTTATAGTAGGAGATGCTGCGCAATCTATATATAGATTTCGCGGCGCAGACCCTAGCGGCCTTGAAGAAATGAAGAGGCTTATCGCAAAAGAAGGAGGCGCAGTAATAGAACTCGATGAGAATTATAGGAGCGGCAAAGAGATACTAGAGTTTATAAACAAGGTGTTCGTAGACGGCGGAAGTGGGGACTATTTCATAAGGCTAAAATCGTGCTCCGAGATACAAGACGCGAAGGTCTTGGCCATAGACATAGGACCGGCGGGTACAAGCGCAGAGGAGACAAGGAAGAGAGAAGCGGAGCTAATAGCAGAATATATAAGGGAACTGCACAAAGACGGGGTTGCGTTTGGAGATATAGCGGTTCTTTTTAAGAGCTTCACAGATATTCAGATATACGAACGGGCGCTAGAAATGGCAAAGATACCCTACTACAAGAGCGGCGGCGAGTCCCTGCTGGAAGAGGTTGAGGTAAGGGACATAATTTTATTCATAAAGGCGCTCGTCGAACCGACCAATGATACCATTTCATATGGACTAGCCAGATCATCCATCATCGGACTTGATGATAGCGAGTGTTACAAGATGATAAAAAGTGGAGGCGGAAGTCTATTTAGCAAGTTAAAGGCCGACGAGCGCTTCCAATTTATAGGCGAGATGGAGAAAAAGATGCAATTCTTAAGCGCGTCGGAGCTGGTAAGAGAAATTGCAGAAAAGACATCCTTAATCCATGGGATGCAGCTCATAGACGGGCAAGGGCAATCTATTGCGAATCTAGAAAAGTTCATCCAGATCGTAGAAGATATAGATACGCAATACGGGATAAGTCCCAAGGAGCTCATAGACTACCTAGACGATGTCAAAGAGCGCGGAAGGGGGTTCAGCGAACCGCCGATATTCGCTCCAAGGGACGATGCAGTAAAATTGTTCACCATCCACTCTGCAAAAGGCTTGGAGTTTGATACCGTAATTATAGCGGATCTGTTTAGGAAACAGAGAGACAACCCTCGTCCATATATAATAAGCAAAAAGAGCGGCATGGGCTTCAAGCTATACACAAGCAAAAACGCACTTTCGGAGCGGAGGAAGGGTGCAAAGTTCATGCTGATCGAGGAAGATGAAAAGAGGGAAGAGGAGATGGAGCTTTCCAGACTGCTATATGTTGCGATGACAAGGGCAAAGAGGAGGCTTGTATTGCCGCTCGCATCCGACTACAAGAACAATTCAAGATGGCTAGATCTCCTCACCCCGCATATAAGCACATTAGAAAGGATTTGTATTAGCGGGCAAGCGAGGGCGGAGATTGGAATACCAATCCTCTCTCCCGCAAAACTAGATACCTTCTCACCAAACTCCATCATGCATGTCACCGTAAGCCACATAGAGAGCTATGCAAGGTGTCCGCGCGAGTATTTTTTAAAATATTGCCTCCACATACCATCGGAGCACATCGGACTCGCCCCGCGCCAGACATCATCAAACATACCAGCAAATATAGTAGGTAGCGTTGTCCATAACATAATAAACATAATGGCAAAGGAGCAAGTAAAGGACGAGGAGATGGAAAGGCTAATTGGGGCCGTCCTTTTAAGATACGGCTACTACCTGCCATCTCCATCTGGCATAAATAAGATAAAAAGGCTCATTGCCTCATACAAGGCAAGCGAATTCTATCACCCAAGGTTAGACGAACCCATACATGAAATGCCATTCATAATCAAATACGACGGGTTCGTACTAAAGGGAACTATTGATTGCGCATACAAGGAGGGGCGCTCTTGGGCAATTCTAGATTTTAAGACAGATGAAATAGATGACAAATCGGCGCTCACGCAAAAGATTTCAGAATATAGTCTGCAAATTATCATATATGCGATGGCAATGCGAGACCTCTCGTTCGACATAAAGAAGGCGTCACTCCTATTTTTGGAAAATGGTCATATATACCAAAAGGAAATAGAAGATAGAGATATTGAGGAGGGGAGAGAAACCGTAAAAAGCATCATCAGTGCCATCAAAGATGGGAGGTTTGAGGTAGGCAATATAAAGAGGCCGTGTTTTAGATGCCCATATTATCATAATGCCATCTGTTCAAAGGGCACCGCGTGATATATAATCTCATGCAGGAAAGGTTGATGAAGTTTAGGGACAAAAACATGGAGATGGTTCTTCAAACGCTCGTAGACAACTCCAATGCAATGGCAAATTATATCCTAAATCACCCAATGGAATGGGAAAGAATATCTCATCTCGCATTACAGGACGACCTCCCTCCAATACACGACGCTATAGATAAGATATTCAAGGAACAAAAACTTGATATAGGAGATCTCCAAGCCGTCAAAAGGGCCATAAGGATATCAAAATATGATCTGCTAGCCATCCTTACCTACAAATATCTCACAAACAGGCTGGACACAGAGACATTCCTGAGGTGCTGGTCAGAAGTCGCAGATGTTATAATAGACACTGCCTGCCTAGCGGCCTTAAGACACACCGAGCGCGAAAATGGCATCCCCATAACAAATACAGGTGAAGGATTTGTCTACTCAGTGGTAGCGGTAGGTAAACTAGGCGCACAAGAGCTAAACTTGAGTTCCGATGTGGACCTCCTATTCATATACAACACAGATGATGGTTTCGTGAAAGAGGGTTCACTCACCCTAAACGAATTCGCATCAAAGGTGACATACCTCCTCATCCAAATCTTGCAGGAAAAAACAGAGGATGGCTTCTGTTTCAGAGTCGATGCTGATTTAAGGCCTGAAGGAAGGATGGGAGTCATCACAAATTCCGTAGATGCGCTGATAAGTTTCTATACAAACTTCTGTACCGAACTGGACAGAGTAATGCTCATACGCGCCCGCCCTGTAGGAGGAGACAAAAGGCTCGGGGAAGAATTTATAAAAGCCGTCCACCCGCTGATATTTAGGAGAAGCTTCGATGTAAACTCGCTCTCTAGGATAAAGGAGCTAAAGGAGAGGATTACAAAAGAGGCGCTTAGAAGCGCGGAGGAAGGAAGGGACATCAAGCGAGGAAGGGGTGGCATAAGGGAGGCGGAGTTCGTAGTCCATGCTATACAGCTCACACACGGTGGAAAGAATAGCGAGATCACATGCAAAAATACATTTGAGGCGATAAAGGCAATCCGAAACCATGGACTTATGCCGTCACGCGATGCAAAAGATCTGCTTAACGCTTATACATTCCTAAGGCGCCTTGAGAATTTTATCCAACTTGAGTCTGAGGAACAAACGCACGTTGTACCATCAGACAAGACCAAACTAAATCAGCTCGCATCGCGCATGGGATACAAACCCAATCCATCAGAATCGCTCTTGTCAGATATAGATGCCTATACCTCTATAGTAGAAAACATATTTAAACGGATCTTCGAAGAAGATCCAAGAAAGCTGGAACTCTTGGAGGCGATCTCTGCCAACATCTCATCATGCACAAACAGAGAGGAAATGGTCGACTCCCTCTGCTGGTTCAAAAATGAAGAGACAAAAAAGGTGGCATTCCTAGACATGGAAAAGGGCGCCACAATAAAGGAGATCTCAGAAAGACTCACGCTCATAGCGGAGGCCGTCTTGCTTGAGGCGTACAAAATGGCATCCAAAGACATGAAGGAACGTTTTGGGCTTCCGCTTTCAAAAAAGCCGGGCGAGGCCGCAACGCTTGCAATAGTTGGTATGGGAAAACTAGGCGGTATGGAGTTGGATTACGGCTCCGATCTTGACCTAATCTTTATATACTCTGAAGATGGGGAGACGTCCGGTCCAAAGGCAATAACCAATCAAGAATTTTTTACAAGGCTTGCGCAACGTATCATATCTCTCCTCACACTTCCCACGAGATATGGAAAGGCGTATGCGGTTGATACAGATCTGCGCCCTTCCGGAAGGAGCGGTGTCTTGGTCTCCTCCTTCGATTCCTTCAAGCACTATCATCTCGTGGAAGGGATGACATGGGAAAGACAAGCGCTCCTAAAGGCACGGGTTATAGAAGGAGAAAGGTCTCTTCGTGGCAAGATAGAAGGCCTGCTCGAAGAACTATGTTATCACACACCGCTTCCAAAGGACATAAAAGAACAGATAAGGGACATGAGGGAGAAGGTAATACAAGAGGCAGGGGTTGCAAACGGCCGCGTCATCAACATAAAGACGGGCGCAGGTGGGATAGCTGATATAGAAACACTAGTACAATACCTGCAACTCAAGCATGGAGGGAGAGAGGTATCTTTAAGGACGCCAAATACCCAAGAAGGATTAGATGCTATAGAGGAGTTGGGTATTATTGATGAAGAAGAGGCACTAATGCTAAAGGCAGCATACGAGTTCCTTAAGAAGCTACTCTGTAGAATAAGGCTCCTTTCTGGTAGCCCCACAAACTATCTGGAGAGGGATTCGGAACTTACCACCCTAGTATCCAAAAGTCTTGGCTATAGATGCAAAGACGAACTGGTGCGTGAAACACTAAAAAATTTGGAGGAAGTTACAAAGATATATCAAAGGTACTTCGGCAACTATTCAGCAAATGTCTTCTCAGCCCTCTCTTGATCTTCTTTGCATCTTATGCAGAGGTCTGTCACGGGACGTATCTCAAGCCTCTTTATATCTATATCTTCGCCGCAGACCTCACATATACCGTAGGTACCTTCCTCTATCTTTTTTAGCGCCTTGTCTATCTTCTTTAAAAGGATCTGTTCGCGGTCTCTGAGCCTTAGATTTATGGTCTTATTAGTTTCGGAAGTGGCTTGATCTACCTCATCCGGAAGGTCGTCCACGTCCACACCTAACCCCTCATCCTTCGTTGAGCTTACAGACTCGATGATCTGCCTCCTCCTCTCCTCCAGCATCTTCTTAAACTTGGCAAGGAGCTTCTTGTTCATACACCCCTCCTTGTGGCAAAGGCTCGTATATCGCCTAACTACCATCATTTGTCAACAAAAAATGGCCACACCCCCTTCTCCTTGATAAATGAGGTAAAAACGGTTAGATTATGGCTATGGGTCAGCAAGAAAACATAGGGCCTGAACGTAGAGACACCCCACTTGGCCAATATTACATATTAGACAAGATAGCCGAAGGGGGGATGGCAGAGATATACAAGGGCCTGGCATACGACCTAAATGGCATCAAAAAGACCGTAGTCATAAAAAAGATTCGCCCCGAAATAGCGGCAGACAAAGACTTCGTAAATATGTTGATAAATGAGGCGAAGATTGCAGTCATGCTCTCCCACGGAAACATCGCACAGATCTATGATCTGGGGAAGGTAGAGGGTGACTACTTCATGGTAATGGAATACGTGGATGGCCAAAGCCTCTCCAAGCTCCACAAGAGGTGTATGGTAAACGGCACACTCATACCGAGGGAGTATACATGTTACATCATCTCTGAGGTGGCAAGTGGTTTAAACTACATGCACAGACGAACCGATGAGCAGGGAAGGAATTTGGGTATAATCCATAGGGATATCTCGCCGCAAAATATTATCATCTCATACTCCGGCACCGTAAAGATTATAGACTTTGGGATTGCGAAGGCGGCTATAAGGATACACACAACCGACTCGGGCGTCTTAAAAGGCAAGTTTGCATATATGTCGCCGGAGCAAGCGTTAGGAGAAGCCGTAGATCATAGGACAGACATATTTTCTTTGGGTGTAGTTCTATATGAACTCCTTACAGGGAGGCGCTTATTTAAGGGCAAAGACAAGAGGGAAACGTTACAAAATGTGAGGAAGTGTGAAGTGCCGCCACTCATAGACATCATACCTGACATACAACCGGAGCTTGAAAGGATTGTAATGAAGACGTTGGAAAAGGATCCTTGTAATAGATATATGTGGGCATCGGAGCTACGCGATGACCTTACAAAATTCATATACACAAACTATCCTGATTTTCAGCCGTCAAAATTTACAGAATTTATTAGAGAAGTGTTCAAAAATGAGATTGAAGATGCAAAGGAAGCAGAAGAAGAGCTTAAAACACCTCTTCTCATACTAGATAAGACACAATCCGCCCTCTTCCAGGGCGCAAGCGATGTAACAGCGCTTGCATCCCTCCCAAAAGGAGAGGTCTCCCTCTTAGACGAACAGACCCCGTCACAAAAGGAAATCGGCGAAGGGGAAGAAACCAGGTTCAAGAAGATAACGAGGCTCTTCTCCTACGTAGGCCAAATTGCAAACGAGATCAAAGGGCATTTCAAAAAGGTAGCGGTCGCCACAGTATCTGTTTTCATAATTGCGCTGATAACATACATCGCCCTTGTGAAGACATATGTTATAGAGCCGCCAGCAAGGTTTAAATTTTTAATGCCGCCTGCAAAACTTGTAATGCACCTAGAGCCAAGCGATGCCGAGATCTTACTCGGAGAAACGAAGATAAAGGGGAGCAAATCGGTAAAGATAAAAAACATAGCGCCAAACGAAGAATATAGGCTCATTGTAGAAAAGGATGGCTACCTCCCGTACACCACTACCATAAGACTAAAAGAAGGGGAAAAGAGAACGTTGGATATAAAACTCGAACCAGAACCGCCACACTTCGGATCGCTCACGATTTCGTCTAGGCCGCCAGGGGCATCCATATTTATAAACAACGAGAAAACCAATTTAACAACACCTACTACGATCAAGACCTTCAAACCCAATACATACTATTCCATCGGCTTATACCTAGATGGATACAAATATGCTGAGCGCGATCTGATATTCAAACCAGATGAAGAAAAGGATTTGGACGTCGAGTTAGAAAGGGAGATGGGAGAAGTGGACATAATATCATCTCCGGAAGGTGCCGCAGTGATAATAGACGGTAACTTCGTCGGTTATGCACCCATAAAGATCACTGGGTTACAAATTGGAAAGGTGCTGAACATAACGGTCAAGAAGGAAGGATACACCGAATTCAATCAAAAGGTGGAGATAAAGGGAGGTGCACAACCAATCATCTTAAGGCCGCGCCTAGAAAGAAAGGAAGAGCTTCTGGTACCAGAATATATAAAAGAGATCATGAAAAAGAAAGAGGCGCCAACTAATATCGGACCCACACCACCAACCGAAGAGGCGCCGACAGAAGAGAAGGGAAGAGAGAGTGAAAAGGACTACCTCCCACCAGCGCCTCTAGCAGAATAGTCTATTTATATACAAAAGACCCTTCGCCTCGAACAAGGCGAAGGGTCATCGTATCCATATAGGGTTCCTAAGAGTATTACAGGACCTTGACCTCTATCTCCTTGGTCTTCGATTCCTCTTTCTTAGGAATCACGACCGTAAGGATTCCATCCTTCATAGTAGCAGAGATCTTGTTAGTATCTACATTACTCGGCAGCTCAAATGACCTCCTAAAGGCACCATAAGAGCGTTCGATGCGACAGTAGTTGTCCTTCTTCTCTTCATTTTCGAACTTCCGTTCGCCCTTGATGGTAAGGATACCATCCTCCACATTTACAGAGATGTCTTCCTTTTTGAGGCCTGGCAGGTCCGCATAGACCTTCAGCGCCTCTTCATCCTCGTATACATCCATCATAGGGACCCACATGATCCCTTCATCCGCCTTCCCACGGCGGCGTCTGCCCCAAAAGATCCTCTCGATCTCATCGGGCAGGTTCCAAAGATCTCTAAAAGGCTCCCATGTAACAAGTGACCTCATAAAACCACCTCCTTTCTCAGTTTCACGGATTGAAATGGGGATACTTTGAAAAAAGTCAAGGCATGGGGTAGTTGATGAGGATAGACCTATGCATGTATGGACCGAGCCATCCAAAATTTATGGGGATATAGGAGATGTAGATGACGCAATAGGCAGCTCTTTATTTCTGATCTACAGGAAAGTATTTATATACCGCATCCATTGGGACATCCAAGGCCATCAAAAGCTCTGCTGCCCAACGTTCATCGCCCGCCAGCTTCTTTAGATATGGATGTTTATGATACCCCGCCTCCAACGTCTCCATCCTTCCTACAATCTCAGCGAAGACGATAGGTGTGCCGGGGTTAAGGTTATAGGCATTGATAATCTTCGTCATAATCTGAGAAAAGAGCTCGGCATCGCACAGATTCAAGAGTCTATAATATAGCCTTGACACCCCATCTTCCATCCTCGCAAGTGTGGCGGTATCGTATAGCGGGTAACCATCCTTCTCCATCTGCCTCGCCCTCTTCAAGATTTCATCCACACGCACCCTTAAGTTTATCGCACCCATGATGTTAAAGCTGGAATGACAAACGGCGCCCTTTTCCCTGTGTGCCTTTATAATACACTTCTCAGTCTCTCCAACTGCAAGATACCAGTTGTTCTCAGGCGTGGTGGAACCGCCACCCTTCGGAAAGCTTGTCGGCGGATAGACGGACCTAAGCCATGCCTCACAAATAAGATCATACTGGGGGAATACCTTCTCTATATCACTCATATATCCTCCTATCTATATTAGGCGTATAAATATCACAGACGTATAAAATGTCAACTGCAACCTTTGTCTCATCTAGGTCTTATCTGGCCCACCCCATAAGCGGGCAGTCATCGCACTTAGGTGGGTTCTTGCAGTACTCCTTCCCTACACGGACTATCAAGGCATGGTACTCATTAAAAAGGGCTGTATCCGGTTCCAATCTATCCATAAAGAGCCCCTGCACCTCGCTGTAAATGGCATCCTCAGAGATCAGGGAGTGTCTGAACAGGATCCTCTTTGTGTAGGCATCTACAACAAAGATCGGTCTTTCCAGTGCATATAAGATGATAGAATCTGCGGTCTCTTCGCCTATACCGTTTATGGACAAGAGAAATGCCCTAGCATCCTCAACTGAAAGAGACATCAGGCGAGAGACTTCGCCATCAAACTCATCTACAAATCTCGTCACCAAATTCTTAAGCCTCTTTGCCTTTACATTGTAATAACCCGCAGGTCGTATGAGCCTCCCCAGTTCCGCCGTACTCAAATGATACAATCCGCGCGGCGTAAGTAATCCTCTCTCTTTAAGATTCGAGATCGCCTTCTCCACATTCTTCCAATTGGTATTCTGTGTGAGCACGGCACCCACCATCACCTCAAACGGCGTCTCACCGGGCCACCAGTGCTGTCGGCCGAAACGCCCTAGCATGAGATGGTAGGCCTCGAGTAAGAGCTCTCGTGTACAAATCGGCATAGATCAAAGACCCAATCAAAAGATAAAAGACATCCAAAAATCACCAAAGAAAAACCAGCGCCTCTAAAGGGCTAGATTCAAGAGGTGGGCGCACCCTCTTGGGACGCACCTTGATTCACCGAAGCACCTTCCCCTCTCCTAGAGGCAAGCCACGCCTCGTAGTGCTTCTCACACATCCCCCTTCTAAACATAGGCGCACGGCATCCCTCTTCGCCACATGTCTTGTAGTACGGCCTCTTGTCTAATTCCCCACGACGCCACTTCCTGTAATGCACATTGCAGTAACCCTTGGCCCTATAAGGACGTTTGCATCCCTCTATCTTGCACCGTTTTTCCTCCATGTTCACATACCTCCTTTTAAAATCGGTCAGTGGATCATTTATCCTTCTTTACCTCGCGCGATATTATCCCCTCCAGTTTTTTTCTATCCTCATCAGTAATCTTGTCTACTCCGTCTTCTGTCTTTGTCTCCACTCCCCTTTCCTTCTCCCTTTTTACTTCGTCCTTAATGCCGCCCACCACTTCTTCGGCCCAAGCCTTGATATCTTTCACGCCCTCGCTGATCGTGGGTGTCTTTTGGAGGTCATCTACAATCTTCTTCGCCTTCGATATGACACCATCTCCTCTGATCCAAAGATAGACCACCGTCCCAAGTCCTATAAGCACCAGGATACCCCTTACAAGTCTCCATACAAATCTTACGAGGGAAAGCATAGGTATATATTCCAATATAGATCAGAAAATGTCAATTGCTCATATCGGAACTGTCCCGCACAGGAATAAACGCGGCACAAAAATGAAAAAAGGGGCGATTCGCTTGTCGAATCACCCCTCTCACAAAGAAAGGAGGGTTAGGGATCTAAGCATGATAGACCGTTATCGTGGAGAGCTTCTGGAGATTGAGGTCCTTTTCAAACGCCTCAAGGATCGCAGGGCTATATTTTGCGAGCTCCTCCCTCGCCTTGAGATATTTGTGTCTGCAGGCAGCCATATATTTAAGAAGCTCTTCCCTTTTTTCATAATCGTCCGACTTATCGAACTCTATCCTTGCATACTCGTGATTGATGGAGGTGGTGGCCATGGTGAGCTGGAGGTTTAAAAGCCTCTCCTCTTCCACCTCTTCCTCTGAAAGGTTTTTGCAAAGGTCATCAAAGGTGGCCACAAGCCCCTCCCCATAATCCAGATCTGATCTGTCTATCGGAAGTTCCCTAACAAATCCTCTCTTCATGCCCATCCCCCTTTTTAAAATCTATCTGCTGGATGGGTTAAGCAACGGGCATGCCATAAAAATGGTACATACCTCTTGGTAACCATTTAATATTAAAAGACTTTATCTACGACGCATCTAGGCCTACCAAACAAACTGGGGACTTAAGTCGCCACCATGTCTACTGCAGTCCAAATTCATACTTGCCCATAAGGGAGTTCGCGGCTATCCTTGGAGAGTTGGTGGCCAAACTCCAACGAAGATAAGGGGGGCGAATGGGTATAGTTATAGTCGGCGCCGGAAATATCGGCTCTTATCTGGCCGAGAGGCTCTTACACGAAAACAAAATAGATGTGGTAATAATAGAGGAAAAGGAGGAAAAGGTATCTCTTCTCCGCGAGCGTCTGGATGTAAAATCGCTCTGTGGAAATGGCGTTTCGCCAGCGCTCCTCACCGCGGCAGGTATAAACAGCGCGAATATGATAATAGCTGTGACCGATTCAGATGAAACCAATCTCCTCGCCTGTCATATAGCCAATCTCATGGCACCAGCACCAATAACGGTCGCGCGGGTAAGGAATGGACACTTTTATGAACCGGAGAACAAGGAGATAATAGATAAACTAAATATTGATATGATGATAAATCCGGAAGAGGAGGCCGCGCGTTCAATCATAAACATACTTACTGTACCGCAGTCCGTAGAGGTCATAGATCTGCTAGAGGGGAAGATGAAATTGGTGGGGCTAAGGGCAAAGGAGGACTCGCCTCTCATCGGGAGGGAACTCAAGTTACTAGAGGTCGCTAGCAACAGACACATGCTCATAGCGAGCATTATAAGAGGTGGGGAGGTTATAATACCATCTGGAAGCGACAAGATACTCAAAGGCGACACGATCTATTTTGTGGCGGAGGCGAAGGATATAAAATCTGTCTTGGAGACATTTGGAATTGTGGAGCATGAAATTAAAGACGTCATGATATGTGGGGGTTCTTTTATAGGCATGTATCTCGCCAAGGCCCTCACACAAAAAGGTATAAATGTGAAGATCGTGGACCCAGATCCGAAGGTATGTTCCATGCTCATAAGAGAGATTCCAAGTGTGTCTGTCTTCAATGATTCCCCCACGAACCAGGATTTTCTCATACAAGAGAATGTAGGTGAAATGGGGGCATTTATAGCAACTACACCCGATGACGAAGACAATATCCTCTCTGCGCTCCTAGCCAAGAGGCTGGGGGCACACTGGACAATAGCGCTTGTAAACAATGAGGACTACATACCGCTTGTTTCCACTATCGGTGTGGATGTAGCGGTCACACCCAATCTTATAGCAAGCAGCAAGATACTCTACTTTGTGCGAAAAGGGAAGGTGCTCTCCATATCGCCCATCCACGAAGACGCAGAGATCATCGAATTTGAGGCACTCGACACATCTAGCATTATAGAAACGCCGCTCAAAAATGCCAAATTGCCGAAGGGGACTATCATACTCTGCGTGGAAAGGGACGGTCAAATTATAGTACCAAGCGGAGATACCACTATACTACCGCGCGACAAGGTACTCGTTGCCACTAAGGTGGAGTTAATACCAAAAATAGAAAAACTGTTCACAGTGAAACTGGAATACTTCTAATTTATGGCAATAAGAGTCTGCCTGTAAACTTCACTACCACCTTTGCATTTGCAAGGAAGGAGTCAAATAGATTATTGCCTGATGGGTTCTGCGAGAGCGTGGTCTCTGTGCCAAATGTTATATTTGTCCCATCAAACGGGACTAACGTATCAAGGACAAGGTCTCTCACGCAAAAATCCACGGCGGTGGCAAGATTCGGTGTAATGTCATCGTATGTAAGTTCGCCCAAATCCACCCTCACCCTCAAGTTAACACCGGAAAGTTTTAGGGTTGAGCCGTCAAACGAACCCTTGGCGGACGTATCTGGCTCACCACTTATTATGATAGTGATCGCCTCTACCGGCTTGCCTTCAAGGGGTTCCCCAGGCCCATTCCCTTTGAGCGGTATAAGGATTGGTGGGAACTCGTTCATGTCTATCTCAGCAGCACTACCCTCTATCTTAATGGGTATGGCGCCATGCATAGGCACCTCAAGTGGCGGTCCGCTCATGAGGCCCGGAAGGTGGATGGAAAATGTACCTGTAAAACACGCTGTATTCCCTGAAGGCATACACTCGCCTCCACCTCCAAGCGGCGGCGCAGATACCTCTCCATTTGGGCCGGGGACAGCAACACCAACAACCTTTATATTTGCATAGCCAGCGGGTTTATCATAGGCAACAACGATGAGCGCCTCGTGGATAGCTCTTTTTGCCTCACCTCCCAGCGCAACTCCATATGCCTGAAGGGCTGATACTTCGCTTCCTGAAAGTGTTGCTTCATTGGCGCCAGCGGAACTGGTGAGATTCGACGGGGCGTAAGATATCGCAATTTCAAGCACTCCCTTGGGTGGAATTGTAACGCTACCAGTAGATGCAGGTGCTGCGTTTACCTTTACCGAAGATATGACAAAATTACCACCGCTATTCGAATCTCCATAAAAATTGATGCCGATTACATGCATAGCGGTATCTGAGTCGTTTGCAAGCTGAATGGTCTTCGTAGTCACCTCAGTTATCCTTGTAGTTGGGAACACAACGGTGTGCCAGCTAACCCCTATCATGCCGCCTCCACTACATCCAGCGGCAAGGGCAGCATACATGAGAAATATTATACAAAGTCCCTTCTTCATACCTTCAAGGCGCCTTATCGACACTTATCGAGCGAAGTTGCCTGCTTTTGAACATTGCCATCAATTGTCGCCAAAGGCTTTGAGCCCAATCTTCTTGATGTGTTCAGGGTAAAGCTTGTATGCCGGTCTTACAATGGGAAGTAATTTTAATATCTTCGGTATTTCACCCTTTGCCACAATCTGTCTCCTTGCTATAGCCATGGGGAGATTTATATCGCCCAGCCAAAACTTGTGTGCCACATCTGCGCTCATCTTCATCCAGACATCAGGGGATGGTTCAGGCGAATCATAATAAAACTTAACATCCTCGCCCCTCGAATCTATCGTAATGGAGAGGGATGGGTCTTCGTATTCAAATTTTATTACCATCGCCGCCTTAAGGAGCGGTCTTTTTATCTCCTCCATCTTCACCAACTCCTCAAAAAAACTCCCCAAGACCTTCTTTAGCTCGCCTGCATCCTTAAAAAATCCCATAGATCCTCCTAGTAATATTTTAGAAGATAACGGAGGAGTTCCTCCTTATCCACCTCCCTTGGATTATAAAAACTTGTGCCATCTGCCGCTGCAAGTCTTGCCACTCTATCTAACTTTTCCCTACTCAAGCCCTTTTCTGAAAGGCTAAGCGCTAGCCCTGCTTTCCTAGAGATCTCGCGGCGCCAACTAGAGAGCCAATCAAAAAATGCCGAAGCGCCTAGATCTTCGCACGCCTCACCCGAGATACTAAGCCTCATAGCCACCTCAGCATATCTCTCCTTTGCGGCATCCATATTGTAAGAAACGCCTATAGGTAGCGCAAGGAACACCGCTTCACCATGAGATATGCCAAAGATGGCACCTATTGCATGCGCAATACCATGTACAACGCCAACCATGGCATTGTCGAACGCCATACCTGCGAGCGTAGCGGCAACCATGAGTTTTGAGCGCAGTTCCAAATTCATCGGATCTGAGAGGGCGGGGATAAGATGCTTCTTTATAATATAAAGTGCCTCTAGTGCGAGCCCATCAGAGATGGGAGAACGCATATTGGATGTAAACGCCTCCAGCGCGTGCGAAAATGCATCTACCGCGGTGGCTGAAGTAAGGTGAGGTGGCATAGAAAGCGTAAGTTCGGGATCTAATATAGCAACATTCGGTTTTAGAAAGTCGTCCACAAATGAATGCTTCACCCCTGCCTTGTCGTCTAAGACAACGGCCACAGAAGTAACTTCGGAACCGGTACCAGCCGTTGTGGGGACAACAACCAGTGGCTTTAATGAAGAGGGAATGGTCTGAACGCCCGCATAGTCGCGCATGAGATCCCCTCCATGTGTAATCAAAATATTCGCCGCCTTAGCGGTATCTATCACGCTCCCGCCGCCAACCGCTACAATAGCATCAACTCCATGCCTAGATCCGAATTGGGCGAAGTCATTCACAACAGAAATGGGGGCATCTTTCTTCACATCGAGATATGGACCTATTACCTCCATCCCTCTGGAAGTAATCTGACCCAAAATTCGATCCAATATGCCATGCGAGGCCACCCCTTTGTCACTTACCACAAGCACACCCTTTGCCCCAAACCCGGCAACCTCACCCGCGAAGTCAGATGAACTACCGATGCCAAATATGACCTTTGTTGGAGAATAGAACTGAAAATATTCATACATAGGTCGGAGGTTATCTTGCCTTTGCAAGGTTTTCAATATGCTCCGCGTCAATCAGGCGCGTCGGATATTTGCCGGTAAAGCAGGCATCACAATACCACTCACCTTCAAATTCCTTGGCAAACCAATACAGGCCTTCATAACTCAAATACTTTAGACTATCGGCGCCAATGAACTTGCATATATCGGGGATAGATAAGTGAGACGCCACCAACTCCTCTCTTGTGGGGGTATCTATGCCGTAAAAGCAAGGCCATGCGGTGGGTGGCGAAGATATCCTCATGTGGACTTCGCTAGCACCCGCCTTTTTTATCATATCCACGATCTTCTTGCTTGTGGTGCCTCTAACTATCGAATCATCTACAACTATCACCCTTTTGCCCTTTAAAAATCCGCTCGCAGGGTTTAGTTTTACCTTGACACCAAAGTGTCTCACTCCGCTCTCAGGCTCTATAAATGTCCTCCCGACATAGTGGTTTCTGATAAGCCCCATTTCAAATGGAATCCCACTCTCTTCAGCGTAGCCTATAGCCGCTGGAACGCCAGAGTCTGGAACTGGAATGACAACGTCGGCATCTGTCGCGGATTCTCGCGCTAGCTGTTTGCCAAATCCCTTCCTCATCTCATATACAGACCTTCCAAACACCGTGCTATCGGGACGGGCAAAATATATGAATTCAAATATACAAAAACTACACTTTGCGCTTTTGCCAAACATCCTGCTCTTCATGCCATCGGAGTTTATTATGACCATCTCCCCTGGCGCCACATCACGCACAAAGCTTGCACCAATAAGGTCAAGGGCACATGTCTCCGAGGCCAACACAAAACCATTCCCAATCTTACCGATGACGAGGGGGCGAAAACCAAGCGGATCGCGAACGCCTATCATGGAATCGCCATTTAAAAATATCAGCGAATACGCCCCTTCCACCTTGCTCAATGCATCCAGTATCTTGTCTTCAAGCAAAGACTCGCGAGAAAGGGCAACAAGATGGACTATCACTTCGGAATCCATACTTGATTGAAATATAGACCCCCTCTCTTCCAAAGAATTCCTAAGCCTTACGGCGTTTGTAAGATTGCCATTGTGGACCATGGCAATCCTCATCCCCTTGTAATCCACGGAAAAGGGTTGGATATTTTTTCTATCTGGTCCCCCTGCTGTTGAATATCTGACATGACCTATGGCGCGATCGCCTCTTAATTCATCTAGAACCCGCTTTACAAAAATCTCAGCCACCAAACCCATGTCTTTATGCTCATACATCCTCACGCCATCGGATGACGCTATACCTGCGCTCTCCTGCCCTCTGTGCTGAAGGGCATAAAGGCATAAGTATGTAAGCTTTGCTGCCTCCTTGTCACCATAGACGCCGGCGATGCCGCACATGCCCCCTCCGTTACCTATTAAAGATAGAATAAATGCCAGATGACCATGCTTCTAGAATTTTTGAAACAGGAATATCTATCCAGTCATTTATCTTAAACCTGGTTCCGCCTACGAGCCCAATTACCTCGGCGTGTAATCCAATGGATTTGGCTATCTCTAGCATCGTAGACGAATCATTTGGCGCAGTAGTGACTACTATCCTCATCGCATCTTCGCCAAAGAGTAAAAAGTCTCTCCTTAAATCATCCTTCAACTCAACCACGGCGCCGAGCGGCCTCTTGCCGCATACGGACGCCTCCGCCAAAGCAACCGCAAGACCTCCCTCGCTTGTGTCATGTGCAGACTTTACAATACCCCTCCGTATGCCAGCAAGGCACGTCTCTATCAAGCGCAGTGCCACATCATAATCGAGACTGGGGGGTATTCCACCGACGGTATCATGTATGCTAGCTAGATATTCCGAGCCGCCGACCTCACCGGCGTTTTTACCCAAGAGTATTATTACATCCCCTTCATCTTTAAAACACGAGGTGACAAAATTCTTCACATCTTCGATGAGCCCGACCATCGCTATAGTCGGAGTGGGATATATCGGAACTCCATTTGTCTCATTGTAGAAACTTACATTGCCGCTAACTACTGGCGTATCAAATCTCCTTGCCGCCTCTGAAATGCCAAGCACCGCCTGCTCAAATTGCCACATGACGGTTGGTTTCTCCGGATTTCCAAAGTTCAAGCAATCAGTTATGGCAATGCCTCTCGCTCCGCTACACGCCAGATTCTTCATACATTCAAACACGGCAAGGGCGGCACCCCAATATGGATCCAAATAGCAGTACCTGCTGTTACAATCTACAGTAAGTCCAATACCCTTGGGCGTCCCTTTTATCCTCATCACAGCTGCATCTGAACCGGGGAGAACAACGGTATCAGTGCCAACCATATGGTCGTATTGCGTCCATATCCACTCCTTTGAGGCAATGGATGGATGTGAAATGAGCCTCAAGAGGACTTCGTTCATATCGCAAGGCACAGGGATGGAAGATAGGTCCAGCCTTGTCTCATGCATGGAGGGCGCTTTCGTCTCCCTTGAGTATACGGGGGCGCTATGGGCAATAGGGGCTATAGGAAGGTCTACCACCTTGTCGCCGTGCCAGAATATCTCCATCCTGCCGCTAGAAGTTACCTCTCCAATGACCACCGCATCCAAGTCCCATTTCTTAAATACACGGACCACCTCTTCTTCCCTGCCTCTCTCCACCACCAAGAGCATCCTCTCCTGCGATTCGGAAAGGAGCATCTCATATGGGGTCATGTTCTCCTCTCGCGTAGGTACCTTGTCCAAATCCATCACAATACCGGTACCGGCGCGCGAAGCCATCTCAAATGAAGAGGAGGTGAGGCCTGCCGCACCCATATCTTGAATCCCCACGATCGCCCCCGTTTGAAACGCTTCAAGACACGCCTCGAGGAGGAGTTTTTCAGTAAAGGGGTCTCCTATCTGCACATTTGGCCGCTTGGATTCGCTGTCGCTCTTGAACTCATCGGATGCCATGGTGGCGCCATGTATTCCGTCCTTTCCGGTCTTGGAACCGACATACATAATCTTATTGCCTACACCGCTTGCGCGCCCTCTAAAGATGCCGCTATGCTTCGCAAGCCCCACAGTAAACGCATTGACTAGGATATTGTTGTTGTATGACGGATCAAAGTACACCTCACCACCAACCGTAGGTATACCCATGCAATTCCCATAAAAGGCTATTCCTGAGACGACGCCCTTCAAGAGATACGGCGTCTTTGGATGGTCTGGCGCCCCAAATCTAAGCGAATTTAAGCTGGCAATGGGGCGCGCGCCCATTGTAAAAACATCCCTAAGTATCCCGCCTACACCTGTGGCCGCGCCCTGGAACGGCTCTATGAAAGATGGATGATTGTGCGACTCCATCTTAAAGACTAAGGCGAGCCCATCGCCAATGTCTACCACACCGGCATTTTCGCCGGGGCCTTCCAACACGCGCTCACCGGTAGTGGGGAAATTCCTCAAATGGATCTTGGAACTCTTATAACTACAGTGCTCAGACCACATGACGGAAAATATGCCTAGCTCCGTCAAATTGGGCTCCCTACCCAGTATCTCCTTTATCCTGGCATACTCCTCTTTTGTAAGGCCATGCTCCTTTATGAGCTTAGGTGTTATCTTCGCCCTCTTCATCTCCTCGTATCCCCTTCAATAAAATCCATGATGGACCTAAAAAATAACAAACCATCCTCACCGCCCAAGATCTTCTCTGCGCACCTCTCAGGATGCGGCATGAGGCCAATTACATTCCTCTTTTCATTACATATTCCAGCTATGTTTCCTATAGATCCGTTGGGATTAGCCTCCGAAGAGATATTTCCATCTTCATCGCAATATCTAAACACGATAGAACCTGTATCCTCAAGGCGCCTTAGTGTATCGCTATCTGCAAAATAACACCCATCCATATGGGCAATGGGCATCCTTATCACGCCACCACGCCTATATCTCGACGTAAAGGGTGTGTCTACATTTTCTACCCTTAGATAGGCATCCTTACAAATAAATGTAAGCCCTTTGTTTCTCATCAGGGCGCCTGGCAAGAGACCGGATTCTGTGAGGAGTTGAAAACCGTTACAGATACCAACAACAAGCCCACCCCTTTTTGCGAATTCCAGGACTGCCTCCATAATCCTAGACCGAGAGGCGAGTGCGCCAGGCCTTAGGTAATCGCCATAGGAAAAGCCGCCTGGGAGGATCACACAATCCACGCCGTCCAACTTGTCATCCTTATGCCATATATATATGGCCTCAGCGCCACACACAGAAGTTGCCACATGAAAGCAATCTCTGTCACAGTTGGAACCAGGGAAGACTGCTATTCCAAACCTCATCTCACTGCCCTCGCACCAATCCCTATAAGATTTTTGACATCCTCATCGACCAGACGGAGGCCGCCGCCCACAAACCAATCTACCGGCTGATGCGGATTGATAATGTCATCTGCGCCGCCTACGAAGTAAAAATTCTTGGTAAGATTTAGCGAACCCCATGCCTTCAGATGTGGTTTGTCGCCATACTTTGTGCTGAAGTCAAAGGCGGAGAATTTAAGACTCAGCGGCCCTTTGTCATAATCGAGCCCCACACCTCCCCTAGACTCTATTATCCCTCCCCTCAATGTGAAGTCATATATCTTCTTGGCAAGCTGTGCTGAAAACCTGAACTTCTCAGGCTCATATGTAGATGTCAGGGTATGAATGGTATTTGTCGCGCCGCCAGCGGTAATCTCGGTATCTTTTATCACATGAGTAGCGGTAGGGGATGGGTCGGTTAGAAACTCAAACATAAATGCCTTGTCAGGGCTTGGCCTTAAGTTCAAATGGACATAGTGCTTAAAATCCCCGCTCTTTGTAAGATACTCTGTGTGATAACCTATCTCCGTCTCAAGCTTCTTAAGTCCCCCCAAGGCATCGTTTAGGCTGTCTATCGCATCATTCAACTTCCTTACCGTTGTCTCGTCGCTTACAAGTTTCCCTATTGTACCTTCGCCAGCGCGTACCTTGCCGGTTATGCTCGCTAGGTTTTCCAACGTCTTCTCTATATCTCCACGGCTGTAACCTATGGCAAGTTTTAAATCCGCTGTAATGCTTGCTAGATTTGCGAGTATCCGGTTCATATTCTCTTCGTTCTTTGTAGTGATATCTTTTATGACGGATGTGAGCTTGTCGATATTGTTCACTGACCTAAACAGAGGTGATGATTCATCGGAACCTATTAGCTTGCGAAGAGATGAGGTGATAGCCTTCAAATCATCTGCTATCTCGTTGAATTGCCCCATGAGCACATTCACATCGCCAACGACACCTCCATACTCTATCTCCCCTCCCGCCTGAATCTCACCCTCTCCTGGTGTACCCGGCACAAGTTCTATAAATGTCTCGCCTAGCACACCCTTCGCCCTTACAAAGGCACGCGTCCCTTTACGAAGTCTCACATCTTTACTTATGGCAAGGGTAAGGTGTGCACGCCCACCCTCATCAAGTCTCATCTTCTTTACCACGCCGATTTGAATCCCCGCCATCTCTACAGGCGTCTTGGATTTAATCCCGATGGCATTGTCCACCACTACATCCAATTCATACCCCCCTCCAACAACGATAGACCTATCGCTTACCTTGATGGTGCCGTAGACAATGACGGCAATGAGGAGGGTTGCAAATACACCTACCTTCACCTCCAAAGAGATCTCTTTGATGGTATTAAGCCTCATCTTACCTAACCCCCATAAATTCCACTACTGCCGGATGCGAACAAGACATAAATTCATCCCTTTTGCCTTCAAATATCACCTTGCCTTTATCAAGCATCACAACAGTATCAGCAATCTCCAGTGCAGACATGATATCGTGACTTATCACAACAGATGTAATCTTTAATCTCTCCTGCGTCTCTATAATAAGATTATCAACTGACCTTGCCATAACAGGATCGAGCCCCGTAGTAGGTTCATCGTAAAGCAAAATCTCTGGCTCCAATGCTATCGCCCTCGCCAGCCCAACTCGCTTCCGCATGCCGCCCGAAAGCTCCGACGGCATCTTATCTTCTACCCCATGCAACCCAACAAGCGCAAGTTTATTTAGCACTATCTCCCGTATCTTGTTCCTATCATAACTGGTATGTTCCACAAGGGGAAAAGCAACATTTTCAAACACGGTCATGGAATCAAAGAGTGCAGCGCTCTGAAAAAGCATCCCAAATTTTTCCCTTACCTTCCTAAGTTCAGGCGGTGGAAGAGCTGTTATATCCATACCATCTACAAACACCCTACCCCTGTCAGGCTTCAAAAGTCCTATGAAGTGTTTGAGCAGGACCGACTTACCCACGCCGCTCTTTCCCAATATGACGGTGATCTTGCCCCTAAGGATCTTCAAAGAGATGCCCCGAAGCACCTCCTCACCCTTAAATGACTTGTGGAGATCCTCCACTTCTATGCAAAAATCATCCACTATACCCCTCCACCCTTGCTTATAAATTCAAGTATCCAAGATGTTAAGAAATAATCGGTGATAAGCACAACCACTGAAGATATCACTACAGCGCGGGTCGTCACCTTTCCTACACCCTTTGCGCCCCCCTCTGCATTATAGCCCTGATAACAGCTGATAAGCGCAATTAGAAAACCAAAGACGGCGGCCTTCAAAAGACCCCCTAAAAAGTCGTCCACGTCCACATAGTAGTATAGTTTATACATAAATGGGCCACCCGGTATACCCAAGAGATATACCCCAACGATGTAAGAGCCGATTACGGCAAATACACCGAAGAGTGCCGTAAGGAGTGGAGCCATAGAGACGGTGGCAATAAGGCGCGGCACCACAAGATAATGTACAGGATCTACTGCCATCGTCTCCAACGCATCTATCTGTTCAGTGACACGCATCGTGCCTATTTCAGCCGCCATAGAAGAACAGCATCGTGCAACAATCATGAGGGCGGTAAAAACTGGTCCTATCTCACGCGCGATCGACAGACCCATTGTAGCGCCGACCAGTGTTTCAGCCTGAAAGATGGCAAACGCCTTCCCTGTCTGTAGCGCAAATACAGCGCCAACAAAAAGGCCGGTGAGTACAATTATAGAAGTAGACTTCACACCTATAAACTCCATCTGCTTTAAGATAAGTCTTATTCTAAAAGGCGGTCGCACCAACCAGAATATAGTCTCTCTGACAAATACAAGCCATCTCCCAAGACCTGCGATAGAAGAGAGGACTACCTTCCCGATACCACCAAATAGATCTTCCAAAAGGCCCTTCATATGAATCTTCCTACCTTAACCAACATACACGCGCGGCATCCTCTTAGACACCCTACACAAAAGTTCGTACGAGATAGTCCCAGCAAGGAGCGCCAGTTCGTCCACTGTAATCCTCTCATCCCCCTGCTCACCAAGCAAAACTACCTCATCGCCGACATGGGCATCTGCATCCGTAAGATCCACCGTTATCATATCCATACTCACCCTCCCTATGACAGGAAGACGGATGCCGCCCACCAGAACAATCCCCTTATTCGAAAGTGCAAGAGGATATCCATCGGCATATCCGATAGGAACCACGCCAACCTTGGTCCTCCTCCTCGTCTCATATGTACATGAATAACCAACCTTAGTGCCATCAGGAACTACCTTTATAAGCGATACCATGCTCTTTATGTGCATTACCGGCCTAAATGTCATCTTTTCTTCCGCCCCTGCGAATGGACTGCCACCATACAGGGCTATCCCAGGCCTCACCCACCACTTGTCGAATCCATCAACCTTTATCAACCCTCTTAAGATAGCAGCGCTGTTTGAAAGGTGTAAGATAATGGGCACACCGACCAAATTCTTCACCTTGGCAAGTACTTCCGAAAACCTTTCTAGCTGCACCGATGTATATGCCTCCTCTTCGGCCGCTGCAAGGTGTGTCATCACACCTGCAAGCTCGAGGTGACGAAGGTCTTTTAGCCTTGAAAGAAGGGCCTCAACACTATTCGGAAGCAGCCCCAACCTCGTCATACCGGTGTCTACCTTTAGATGTATCTCGACCTTTTTTCCCGCCTTTTCCGCCTCCCTATCCAAATCCTCCAAAATACTTGCGCTGTGGACCACGGGTGTGAGCCCATACCTCACCATCCCCCAAGAGGCAGGCGAACCCATCCCCATGAGTCCTCCCATCACAAGTATCTTAGAGCGTATCCCCGCTTCACGCAGCTCCACCCCTTCTTCAACGGTCGCGACTCCAAATGCATCTACATGAAGCCCCTCGAGGCGCTGGGCAATAGGCACCGCCCCGTGTCCATAGGCATCTGCCTTTACCATAGCGAGTATGCCGGTACCCTTTGGGAGGAGCGATCTTACAGAGAGGTAGTTTGACTCGAGGTTTGTAAGGTTTATCTCTGCAAATGTGGGTCTAAAAAATCTCATTGACTTACGGTATCCTTTTTGATGTGTCTTTCCAATGTAATCCTGTAACAGGCAAAGAGATGGTTGTCAAATGAAGATCACATATATCGGGCATGCATCCATACTTATAGAAGACAGGGGCGGAAATCTGCTCATTGACCCGCTCTTTAGCGACAAGGTACTCTTCTTTAAAAGACGGTCTCCCCTCCCCTTTGACCCCAAAACCCTTCCTCCTATATCCGCTATCTTGATCTCCCACCTCCACCTCGACCACTTCGACGTCCCAAGCCTAAACTATGTAAAGACCTCCACACCCCTCATAGTCCCGGAGGGGAGCGGTGACAAGGTCTTGGCGAGGACCTCCAATCCTGTAATAGAACTTGCGCCATGGGCATCGCATGAAATAGGAAATTCCATTAAGATAACTGCAGTGCCATCAAAGCACAGCGCAAGTCTCATTACACCACTCCCATCCCGCTCTACAAACGGATACATAATAGAGGGTGAGAAGACCGTATACTTCGCAGGGGATGTTGCCTACAGCAAATACTTCTCGGATATAGGGAATGCCTTTAACATTGATGTAGCCATCTTGCCTATAGGATCGTATCGCCCCCGTTTCCTCATGAAGAACATACACATGGACCCAAGGGAGGCGCTCCGCGCGTTTATAGATACCCGCGCAACATACCTAATACCCGTCCACTGGGGGGCATTTAGGTTATCACTTGAGCCGCCCCATGAACCTATAGATATATTAAAGGAAGAAGCGGGAAGGTCTGGTATAGAAGAGAAAATCAAAATCCTAGAGCCAGGGAACTCCCTTATTATATAAGGAAGGAACAGATGAACCTATCTGCACGACATATCTTTGGCATAATAAGCCTTGGCCTTATCCCTCTCTTTCTCACCGGCCCGTGGGGGTGCGCAAAGGTGGCATACGAAACGTCAAGGCAAGATAAGTTGGAGGCGGCGCGAGAGCTCTCATATAGATACGAAAGGGTCTCGTCTCACACAGAGAGGCTCGCGATATCCAGCGCCGGCATAAAGGCGGCGCTTGCATGCATAGATGAAAGGCCAAGAGAACCAGGTTGTTACTACTATCACGCAGTAAATGTAGGGCTTTATTACAAGTCGCGTGTCGTAGGATATCAAGATGGAATAAGGCAAATGATACAAGATTGCCAAAAGGTGATAGAACTGGATCCATCATACGAAAACGGAGGGGCATACCGGATCCTGGGGATGATATATACTGAACTGCCGCGCACCTCGTTTAGACCTGACTCCATAGTAAAGGACACTGACAAGGCAATTAAATATCTCAAAAAGGCCGTAGAGATCGCTCCGGGATATCCAGAGAATCATATCGCCCTCTCCAAGGCATATTTGGAGGCGGGCGACATTCCAAACTCAGCAGGCTCGCTTAAGGTTGCCATGGAGTTGCTTCCTAAGTGGAAGGGGCATAGGGACTTTTCTGCTTGGAAGAAAGAGGCCGACAAATTGCTTGCAGACCTCAAGTAACGCATCAAATCAAGAAGATATTGACAAGTTCAGCGCTAGATGATTTTCTCTCCTTCCATGCAGCGGCTAAAGGATGCCTTTATAAAGGCAGGGATAATACCAAAGGAGTCTCCCAAGGTAGCGCCAAAAGAGGCTCCTAAGAAAAGGCGTGATGAGGTTGTAAGAAAGAGTAGACCACCAAAAGAAGAGTTTGAGCAATATCACGAACACCAGATAAGGACTGAGTGCGAACTCTGTAGAAACCATACGCCCGACGTAGAGTACTATCGACACAATAATAAACTCATAGAAAAGAGATGGCTCTGTATCAAATGTGCGGATGAATATAAGATAAGCGATGAACTCAGGGAAACTGCGCAGAGCTTTTATGCGAGGACAGGCAGATTCAGGCGGATGTGGGGAAAGACGAAGGAACTTAAATAAAGGGCAGCAAAAAATTTTGTAAAACCAAATAGTCAAAAGACGCCGCCTTATAAGTATCATCATTATCCAAAAAATCAGGATTTATCATAAGTTCACCCGATTTTTATGCATGGAACGGCACTTTTTAAAGTGTCAAGATTCCTTTTTCACACAAAAATTGCTTTTATCGCCAGATAAGGAGACGGCGTAGCGGCATACAATATAGGTTAGTAGGCCAAAACCCTAGAAAGGAGGGGATATGTTCGTTTCAAATGAAGGATGCATGATAAGTGGAGTCGTGTGGACAAATGAAAATAGGATATCTAGCGACGAAAAGGTACAAGAGGTGTGTCTTGAAGGACTTCCAGAAGGGGCGTTAGAATTAATAGGTCGGTTTGTCAAGGTGGACGGAAAGACAAGGTTAGGCGGTGTCTTTAAATACGAACCTTTTATACCGGGCAGGAAGGTCACACAAGACGGCTTTGATCAGGTGGTTTTATATCACAATCTCTACTCCATTGTAGAGAAACTTGGCTCAATGGGATATGACATCCCAAAGGCGGTGGAATCTAGGAGGGGGGCGGGCTACAAAATTACAGCGCATGCAAACGCAACTAGCGCGTTAAACGCGTGGTATTCGCCGCAGGACGGGGAGTTGACATTCGGAACGAATAAAGATAGGTGGCACCTTGCATCAGATTCTGATGTCTCATCGCATGAATTTGGTCACTTCATCCTAGACCATTACAACCCGGCTCTCATAAGCTGGAACGCAAAGGAAGGTGGGGCAATCCACGAGGGTTTTGGCGATGCCATTGCTGCACTATACTTCGACGACCCGGAGATAAGTGAGGACTTCCTTCCCAACATCGGAAAGGCCGAAAGGAAAGACGACGGACTGAGGACAGTAAACAATGAATTTACCCTCGAGAATGTCTCTACGGAAGTACATGACAGGGGACAGGTGTATGCCGGCTTCTGGTGGTCTATCAAAAAGGCGCTCTCGGATCCAAACGGGCCATTTGGCCTTTCCAGCCGCGAAGCCGCCGATCTTACGATGAGAATACTTCTAAACCATGCTACAAGTTATTTCACTCGTTCGCCAGAACCGAAAGACTTTGTAGAGGCGGTGCTAGGAGGTGTTCATAAACTTGCGCAGGCAGGGAAACTCCCTGTAGACGAAGAGAAATTATTCAACCTTATAACAACTGAGGCAAGGAGAAGGAAGATGTTAAAACCAGAGGATAAGAAATCGGACGAGGCTGTGTTCAGTTCAATAGAGGCGCTAAATCGCTACATTGCAATGTCTGGCGCCGATGTGAAGTTCTATAAATCTCATGAAACACGGGTGCCAGGTGGAATAACGGAGATGTATCAGCTCCAGGTACACAGCAGGCGCTTCGGGTATGTAGACGTCGTAGGCGGAGGCATAATAATCCAGTGGAATGAACGCGGCGGCCTGATAGCCGCATCTGCAAAGGACTTCCATCCACTAAAGTCCGATGAGATCGACGACAGCGGACAGGTGGAAATAGATGACGCACTAAAGCGCGCGACTGAAAAGGCTGAGGTTGAACTCCTAAACGCAAGGACAACGCTCAGAAAGATCCAACAGCTAGGAAGAAGGGTTGATCCCCACACCTTGGCAACGGCCGAGATGGAGGAAGAGATAGCAGGTAGAGACCTTGCCACATTCCAAAAGATGCGAGAGATGTTATCTCATGGCAAGATGCCTCCGCATAAGATTGTGATGATAGAAGGGACCAATGTCCCGCACTACGAATTCAAAGTTGGCCTCTCTATTTACTATGTAAGCACAAAGGACGGAAGCGTAAGGCGGTATAAAGACGTGGTCACAAACTGATCCGGAGATGCGCTACAAAAACCTTGGCGCTCCCAACGGGACTCGAACCCGTGTCTTAGCCTTGAGAGGGCTATGTCCTAGACCGCTAGACGATGGGAGCGGAAACACCACTATCGGCAGACACTGCTATTACAGGAAAACACATATAAAAGTCAAGGAGGATGCTACCAAAACCAAATGCCATCCATAATCTCCAAACAGATAAGTTTTGGCACAAGACTAGACTTTGATATAGACTTGTGCGTCCATTATAAAGTAAAATAGTACACAAAATGCGGGGCGAGAAACAAAATCCACGGGTCATAAACAAGGGAAGGCTCCTTGGCGCCCACTGCTCCATACTAGGTGGGATCGAAAAGGCGGCAGAGCGAGGGGGTGCACTCGGATGCTCGGCAATCCAATTGTTCACAAAAAATTCCAATCAGTGGGAGGCAGCCCCTTTTACCCTAAAAGAGATAGATGCCTTCGGAGAGGCGCTCAAAAAAAATGGCATCGAAACGGCGCTTGCGCACACAGGCTATCTCATAAATCTCGCAACTGTAGACCCTGAAATACACAGCGCCTCTATGAAATCAATGAGGCTTGAAATAGAAAGGGCTAAGGCGCTCGAGATGCCGTACATCATCGTACATCCGGGCTCACACAAGGAGGCGGGCGAGATAATAGGCATCTTGCAACTAGTGGAAAATCTAAAGATACTACTAAACGAGTGTGGTGGTAAGCCAACAATCCTGCTTGAGACCACCTCAGGACAGGGAACCTCATTGGGGTATTCGTTTGACCATTTTGTGGAGGTGCTTGCAAGATTAGACTGGACGAAGGATATTGGGATCTGTCTGGATACCGCCCACATCTTCCAAGCCGGTTACGACATCTCAACCGAAGAAGGGTATAGAAACACGATGAACGAATTTGACGAGATGATAGGCATAGACTACATAAAGGTCATACACATAAACGATTCAAAGACGTCGCTAGGCTCTAGAGTAGACCGGCACGAATCCGTCGGCAAGGGACATATAGGCATCAAGGCATTTGAACTCCTTATGAATGACAAGAGGTTTCTAAAGATACCGATGGTGATAGAAACGCCAAAAGGGACTACATTAGAAGAGGATAAAAAAAACCTCGAGGTACTTAGATCCCTCATACGATAAAAAGGAGGTATGGATGAAGAGATGTGTGACTATTTTGATCCTCATGCTTATACCCGCTGTCTCAAACGCCTCCTTCTCGAAGGAGTTCAAAAGATCCTTTGAAAACACCTTTAGGCCTGCCGTCTACCACAAGGGTCTAGAAACCGCAGCGTATCCGTTGGATATAAGCAAGATAAATACGTTCGTAGTGATTGAGCAGGATAAGATTATACCGGCAAACAGGGCGTTTTATTTTTTATTCCCTTCCGATTATGACTACATAGGGGCCATTATAGACACGGAAAAAAATGAACTGATAAGGAGGCGCAAAGACATCTACACATATCTTCCAAAGGGGACGATTATGGGAGTCGCATCCGTAGAATACTCAGGTAGAACTGTATATTTAAAACTGATATCCTTACAAGAGATCGGATCTACAAACAACCCTGGCGAGCAAGCGACAAAGGTAACTGTAATGCTCGGCTTCAAATTCAACAAAGAGACTATAAAAGGCGTGGACGCTGAACCGGCCATCCAGATGATAAAAAAGTGGCTCGTGCCGTTTGCAAATTACAGCGAGGCTGCAAACTACGCCAATAAGATACTCACTACTCAGAGCCGCCCAAGATAAGCGGCAAGCCGTCTTTTCCTGCCCCTATGACTACCACCTTGGCATTCTGACTCGCGGCAAGTTCCTTCGTAACCTCTATCCCCTTCCACTTGAGGAAGTTTTCGCTAAGGCCCTTGGATACAATATCTTGAAATGCGGCTATCCCTTCCGCCTCTATCTTTTTCCTCTCCGCCTCCTGTCTCTCCCTATCCAAAACAAATTTCATCTTTTCTGCCTGTTGCTCCGCCTCTAACTTCTCCTCTATCGCCGCCTTTACCTTGCCAGGAAGCGTAATGCTCCTCAAAAGTATCTTCTCGACCTCGATGCCGCGACCTTCAAGGAGCGGGCGTAGTGTATCTAACATCTTGCTTGCAAGGAGTTCCCTCTCAGATGTGTATAAAGCCTTCGCCTCATACTCAGCGGTGACGCCGCGTATCACAGCCCTAAACTGTGGAATCACTACAACATCCACGTAACCCACTCCAATCGTCTTATATACTTGGGGTGCCTTACGGGGGTCCAACCTAAAAAGGAGTGTCGCATCCAGATCGATTGTAAGCCCTTCCTTGGAAGGAACGCTGGCGGTCTCTGTAAGCTCCTCTGTCCTGATTGACATCTTTATCACATGGGCAAGCGGATTCATCAACCTAAGCCCCGCCTCCAAAGGGGTATCTGAGACCTTTCCAAAAAAACTCACAACGCCGACATGACCTGCCGGAATGACCACAATCGTCCTCTTTAAGACCATTATGGCCAACAAGATTACAACACCTATAATGATATACCTCCTCCCCCTTCCAACATCTACATTTATCACCCTTTCAACCATAATCCCTCCTTTTAAAAATCCATGTGAACCATACTAAAATCAGAGATAATCAGCAAGCACATCCATGAGATTTGGATGCCCTATCTCTTCGAGGAAGTATGAGACCCTATAGGCCGGTTTGTCAATCTTTATTATCCTCCTGATATCTATGGGCGAGGCGACCAACACTGCATCACACGGTATATTTCTAATCGTCTCCTCCAGCTCCTTAAGCTGCTCTGGATAATAGCCGAGGGCTGGGATCAGCTTGCCCAACTGCGGATATTTCTCATACGCCTCTTTGATGCTCCCCACCGCCCATGGCCTCGGATCTAGTATCTCAGCAGCGCCAAACTCCTTCGCCGCCACAATCCCTGCGCCAAAACTCATCCCGCCATGTGTGAGGGTTGGTCCGTCCTCTATCACAAGCACCCTTCTCCCCTTTATGCCCTCCGGATTATCTACCATTATCTTGGATGCACCGGTAATCACAGCGGCAGACGGATTAAAATCGCGTATATTCCTCCTCAAGATATCTACTTGATCGGGATTTGCCTGTTCGTACTTATTTATGACAAGGACATCGGCGCTTATAAAGTTGATCTCGCCTGGATAGTAAAGCCGCTCATGGCCTGCGCGGAGCGGGTCTAAGACCGTTATGTACTTATTCGGTTTATAAAATGGTGCGTCGTTGTTCCCGCCATCCCATATGATAATCTCGGCCTCCTTCTCTGCCTCACTTAGCACCTTTTTGTAATCCACGCCTGCATACACTACGAGTCCAAGATCTATGTAGGGTTCGTACTCCTCTCTCTCCTCTATAGTGCAGTTATGGCGATCTAGGTCCTCATAGCTGGCGAAGCGCTGACACACCTGTTTCGTGAGATCACCATACGGCATGGGATGCCTCACCGCTACTACCTTCCTCCCAGCATCCACCAAAAGTTTCACTATCTTTCTAGACGTCTGACTCTTCCCACAGCCTGTCCTCACAGCACAAACTGCAATCACAGGCCTTGACGACTCAAGCCATGTCTTCTGCGGCGGGAGGAGCTTGAAGTCTGCACCAGACGCGAGCACCCTCGATGCCCTCTGCATGACATACTCGTGAGATACGTCGCTGTATGCAAACACTACCTCGTCTACCTTCTCCCTTTTTATCAGCCTTTCTAGCTCCCCTTCGGGATAGATAGGAATGCCATCGGGATAAAATCGCCCTGCCAGTTCAGCGGGGTACTTCCTTCCTTCAATCTTCGGTATCTGCGTGGCCGTAAACGCCACGACCTCTACATTTGGATCGTCGCGGTAGACAAGATTGAAGTTGTGAAAGTCGCGCCCTGCCGCACCCATTATAATAACGCGCCTCTTCATACTACCTCCTTTTCTAAACTTTTCTAAAGTGAGGTATCCTCTTGACAATGGAGGCCAAACAAGGTCTAGCTCTCAATTGTAGACCCTTACCATGTTGGCTAGAATTATGCAACTATTTAATATAATGCATGCATTATGGGAGAGGTATTTCTAAAACAGATCCCGTCATACGATGTAGATACAATCAACGATGCCATCCTAAAGGGTTTTTCAAGCCTCGGGATAGACATTAAAAATGAGGTAAGGGGCAAACGGGTACTCCTCAAGCCAAACCTTCTAGGCGCCTATCCGCCAGAAAAGGCGGTGACCACCCATCCCAGTCTAGTAGAGGCAATCTTAAAGATACTAAAGGGGTGCGATTGTGAAATATGGATGGGGGATTCTCCAAACGGAGTCCAAAACTCGCTAGAAGAGATATGGGAGAAGACGGGGATGGATGATCTCGCAAGGCGCTACGGCGTCTTGAGGAAGTTCTTCGAGCGGGAGGGCGCAGAGTGGGTGGGCGAACTCCTCATCTCCAAGCCGGTGTTAGAGGCAGACTACATCATAAATCTCCCAAAGTTGAAGACACACAGCCTCATGACAATGACATCCGCTGTAAAGAACATGTTCGGCATAGTCCCTGGGCTGAAAAAGGCATCTTACCATAAGATATCCAAAACCCCGAAGGACTTCGCCACATGGCTTGTAAAGATCGCGGAGTCAAGGAGGCCAGACCTAAACATCGTAGACGGCATAACTGCGATGGCTGGGAATGGACCATCTGCTGGCTATCCAGTAAACCTAGGGCTCCTCGCAATAGGGAGAGACATGTACGATATAGACTACCTCCTCGCAAGCATACTAAACATAAAACCGGAAGAGACAGAGACGCTAAAAGCGGCGAAACTACTCGGCTTCACCGACTTAAAGCCGCCGGTAGTAAAAGGAGATGACGCATCTTTGTTTGATACAAGCACCTTCAAGCTCCCCGTCACATATTCGCTAAAAGTATCACACACACGGTTTTTCAACTACCTTGTAAATGCCTTCATCGGACGCTTAAGCATATCACCAAAGGTAAACAAAAGGCGATGCAAGAGATGCGGGGCTTGTATAAAGATATGTCCTGCAAGCGCCATCAAGAAAACAAAGGATGGCTATCCAGAGATAGCCCGGAAGATGTGTATCCAATGCTATTGTTGCCACGAGGCATGCCCACACAGGGCAATTGACTTGAGGGAAAGTCTCATACTCAGATTAAATAAGTGGATCTCTTCTAAGTTAAGAGCGAAGTAGAAAATTTACACATCATGGACTGTCCCACACCGCGGGCACACAATTCGGTCTCCTTTGAAGGTTGGGGGGATCTTAAACTTCAAGCCGCAACTGCAGGTGATGAACTGGTAATCCATGGATTTCCAGAGCGTATCCATGGCCTCCCTAGAAAGTACTTTTTTGTCGACCTCCTCACCGCTAGGTGATCTAACTGAAACAGTGCCTTCCCCACCCTCTTTGTCAACCTTTATAAGATCCTCCGCCTTGCCAATAATCTTTTTGTAGGCGGCATTGTAATCCACAAAAGACGCCCCGCCCATCCCACGCAGTATGCGGATGCGATTTTCGGTTGATGGATGGGTGCTAAACAGACTATCCCTCTTTTTCTTCGCAGTGAGCGGATTTACTATATACATAGGCGCAAGTGTGGCGTTTGCCTTAAGTAATCTAGGCGGCGCGTTTTGCACAAACGCCTCTATCTTCTCCAGTGCAGAGGCAAGCCCCTCAGGATATCTCGTAAATAAGGCGGCAGACGCATCTGCCAGATATTCCCTTTTCCTAGAGATAGCAAGATACACAATCCTCGCGATGATGGGTGAAAGGACTATAACAATAATCCCTACGATGAGGATGATTGCTTGCGCTTGTGCCGGCGCCTTAGATGCACTCCGCGACCTCCGTCCATAAAGAAATCCCCTCACAAATAGATCTGCAAGGATGGTAATCACGCCCACCATGATGCCCACCACCAACATATACAAGACATCCCTGTTTTTTACATGCGCCATCTCGTGGGCAATCACGCCTTGGAGTTCATCTCTGTTCATTATCTGTAGGAGGCCGGTCGTCACGGCAATAGCTGAAACTTTAGGGTTCCTGCCAGTAGCAAACGCATTCGGCATCGGGTCTTCTATAATGTAGACATCGGGCATCTTGGGAAGGCCTGAGGCTATTGTCATCTCCTCCACAATATTAAAAAGGCGAGGGTTATCTTCCTTCTTGATCTTCCGCGCATGACCCAGAGCAAGATAGATGGATGGCCCTGCATAGAAACTGATGAGTGTCAAGATGATCCAGAGCACAAAACCGATCAATACGCCTATATATCCGCTGCCTGGTACCGCATACTCGGCAATCGCGTACGAAACAAGGAAGAGGATCAGCGCCATGAAAAGTGTAAGCGCTGCCGACCTTATTTTATTTGCGCGGACAAGTTCATACATATCTTATCTTACCCCTAAAAACTCACCTTTGGCGCCGCCCTTTCGGCCTCATTCTCTACAGTAAAGAATGTCCCTGCCTTGAAGCCAAAGATGCCGGCGATGATATTCGCAGGAAATACCTGGGTTGCAGTATTATACCTATATACCGTGTCATTATAGTACTGCCTTGCAAATGAAATCTTGTTTTCAGTGGATGCCAACTCCTCCTGAAGTGCTAGAAAATTCGTGCTGGCCTTTAAATCTGGGTAGTTCTCCGCCACCGCAAATAACCTTATAAGTGTCCCCATAAGCCCTTTTTCTGCCTCTATCTTCTCGCTGATATCCTTCGCATTCATTGCACGGGTGCGCGCCTCGGTCACCGCCTCAAGCGTCTCACGCTCGTGCTTCATGTATCCCCTCACAGTCTCTATCAGATTTGGGATAAGATCGTGTCTCCTCTTCAGCTGGACATCGATCTGTGCCCATGCATTCGTCACCTCATTCCTCAATCTGACGAGCCTGTTGAACATGAATATGACAAACAAGACTAGCAGGGCAACCACGATTACTATTATCCAGACCGGGTTCATACTCCCTCCCTTCATTTAAATGTTAACCAAATATACTTAAAAACGAGGAGAGTCTTCCAAGGTCTACATCTCTCCCCTGAGCAAGTCCCCTCATCACTCGGAACGCCTCCCCCTTATCAAACCAAAGTCCATCGCCTACAGGACAACTATCTATCACTACTTTGTCACCCTCGTACTCAACTAATAACTTCTTCATCTTACGCGAACACCGAGGGCAGCGGAGCCTCCTCTCCTTCTCCACGCCTTTGGCATCCTTGGACTTCTTCTCAAGGTTATCAAACAGCCTATCTCCAACCGTCTTTTCGAGGAGGAGTTCCACCTCGCCCTTGTCAAACCAGATACCTTTGCAGGCAGGGCAGTAGTCGAGCTCTATCCCAAGCTCCTCAATTATCACCATCTCTCCCTTGCACGCAGGACATATCATACCGCTAAAGTTTTAACAAAACCTACTAGATTTAGCAAGAGAACTTGTAGATGAGTAGGAAGAACACTTTACAACTAGAAACCCATCTGATAAAGCCTAGAGTAACTCTAGAAATCCAAGTGGGCCTTAACCAAAGGTGGAATATGAAGAAAAAGGTAATGTTCCTATGCACAGGGAATTCCTGTCGGAGTCAGATGGCTGAAGGGCTCGCAAGGGCGCTCGGTGAAGACCTCATAGAGGCATACAGCGCCGGGCTCCTACCCTCTTTCGTTCATCCGATGGCAATCGAAGTAATGAACGAGATAGGGATAGACATCTTGGGTCAGACCTCAAAGGGGATAGACGAAAGGCTCTTAAATCAGATGGACATCATCATCACCTTGTGCGGGAATGCGGAAGAATCGTGCCCTCTAACGCCGCCGCATATAAAGCGGATGCACTGGCCTATAGAAGATCCTGTATCTGCGGCCAAGGTAGGAGAAACAAGACTCGACGCCTTCAGGAAGGCGCGTGACGAGATAAAATCCCGCATCCTAGCACTCATCCAAGACCTCAAGGCGAAGGCTTAAAGATCCAAAACCTCTTTTAAAGATCCGAAACCCTTAAAGACCCTAGAGGAGCCCCTTTATAAACTCCGCAATCCTTGGTCCATATTTTACAAGGACAGGCGCGGTCACAAGCGACACAATAGACATAAGTTTTATGAGGATGTTCATAGACGGGCCGCTCGTATCCTTCAGCGGATCTCCCACTGTGTCTCCAACGATAGCGGCCGCATGGACTGGGGTCCCCTTGCCGCCGAGATTTCCACCCTCAATCCACTTCTTTGCATTGTCAAACGCCGCCCCACCATTTGCCATAAAAACGCCAACCAAGAGGCCGCTTACCGTAGCGCCCGCAAGGAACCCGCCCAGCGCCTCCGTCCCCATAAGGAGGCCCACTACGAGCGGAACAACGACCGCGCTTATACCAGGGAGGAGCATCTCCCTTATTGCCGCCTTGGTAACAATATCTATGCATGCGCCCGTATCCGGCATAGCATTTCCATCCAACAATCCCTTTATCTCCTTAAACTGCCTCCTTATCTCCGCCACCATCTTGTTCGCAGCGCGCCCAACCGCCTTCATAGTCATAGAGGCCACCGCAAATGGCATCATAGCACCTATAAAGAGGCCTGACACGGCGAGTGGCGCCGCGAGGTTTATCATGGAAAGCCCAACCGCCTGTTGATAGGCCGAAAACAAGGCAAGCGCGGTAAGCGCCGCGGAACCTATAGCAAACCCTTTTCCAATCGCCGCCGTTGTGTTGCCTAGGGCATCCAACTCGTCTGTAATCTTTCTTATCTCCGGACCTGCGTGGGACATCTCGGCGATACCGCCTGCGTTGTCCGCTATCGGCCCGTAAGAATCGGTAGACATGACAACGCCTATAGTGGCAAGCATGCCAACCGCAGATATCGCAACGCCATACAGACCGCTAAAGTAATAGGCAACCACCACACCGAGCGCTATCGTGATGACAGGAAGTATCGTGCTTTGGAAGGCAATGGCAAGGCCTGTGATAAGAGTAGTTGCTGGGCCTGACTCTGAAGCATGTGCAAGCTCAATGATAGGCCTGCCAGATGTGAAATACTCGCTCTCTATCCCTATGAGCACGCCTACCACAAGTCCGGCTACCAAAGATATAAATACCTTGAGGTCGCCAAAAAGCATCTTTGATGCAAGATAGGCGGCTACGATAAATATGACGCCGCTCACATAGATTGTAAACCTCAAGGCAGACTGGGGTTTTATCTTCTTAAACAGGTTTATAGACAAGACCCCTAGCATTGATGCAATTAGACCCAATGCTATGAGGAGGATTGGGTACAACATGAGTTTAAAAGGTTCTTTGCCGGTAGCCCCCAGCGCAATGGTAGCAATGACAGAACCAACGTACGATTCAAATAGATCCGCCCCCATCCCGGCCGTATCGCCCACGCAGTCACCGACATTATCGGCTATGACACCGGGGTTGCGCGGGTCATCCTCTGGTATCCCTGCCTCCACCTTTCCAACTAGGTCCGTCCCTACATCCGCACTCTTTGTATATATACCTCCGCCAACACGGGCAAATAGGGCGATTGAAGAGGCGCCGAATGCAAACCCGGTTATAACTACAGGGTCATGGGTGATAAGGAACAGGACTCCCACCCCAAAGACACCCAGCGCCGCAATTGTTATCCCCATAACAGAGCCGCCCATGAAGGCAATAAAAAGGGCGCGCGGCCTCCCTCCATCAATAGCACCTTGACATGTCCGCCCGCTGGAGCGAGTTGCCGCCTTCATTCCAAAGAATCCGGCAAGCATAGATGAAAGGCCGCCAAACAGATATGCAAGCGCCGTATATGGCGAGACAAATACGGCAAGGAGGGATGAGACAACAATCATGAATATGGCAATAACTTGATACTCCCGTCTCAAAAAGACCATCGCGCCTTTGTGGATCTCGCTTGCAATAAGCCTCATCCGCTCGTTACCTGGGTTGTATCTAAGGACAAACAGGTATGTACCCACCGCAAACAGAAGACCTACTATACCCAAGACAGGAACCGCTATAAACCAATCCATATCCCCACCCCCTTCTTAGGTTATAGATGAGCCAGCGCCTCTCCCTTCAAGGCATCATTTTTATATCCTTAAAATGTAGGGGCAATTATAAACCAAAAGGGACGCAATGCAACAGGAAAAAAACTACATTAAAATACCTAAAGGCGGATCACCAAGACCTGCCATCTTAAGATCTAAAAAATGTCTAATAGGTAGTGCCGGATGTAATATCTATGGATTCTAGTTCATATGGCAGGATAAAAGATACCTCCGCATCCATCGCCGGCAGCTCCAAGGGAGGAGATTGCGACGAGAGATACTCCTTAAAACTAAACGGCCATAGATAAAAAACCCTTTTCCTTCCCACAAGTGATTCAAAGACCTTCGACCTTACCTCCAAGGAGGAAGACCCACTTACAATAAACTTTAGAGGCAATCCTATGTCGTAAATACCTTTTAAAAACCTCCCCGGATCTTCCAAACGTTGGATCTCATCAACAAATTATAAAGGAATTCTTCCCTTTTATCTAGGTGTCTTGCCACCTCAGGAAAGATATTTCGCCCTATAATTTTCATTTTATGCTAATTTAGCACGAGATTTTATGCTGTTAAGTGCTATTTTTGTACGAACAAGCCAAGGATCGGCCACCGACCACCTAGTCCAGATGGATGTCCCATCCCCTAACAGACTTCCCCCCTTTCCCCCGCAGCTACTCACCCCTGTCCTCGTATCATTTCCCCCGCAACTTTTTACATATCCTATCCGAGAGAGGGGAGAGAAGGAGGGTGTTTTTTTACAGGGTCTCTTTTGAAGATGGGCTGTGAGATATTGTGAGATACAAAAAGATGCCTAAATAGAAAGAGACCTGAAATAGAGACCTCATATTTATGAGAAAACCCTTGCAGGAAGGTGTGGA
>Ga0078972_1003888_pt1 | contig 43129 bp, 46 predicted proteins | sample YelNatPaOPGAMG01_FD_67568 | JGI IMG/M metagenome (GOLD analysis project Ga0078972, IMG submission 67568) | Hot spring thermophilic microbial communities from Obsidian Pool, Yellowstone National Park, USA - OP-RAMG-01 (SPADES assembly) (version 2) | ecosystem: Environmental > Aquatic > Thermal...
CCTGCTCGATGTGCTTGTTGAAGTCTTCGCGCAGCTTTCTCAGCTCGTCGAGCACCGCGCCTAAACCCAGCAAACCCGCTACCGCGTAGCGGAACTCCTCATCCTCACTAAGCGCCCTAAGGAACCTCCTCTTCTCCTCGCTCGAAAGCACACTCACCCCGCTCTACCAGCTCTCCTTAGCTTTAAACGCTTCGACAAGCCCGCGCGGCTGCAAGCCCAGTCTCAGCTCGCCCACCGACCCCGACATGGCAGGACGCTTACTTCCAGAGCTGCCTAAAACGGTCGAGCTGGTAGCTCAGGTTAAGAGCACCGCGGAGTACGACATGGGGGAACTCGACCACTACTACGAGTTCCTGGGCGGATTGAGGAGTGCAATCGAACTGCCGGCGGGGAAGAGGGTGGAGACGGTATGGGTGGACACAACAGGAGAGGTGGAAAGGGTGAGAAGCGTGGAGGAGGCTGTGGACCTTGGGCCCGCGCGAGGCTGCTCAACCCTAAGTGGATAAGAAGCGTGCTGAGCCACGGCTACGATGGGGCCAGAGAGGTCATGAAGAGGGTGGAGTACCTGCTCGATCACGCGGCCCTTACGAAGGCCGTGAGAGAGTACGTGTGGGAGGAGGTCGCGGGAACCTACGTGCTGAACCGCGAAGTCAGAGAAGAGATGAGAAGGCACAACCCGTGGGCTCTCTATAGGATCGTGGAGGTGCTCTACGAAGCCCACAAGCGCGGCTACTGGAGCCCCGGCGAGCAGCTCCTCGACGAGCTCGAAAAAGTGAGGTTGGAGGTCGAACAGCTCCTAGAGTAGCTACCCTTCAAGCTCCTACAAAGCGCTTGCAGCGCGGTGATAACCTCCAAGGGTTAGACCATGCTGTGCAGTCCCAGAGCCAACTCCGCTGCGCTAACAGCGAAGCGCTTTGAACACACGCGTAGCTGTGCGCTTAAACCGCGTGCGCAGAGTCTTTACAGGACGATGGGGATCCTCGCTCTCCTGAGGAGCTCTCTGAAGTCCTCGAAGTCGAGGCCCGCTATCTGCTGCGCCACCCTGAAGTCCCCCGTCTCGATGTAGTACTTGAGGGCTGCCTTCAGCTTAGGAGGGAGCTTCTCGATGAACTCCCAGTCGGCCCTCTCACGCCTAAGCTTACGCGCCTCCTCCAGCGCCTCGACGACCTCCTCCACACTCACGCCATTGAAAGCGCGCGCCGCCAAATAAAGCTTCTCGGTGCGAGGTGCAGCGCCTGCCGGGTGAGCCGCATTCCGCTCTCGCAGGTTGCGCAACCGAGCCCGCAGACCCCCGTCGTGCGCGCTCGGAGCCTGGCTTACAGCGCCTCCGTTCTCGGTTCGTGCGCCCTAACCGGTTTCCAGCAGCTCCTTCACGCTCGCGCACTTTACCAGCTTCCGCACCCTAGCCTTCAGTTCTTTGTCTTCGGTGACCAGCTTCAGGTTGAACTTCTGCGCGAGAACCACGTAGGAGGAGTCGTACGCCGTGAGACCCAGGTCGATCGCCGTCCTCAGCACCTCCTCCAGCCCTTCCATGCTTAAAACGCGCATGAAGCGGGCAACCCGGTTCAGCAACCTGGCGAGCTCGACCGCTCTACCCGCCGAGATCGTTTTCGAAAGGTAAACCTCCTCCCAAACGGCGTTCAAAACCTCGTAGAAGGTCAACCACTGGGCGTAGCACCTGTAGTAGCTCAACCCTCCCGAGCTTCAGGGTCTTCACCAGTGACGACGCGTCGAAAAGCAGGTCGGGCATCAGCACCCCCGATCCTCCCTAACGTCCTTGACGATTCTCTCGACATCGATCGCCTCGAGGGCATCGCGTAAGCTGTTGAGCTCCCTCTTCAGCAGCTCCAGTTCTCTCCTCTCAACCTCCTCCTCGAGCTTCTCCCTGAGGAAACGGGATGCGTTTATTCCGAGAGCTTTAGCTCTTTCGACGACCTCCCTCCGGACTTTCGTGGAGACCGTTATGCAACTACCTAGCAAGCCCACCGGCATGTACTACCTACCAGCCAAATATACCCTTACCGTTACTCTCACCGAAAAAAATCTTCGATGTGGCGTGATACATCGCGAATGTTGCGGCCAGCGCGGCGTAGTCCTCCATTGCAGGGAGTTGTTGAAAGCGGTGGTCATTTCAAGGTGACGGGACAAGTCTCTTTCCCAGTAAAGAGCAACGCCAGACAGATTCAGCGGATTTCTTTTTGCATTAAAGCTCTTCCCCCCTTTTACGCGCAGTGCGAGGGTTACTGGAGCCTTAGCGGGCGTTTCACCTTTTCGGGGGCTGGCTGCCAAGCTCTTTCTGCCATCTCTTCCCCCCTCACTAGAGCTTTCACGAGAGCTTTGCCGAAATCGGTGAGCTGGACTCTTCGGCTCCTCCCTTCCTGCTCCTTCTCGATCAAGCCCTCGTCCTCCATCTCCTTCAGCAGCCTGCTGTACGCGGCCTTCGCCGCCGGGTTGCGCTCAGGGTCGTCTCCGCATGCTCGCATCAAGTCGACAACGCTCTCCGCCGAGCCGTTGAGCCGGTGCAGCGTGAGGAGAATCTTCAACTTCCTCTCCGAGTCTGGAGCGACGCGTGCCCGGCGGCCGGGGAGAGGCACCCTGACAACCTCTTGGGCGTGCGAGCTGTCCTTCTGCTCCACCCAATCGTCGAACTCGGGTGTCCTCGGGTCGGGGATGAACTCGCCCCTCACTTCAGGGACCACGCTGTAGACCTCGACGTTCTCGAACATCATAGCCACAGCGCCCGCTGCCGCAGCCATTAGCGGGGGCATGTCGGTCACGTCGATGTAGACCCGCATCCCCCTCCCTTCGCCGCCCTTCAGCTTCAGCTCGTAGTAGAGGATCGAGTAGAGCCTTGAAAACACGCTCGTGTAGCTGAGCGGGTTCACAGGCAACTTCACTGGCTTGAAGAAGGCGAGAGCTTTGGCCAGCTTCGCCGCGTTCCTCTGCGAAACAGCGCGGTACCTATCTCTCTTGTCGCTCTTCCCATCGAATAGGATGTACACGCGCTCGATCGGCTCCTTCACCCTCACGGCTTCGAAACCCTCCAGTATCAACGTGGGGTGGAAGCCGACGTAGTGCACCGTGACAGCCATGCTCTACCGCCGTGTTACATGGGTATTGCTACTGTATGATCCTTGGCGCAACCAGTATATATAGCTATCTCAACAGTTAACGGCTCCGCAACAACAGTACTCTTTCCTGGAAACTATCCATCGGAGAATTCGGCCGCAAAGGTTGCAGGAAACTGTTACCGTTGCGGAGCAGCGCAACCGCTGCGACCCGGATGAAATATTATTCCCGAAATGTTATTATCTTTAACTTTTTAAGGCGGTACACGCTACACTATATGTGGTGTACGGGAGAGGCTTGAGCGTAAGCTTCGAGAGGGCGGACATCGAGATACTCGCTGAGAAGCTGAAAAGGATCTTCGAAGACCGGCGCCGCTACCTGCAGGTCACGCTCGACGGCACCGTTGTCACTAAACCGGTTCCAATCCTTACACTCTTCGGCAGGGTTGTCAGGGGTTTACCGGTCGACGCGTCGCGCCTGCGGGTGCTCGAGCCTGTACCTCACGCCAAGCTGACGCTAGCTGTTGACGCGAGCGCGAAGGTGCTGTTTAACCTTGGCGCTACAGCGATCATCGAGAGCAAGGTCGTAGCGGTGGCTTACAGGGGGGTTAAGAGGATCGGGGAGAGGAAGGTGAAGCGAGTGGCTCTCGTGTCGACGAAGTTCGAAGCTGCCGAGTGGCTAACGAGGATCGAGTACGAAACCGCTCTGAAGGCGCTCGCGGAGCTGGCCGGCTCGGGATACCTGCTTCTAGATCGGAGCCTTACGGCAGCGCCTCTCTACCGCCCGTCCACGCGGGAGCTTATAGCTAAGGTTGAGAGGAGAGCGCTAGCCTCGGGGCTCGTGCCCGTCGGGATACCGAAGAGAACGAAGCTAGCGCTGGACACGGGTGAGGGCGCGCTGGGTTACATATCGAGGATTGCTAGCAAGAGGCTAGGGGGCTACGCCTTCTACTACTACCCGCTCTTCAGGGAGGAGAGCCTACCGCCTTGGATGCTCGGCAGCCCGGCTGTCGCAAAGCTCTCGGAGCTGAGCAAGAGCGTGCTCCGCATCGACGTTTCGAGGCGGGCGCTGGCTAGGTTGGACTGCGGGGACGCGCTGGGGGATATAGCCTTCCTCCAGGACCCCTCGAACCCCGGCTACCCGTACCCGCTGAAGGCTGCGCACGAGGAGTCGAGGATAGGCGAGAGCGAGCTTGAGGTGGACCGGATGGCGCTCACAGAACTGCTGAGGGAGTGGGGCGTGGGCGACCTGCTCCTCGCCCAATCCGCCGCGTACACCAGCTTCAAGGAGAGGAGCTTGTGGGGTGACGTACCCTGAAGCTTGGAATCGTAGTCTGGGCTGAAGGTGTCACCGTGAAGTTCAGAATACTGGAGGGCATTAGAGTTGAGCGCGGGCAGCTGGTGAAGGTTGAGGACGCGGGGCGCACCTACGTGATGAGGGTTTACGATTTCAAACCGGAGAGCCTGCTGACCCCCGCCGAGATCGCTGCCGCCAGCCACGCTGCCGCTAAGGGGGGACAGGTGGCTCTCTACGACCAGCCTTTAAGGTTGTACGATACGGCTCTCGCCACGATCCTCTGCCAGATCGAGGGGGGAGGTTGGGTTCAGGGCCCAACCTCGGTGCCGAAGCTGTTCACTCCGGTGGAAAGCCTGGAGAAGGAGGATCTGGAGCTGCTGCGCTTGGGTACGGGCGACCTGGTCGTCGGTGTCGTGAGGGTGGGGCATAGGCCTTCGGACGCTGTGGTGGCTCTCGACGGCTCGAAGGTTGTACCCCACCACGTGCTCGTGTGCGGTGTGACAGGTGCGGGTAAGTCGAACCTGGGTAAGGTGCTCGCTGCCGCCTTTATGCTCGCGCCTCCACGCTACAGCCTCGTGCTCTTCGACGTCGAGTCCGAGTACCTGACGGGCTCGGAGCCGGGCAAGTACGGGCTAGCCCACCTGCCGGTGGCGGAAGAGAGGCTGTTCGTGGTGACTCCGCGGGTGGAAGAGCCGACGCGCTTGAAGCTAGAGCTGGAGCTGGCTGGAGACGTTGTGGAGCGGGAAGTCCTCGCTCATCCTCTCAAAGTCGATTTCTCCGCTTTGAAGCCGTCCGACTTCACGATGACGGGAGAGTTCACGGAGCCGCAGGAGGAGTTCCTGTGGCTTGCCTACAGGCAGTTCGGAGAGGAGTGGCTGGAGGTTATCGCTACGGTGGATTCGAGGAGCATCCACAAGCGGCTAGGCAGTATGGCTGGCGTGAACACCATAGCTGTAACGAAGCGGAAGGTCAGGCATCTGCTCGGGAGCGGGGGGGTGTTCGTGCCCCAAGCGCCCGGCGACCTGTTCGAAGCGGTGCTTGGCGCGGTGCGCGAAGCTCGGGTAGTGCTCTTCGACATGCCCTTCGCGAGCGAGGGGGAGGAGAAGCTGCTGACGATCGCTGTCGCAAGGAGGATCTTTTACGCTTACGAGAAGGCGAGGAAGTATTCGCCTGAAGAGTGGAAGCGGCTTCCCCATGTTCTCGTAGCGGTGGAGGAGGCGCACCGGTACCTATCGAAGCAGGCGGCGGGGGGCGAGGTCCGGGAGAACATATTCAGCACGATCGCGAAGCGCGGCAGAAAGTACAAAGTGGGTGCCCTCTACATAACGCAGATGCCCGGTGAGCTTGTCGAGACGGTGATCAGGCAGGCGCTCACGAAGATAGTCCTACCCCTGCCGACGAAGCCGGATCTACAGAAGGTGATCCAGTACAGCCCCTACTTGGACGAGGCTGAACAGGAGATCCGCACCTTAGACAGGGGTGAAGCTCTACTTGTCTCGCCGCCTAGCGGCATACGGTTCGCAGTACCCATCAAGATTTTCAACTACGAGGAGCTTGTTGAAGCTTTAACGCTCGAGAGGAGAGAAGGTGCAAAAGCAAAAGCCGCCGCTAGCGGATAACCGGTAGGCGTTTGGGGAGTCTCCGCTAGCGTTTTGCTCGACCACCTTTAAGCGAAAGCTCGCTGGTACGCGGTGGCGCTGCATCCCCGAAACGATAGCATCCGGTTGGAAAGAAAGCGACTAAAAACCTCAAGCTAAGATTTGCGGTCTCTACCTGTATCCTAGGATCATTTGTCTTCGTTCGGTGAGATCTCGATGCTCTCTTAGTAGGTTGAATAGCGCGGTTCTAATCGCTTCACTCCTATTATTGAAAACACCCATCTCCACAAGCTGATCCAAAGCATCCAACAAAGCCCTAGGAATATGGAACGAAACAATGTGCGTTCTGGAGTCGACTGGGGGGTCCCTCACGCTCTTCTTCGAAACCCCCTTTGGCATAGGTGTCCCGTGGTCTTAGGGGCTTAATAAGCTGCTATGTCCAGTCCTACTACCAGTGTATGATGGATTTAAAATAACTGGTTGCTTAAGCGATAAGCTGCTTGCGTGAGCGGCCTATGAGAGCCGTGGGCGCTAGGCTACGTTGCGCATATAAATACCGGCAACGCGTAGGGCGACCGCTATGCCCGAGGTAGCGAAGCTCAAAGCCCAGCTGAGAGAGGAGGTTTGGCGCGAGCTCGACGCCCGGAGGGTTGCCTCGCCGAGACCCTGCCACGGCAGGATTCCCATTTTCGCTGGAGCGAGAGCCGCGGCGATGAAGGTTGCTAAGAGGAGCTTCTTCTTCGAAGCTGAAACCGTGTACTCGACACTCGACCTTTCACTCCAGCCGCTTAGGGAGGAGGTGTTGAGAAGGGGTAAGCGACTGGTAATGATGCTGCCTGGTTTCAAGGGCTTCGTGATCGTGGATGGTTCCTCGCTGCCCAAGGGCGCAATCCGAGCGGCTGCGACACCCCGTGGGTCGCTCGTTTACGGTTCCCGCGTTGAGATCCTCAAGGGGGTGAAGATCGACGTCTTTCTGGCTGGTAGCGTAGCCGTGGACAATCGGGGCGGGCGGTTGGGGCGCGGGGACGGGCAGCAGGATCTAGAGTACGCGGTGCTGAAGGAGCTAGGGGTATTGGACGATCGGACGCCCGTCGTAACGCTTGTGCACGAGGTTCAGGTAGTGGCCCAAGTGCCAATGGAGCTTCACGACGTGCCGGCTGACTACATCGCCACGCCGAGCGCTCTGCTGAAGGTCGAGAGCGGTTACAAAAAGCCGAGCGGGGTGATATGGGACCTCGTGGACGAGGCTGCAGCCAACAAGCTGCCTCTGCTCAAGCTCCTAGCTGGCTTAGGTTGAGGTGGCGGGCGTGCTGGCCGCTGTCTTGAACGGACCGCGAGACTTGAAAGTTGCCGACGTCCCGAAACCCGAGCTTCCCGACGGTTGGGTGCTGGTTAAAACTGCCGCTGTGGGGATATGCGGTACCGATAAAGCCTTTTACTTGGGTACGTACCCGCTCTTCAAGAAGCCGCTTGTACCGGGCCACGAAGCGGCTGGAGAGGTCGTCGAAGGGTCCAGCAGGTTGAAGGGAAGGCTCGTCGTGCCCGAAATCAACTTCCCATGCTGGAGGTGCGAAACCTGCAGGGAGGGCCTCTACACTCACTGCCCGAGCAAGAAGACGCTGGGCATCGACTTCGATGGGGCGTTTGCCGAATTTTTCGCTGCGCCGGTCGAGGCGCTGCATACAGTTGAGGGGCTCGACCCCGTACTGGCAACCGAGGTTGAGCCTCTCGCCGCGCTCTTGAACGCGTTGAGACAGGTTCCGCTCAGGCCTGGAGACTCGGTGGCGGTCATCGGCACGGGCAACCTTGCGGTGATGCTGCTTCAGCTCCTCAAGCACTTCGGTTTCGAACCGGTTGTGGTCGTCAGGCGGGGCAGCATGAAGATCGAGTTCGTGGAGCGCTACGCTGTCGAGGTGGTGTTCGCTGACGAACTGCGCGAGTACGTGAACAAGAGGACGCGGGGAGGGATGGGCTTCGGCACAGTCTTCGAGGTTTCGGGCGACCCCTCTGCGCTCGAGCTGGCTGTGGGGGCGGCGAGGCCAAGGGGTGTTGTCCACCTCAAATCCACCCCCGGTAGCCCCGCAACGTTCAACTCGACGGTCGCGGTCGTTAAAGAGGTGAGGATTGTCGGAACTAGGTGCGGTAGCTTCAGAGAGTTCCGCGAAGCTATCGACCTGCTAAAGAGGGGGGTTGTTAAACCGGAGGTTACTGCGGTGATCGATGGGTTGCCAAGCGCTCCTGAGGCTTTCGAGAAGTCTCTTGAGCCGGAGCAGGTCAAGGTGGTTGTCCGCCTTTGACTCGAGACTTCTTAAAGCTTGCTGGAGCGTTACCGTAATTAAGGAGTTGAGCGAAATCGCTGCGGAGGATCTTGCAGGAGGTATTCTTGGTTGTAGGGGCGAAGGGCTCGGGCAAGACGACGCTGATAAAGGCTCTTTTCCCAGGGCTGGAAGCGGATTTCAGCGAAAAGAAACCCTACCGGCTCTACGAGCTGCCTGGCGGCCTCTACGTGGCTGAGGTGTGTGGTTCCCCCGACTCTCTCGGGTCACTCCTCCTTTCCAAGCCGGCTTGGCGGTTGCGAGCTGGATTGGTGCTCGTCGACGGTGCTTCGGGTGTGCGCGCGGACGGGAGGGCCCTCGCCCTAGCGGCCGGTGCACCCCTGCGGGCGATTGTGCTCACGAAAGCCGACGTCTCACCCCCTGAACGCATTGAAGAGGCTAGGGCGCTGGCGGCTAGGGTCGGCTTCGAGTTCTTCGCGGTTTCGGCAACGAAAAACGTGGGGATCGACAAGCTGAGAGGCTGGTTGGCAGGCACGGTTCCTGTCGTCCAGCCCACCGCTCGACCGCAAGGGCGGCGCTTCCGCGTGGACGTGATACCGATACCCCTACCGGGTGCTCTCGACGCGGGTGGGCTTAGCGGCGAGGAGGCGGAGGTTATGAAGCTCTGCGATGGGAGGAGGAGCGCTGGCGAGATCGCCCTGGCTCTGGGGATGCCTTACGGTAAGGTCAGAGGCATAATCAGCGTACTCAGGATGAGGGGGTACGTGCAAGCTCTCCTTGTCGGGGTGGTTGGATGAGCCGGTTGGCTTTCAAGCTGGGGCGGGCCATGTCGCCCGCAGCCCGCTGCTTGGTTCCGAAGATCCTGTTCGCCCACGTGGTGGCTGAGGTTACGGCTAGGTGCGCCAGCCCTCAAGAAGTAAACAGGGAGCTTTTCAAGCTGGGGGTTGGTGCAGGCGATCTAGTTGCTGTAGTTACCGCAGCGCCTACGCACTTGAAGAGGATGTGGCCATCGGGCGGCGAAGCGAGCAGGGTGGCGGTTTTCTCCAAGTGGGTCTTCTCGAGCGCGTGGCTCACGCTCACAGGCTGTCCACCGACGGTTAAGGCGGAAGTCTCGGGCGATGGGTTGGTGTGGGTTGAGCTCGAGGAGAGGCCGGGGGAGGATGCGTTCTACAAGATCGTCGTGCCTGAAGGGGTTAACCCACTCTACTTCGCAGCTGGCGCGCTCGAGGGTTGCGCGCAAGCGGTTCTGCGAGTTTTAGGAGCCGACTGGTTCAGCTTCTGGAGGCCGCTGGGGCGGAGGGGGGCTCGCGGCTTCCTTTCCAGCTCGGCGAAAGCTGCCGAGGAGGTCGCGAGCGCGATCGTGTCGAGAGCCCCCGACTTTTTCGCGGATGTAACTTGGGAGGATAGCGTGAAAGCGCTGGACGAAGCCCTAGGTGCTCGCGCACCCATAGTCCCCAAGCGCGCTACTTAAGGACGATTTTCTCCTTTCTGTAGACGCTGAGACCGGTCGCCGCGAAGGCGAAAGCCAAAGCGTAAAGGGCGTTGGGCAGCGGGGAGGGTACGGCTATCCCGGCGAGCGGTACAAGCGCGACAGCGGAAAGGAAAACAGCTGAGCCGATAGTTAGGAGCGTGAGTCCCCAGGAGTACCTTTTCCTCCTGATCGGTAGCAAGGCTGAAAGCGAGAGACCCAGGTAGGTTGCGGAGATCGCGATTTCGGCGAGCCTCAGGAGGGGGGCGCCGTGCGCGAACGCTATAGCCGCAAGTGCGCTAGCGTAGGCTATCGGGACCGCTAGGGCCACTAGTTTTTCCACCTTTTCCAGGCCGCCTGCAGCAATCCTCGCCGAGGTTGAAAGCTCCCACAGGGCAAGGATGAGGATCAAACCGGAGGAGTACCAGGCCAGCTTGCTTGAAGTAATTGGTCCGACTGGCCAGTCGAGCGCAGCGGCGTCGAGAGCCCAACCGACTGCAGCGAGCGCGAAACCCGCCGCCGCGTAAAGAGAGCCTGCTCCTAGGAGCGGGTCGTAGATAACTTTACGAGCCATCAGCGCGCGCAAGCTGGAGACGGCCGCCGAAAGCGCCATGAAAGCCGTCACCGCGCTGAGCGAGCGCGCGGCCAGTTGAGCATCCGGGTACAGGGAGAAAACTAGTAGAGCAGCTGCCACCAGGAGGGAGGAGAGCACGAGCGTTACTGGAGTGCCTTCGCAGGAGCTCACGATTTCAAGAAGGGTTAAAATAATAAAAAGGTGACGATCAGCTGCTATGTTACCCGTGAGAAACGAAGAGCTTGAACGCCTTTTCTGAAAATTCTGTACGAATGAAGGCAGAACCGTGGGGAAAGGGTTTCGAATCACCAACCATCAGCGTTTTTAAACACGTTCCGCACCTTCGCCTTTTAAGCTTGGAGAAATTGCGCAGTTTTGCAGCGACTAAACTGCGAAAACCCGTGCAACAGCCTGGACGGGCGGTTCGCTAGTTTAAGGTGGTCAAATCGGCCTACCCGTAGCTTTGGCGGTCGACCACTTTCTACATAAAAACCTTAAGCGGAGAAGCGTACAGAGAGGGACCCTGTGAGGGCAAACAGCATGGATCGTAGGAGATCGCTCGGATTGAACAGGAACCTCAAGCTTCTGTTGATGGTAGGTGTTGCCACCGCTCTCGCGAACGGCATTCTAGCGCCCGTGCTTGCCCCTTACTTCCTGAAGCTGGGATTGAGCGGGAGCGAGGTAGGTTCTCTTAACAGCGTTATGGGGATCGCAGCCGCGTTGAGCCTGGTGCCGGCCGCATACCTTGCAGACCTTAAAGGCAAAAAGCCGCTTGCTCTTCTAGCCTTCCTTACCGGGTTGCCTTCAGTGCTCCTGCTGGCTCTTGGAAGCAAGCCGCTACTGTACGTCGCTTTCGCCCTCCTCGGCTTCGCGAACACGGCCGCAGGCGTTGCCGTAAACCCTCTCCTAGCGGACTCTGTCGAGAGGAAAGAGCAGATGGATTCGGTTTTCTCGGTTTTCCAGATCGCCAACCTAGTTGCCTCCTCGCTTGGGATGCTCCTGTCATGGCCCTTGCTCGCCTTAAGCGGGATGCTGGGCGGGGTTCTCGCGGCCTATAAGGCAGCGCTTCTCATCTCTGCAGCGCTCTTCGCCGTTTGCCTGCCCGCTCTAGCCGCGGTCTCCGAAACTAGGAGGTCGGACGGCAAGTTCAAGCTGACAGTTTCAAAGATCGCGCTCAAACTGGCCAGTCTCAACGCGCTATTGGCTTTCGGGGCTGGAATGGGTGTGTCGATAGTCGGCTACTGGTTCGCACGCAAGTACGGTGTGAGCGCTGGTGAGCTGGGTGCTCGGGGCGTAGCGGAAAACCTTCTGGTTGTAGCGGCTACAGCTGCGGCTCCACCCCTCTCCTCTAGACTGGGCACGCTGGCCGCTGCGGCCGCGCTTCAGCTTGCTTCAGTACCTTTCATGGTTGCCACAGCGTTATCGCCGAACTTCATTGCCGCGGCTGCGCTTTTCACCGTGAGAAGCGCACTGGCTAACGCGTTGAACCCGCTAGTCTCCTCACTGCAGATGAGACTCGTTAGAGAGGAGGAACGCGCAAGGATGAGCATGCTTAACGTGCTCGCCAGCCAGGTGGCCAGCGCGGCTGGGTCGGCTCTCGGAGGTTTACTGCTCGACACGTGGATCGACCTACCGCTCTATGCTGCTGCAGCAGTGTACGTAGTTCAAGCGTTGCTCTTCTACTACGCGCTTAGGGGCGTCGAGTGAACGCGATGCCGGGCTAAAAGCCAGAAAGCTTTTCAAAGATTTTTGTAACGCGAAAACCGCGGCTGTCGCTCACGGGTTTGCCTTCAACGCTTTCAGAGCGTTCTCCAGCTCGCTTTCCCGCGGCATCCCCTCGAACTCGACTAAGTGGATGTTACTGAAGCCGTAGCTCTTAAGGAGGTCAGCGAGCGCTTTGCCCGATGGGCCCCAACCGTAAGAGGACAGCAGGATTACCGGCATGGCTCGCTTGTGGGGCAGCTTCTCGCCGATCAGGCGGGCTATGTGGAAAATCATGGGGTGGGCGCTCTGCTCGTAGACGGGGGCGCCGAGCACAAGCAGCTCCGCTTCGGATGCTTCGGCTAGCACTTCGCTGACTGGTGGTCTCGCCTTGTCCGTAAAACCGTAGAAAGAGACTCTGAACCCTTTCTCTTCGAGCGTTCGTTTCACAGCCGTGGCCGCTTGCTCAACCGCCCCGTACATGGAAGCGTAGACAACGACGGCTTTACCGGGCCCCGGCCTACCTGAAGCCACTTTCAAGTACTCCTCGACCACCCACTCGGGTTTGCTCCGGTAGACGGGGCCGTGCCCCGGGGCTATCACGCGGGGGGTTAAGCCGAGGTTCCTCAGCTTCTCGATCCCTTTTCCCACGTGGTCGATGTAGTGGCCGACGACCGTGACTACGTACTTTCGGATAGCCTTGGAGAGCTGGCTGCGGTCGGCTTGATCGTCGAAGAGCGGGGGCAGGGAGTAGCTGCCGAAAACGTCGCAGGAGAGCAGGACCCCATCCTCTTCCACGTACGTCACGATCGTGTCGGGCCAGTGGAGCCAGGGAGTGTAGACGAAGCGCAGGGTGCGGCCGCAAGCGCTGAGCCGCTCGCCGTCCCTCACGGGCTTGAACCTCTCAACGCGGAAATGCGACTTCAGGATCCTGCCCGCCAGCGGGTGACCGACGAACACCGCGCGCGGAGCAGCCTCTGCCACGGCCGGAACAGTACCGGAGTGATCGGGCTCGGCGTGGTGGACGACCACGGTTTCCAGGTTTCTCGGGTCGAGAACTTCCCCGAGAGCTTGCAGGAAGAGGTCCGAGTACTCGCGCTTCCACCCGTCAAAGAGCACGGGCACGTCCCCCGCGAGGACGTAAGCGTTATACGTGATCTTCTCGGGCACCTCCCACATAGCCTCGAAGAACTCCACCCGCACGTCGTCAACCCTCAGCAAGTACAGGTCTCCCGCAACCTTCTCCACGTAAACCCTCGGCTCCACAGCCGAGCTTCGCATCGCACCCTATAAAAAGTTGACCGTTAAATGCTATATTCGAACGTAAAGGCAAATGAGATAGCGTTGAAGAGTGCTGTTTTCAGCCGTCATAGCCCCCTATCGCGCCCCCAGCGAGAACCCACTTCCACAAAGGTACGAATGCTATCTTTCTGCCCTCGATCTCGAGGATATCCTCGTAGCTCCACGTTACGACCTCGAGATTCGGGGAGCCGAGCGAGCGGCTCGCCTTCGCCAACGCCTCTAGCTCCCTTCTGCCGACCTCGTCTGACCCGCTGGCGTACGTGACCTGTATCAGCTTCACCCTCCTGCCCTCTCTGACAACGAAATCCACCTCTTCTCCCCGCGCGCTCCTCCAGTAGAAGAGGTCGACGTTGGGCGTGTACCCCATCTTGACCAGCTCGAGGAAGACGACGTTCTCCATGAGCCTGCCGAGGTTCTCCCCTTCGAATTACGTGTAGATCCCGTTGTCGACCAGGTAGAACTTCGGGATGCTTGCTGCTGCTTTCCTCCGGCTAGGTTCGAGATTCCTTAGGAAGAAGCCGAAGTTCACGTCTTCCACGATCTTCTGGTACGCGTAGAGTGTCTTCTTGCTGACTCGGAGACCCTGGGACTTCAGGGAATTGTAGACCTTGTGAACCGAGAATAGCGCAGCGTTGGAGGATATGCAGCTTTCGAGAAACATCTCGAGCGCCCGCCAGTTCCTTAACCCGAACCTCTCGATAATGTCTCTGTACACCACAAGGTCGATGAACTCCCTAAAGAACCTGTGCGGTTCGATGTTCCCTAGGACGATGTCGGGGGAAAGCCGTTCCTTAAGCAGAGCGAAAGCATGTGCCTAACCTGGGCTTCTCCGTACACACTTTAGTATCTGCTCTCGGCCACACCCCTCGCTCTCAGGGTTTCCCTGAAGGAAAATGGGTATACGTAGACGGGGGAAGCCCTTCCCCTCAGCTGGGTGGCGATCTTTCTGCCCAGGAGTTTCGAGGAGGAGCCGGTCACGAAGATGTAGTACCTCTTCCTCTCGAAAAGCGCGTACACGTGCCTCTCCCACCCTTTAAAGGCTTGAACCTCGTCGAGGAAGATGTACGAGGGTTCTCTACCGTAGATCTCCTGGTGCATTGCCAAAGCTTCGTCGAGCTCTTTCAATGTGACCGGCTCCTCGAAGTTTATCAAGACAAAATCTCGTCCTTCAACCCTCTTTTCCTTATCAACAATCGGGGACCTATGACAGAGACTACAAAGTTCCTATTCTCCCTCACTTCGATTAACCGTTCTTTTACGTCCAAACCCTTTAGAACTTCCTTCCTGGTTAGCATGAAGTTCTTCAAATCTATACCCCTATAGGGGAAAACAAGTTAAAATTGTTTCTTCCTATAGGGGGAAATCCTGGCACAGCAGCAGGCTACCTGAGCTTTGGGGAAACAACGGCGAGTAGCGCCAAGATGGCTGAGCTCGCAGCGATGAGGGCTTTGAGGCCAACAAAGTCTGCGACGAAGCCTCCGAGCGCGGAGCCTACAGCCCAGCCGGCAGCGACGGCGGTGTTCCTCAAGCCTACAAACCGCCCCCTCGCCGCGGGGTCGGCCAGCAGGTTGGCTTGTGCGAGCGTTGAGGATTCGAAGAGAGCGAACGCGAGCGATCTCAGCAGTTGGGCGGCGAGGAGGAGGTTCCAGCGGGGGATCGCGGCGTACACCGCGAATGTTGCGGCCAGCGCGGCCGAGGAGACCGCAAAGGCTTCTTTGGCGCGCCCCCTATCAGCCAGGTGCCCGCCGATCACCATGAAGGGTACTTCGCCGTAGGCGGCGACTGCCCAGAGCAAGTAGACGTCGTCGCTGCTGTAGCCTATGCTGACCATGTAGTTCGGCCAAAGGTTCGTCACAGCCATGAAAGCGGCCGACCAAGCGGCGGAAGCCGCTAGGAGGCGGGCGTGCCCGGTGGTCCCCGGCGGAGGACTTAGCCGCTGCCCGCCTCTCCCCCTTACAGCGAGCGACAGCGGGATCGAAGCGAGGCAGAGCAGGAGGGCGAGCTGGAGGATCGATCTTGCGCTCTCGCCGCGTGATACGAGGGAAGCGGTGGCGAAGCTTGCCGACCCGAGCATCCTAGCGGCCCCCGTTGCTAGGCCGACTTTCACCCCCAGCGAAGACGCTGAGTCGCCTACCGCGGCCGCGGCGCTCGTGTACACGGCGGCTGAAGCCACGCCTTCAAGCGCTCTCAAACCCACAAACTGGAGGGCTGAGCTTGCGAGCTGAATGCCGTAGAGGAAGACGGCCAGGAGAGCGAAACCGAGAGCGGCGACAACCCCCCTGCCCACAGCGTCGGAGAGCGCTCCAAGCGCGTACTGCGAGGCTAGCTGCGCCAGGGTGGAGGCAGCTCCCGCCAGGCCGACGGGAGCGTAGGAGCCGGTTGAAGCCGCGATTATGATGGGCAGGGTTGGGAGGTAGAAGCCCCTCACGGCGAACAGCGTAAGGGTTGCGGCGAAAGGGGGACCTAGCAGCGCTGCCATCCGGAAAGCGCGACGCACACGGGTGGGCTGAGTGGGTGGATAAAACGTTTCGCTGTCAGGCCCTTCTGTACCAGCCGTGCTCGTAAGCGGCTTTGAACATCGCGACGATGTTTTCGGGCGGGACGTGGGGCTGGATGTTGTGAACTTGGACGAAGACGAAGCCGCCTCCCGGCTTGAACACCTCGACGTTCCTCTTCACGTGCTCGGCCACCTCGCCCGGTTTCGCGAGAGGTAGCACATGCTGCGTGTCGCAGCCGCCGCCCCAAAAAGTGACCTGCTCGCCGAACTCCCTCTTCAGCCTCTCGGGCTCCATGTCCTTCGCCGATATCTGGACGGGGTTTAGGGCGTCGACACCGGCGTCGATGAGGTCTGGGATGAGCGCGTATATGGAGCCGCAGGAGTGGAGGAAGACGAACATCTTCGAGTGCTTTTTGACGTACTGGAACAGCTCCTCGTGGTACGGCTTCAGCGTCTCCCTGTACACTTTCGGCGGGATCTGGGGGCCGACCTGGGTCCCCAGGTCATCGCCGAACTCGATCACCTGCACGTACTCCTTCAGCGCCTCCACATACTTCCTCACGTTGTGGAGGTGGACCTCGAGCATGCGGTCCAGGATATTCGAAGCCAAGCTCCTCCTGAAGGTCAGGTCGACGAGCCACGTGCTCCAGCCGCGGAGGCCCTGCCCCCACTCGTGGAAGCTCGCGTAAGTGGAGAACATAAGAGCGTAATCTGTGGTGCGGTAGAGGTGCTCCGCCTTCCTCCTCACCCACTCGACGTACGCGTCGCCCACCTTGTGGGCGTCCCAGTTGTAGCTGTCGACTTCCTCGGGCGACCTCAAGTCGGCGAGCGGGGGCTTCCCGTGCCAGCTGTCGACCCCACCGAAGTAGTAGCCGCCGCTCGGCATCCTCGAGACCACCCTTCCGTTCGCGTCGCGCAGCACCCATCCTCCCTGCCCGTCAGGCTCCGGGTTGAACCACTCGGGCGCCTCGCACGGCGTTCCGTCGGGCAGCACCCAAGGCTTCCACCTCCTCCCGTCCGGGCCGCAGGGTTCCAGGCTCCTCGTCACATCGAGCACATCGACGTGGAAGAGCTCCAGCACCTCCTTCTCCGGTTCCGCCAGCACCTGCCCCGTGTCGTAAACCCGCACAACGCCACCCTTAAGGCCTAAGTACCTCTTCAGAGCCGCGTACGCGACAGCGTGGATGCCGGTGGAAGCCATCGCCCCTAGATCGATGGGGGCTCGATCGGCCTCCTCGTGTCTCAAAGCCGCTAGGACTCGCTCCCTCCGGCTCAACCACTCGCTAGCGCTCACGCTGCAGTCGATCTAATAGGTGCAAAAAAGGTTTGTGGAAACTAGCGGAGAAGGCGCTTCGCGACCGCGTCTAGAACTAGAGTCCAGAGGTCGTACAAGTCCCTAGGAACTTCGGCCTCGGTTTTCCTCTCGTCCACGATTTTCCAGTAGCTGCCGCAGACGTGGCAGACGCCGAGCGATAGCGGTTTATCCTCGCTCAACTCCACGAGACTGACCAGCTGGGGTTCATCGTTCCCGCAGAAGGGGCACTTGCCGCTCGGGTAGCTCCACTCGGTTCCACAGAACTGGCACTTGAGGTGGAATTTCCCTCCCCTGTCAATGTAGCCGAGAGCCGCGTAGCTACCGCACACCGGGCACCTCCCCGAGCTCCAACCCCCGAGCTCGAGGGAAGCGTATACCGACTCGGAAAGCGCGGCGAAAGCGGGCTGCAGAGCCCAAGCTACCAGGGAGCTGAGAGCCGCCGGGTCCACCCCAGCTTCCTCAGCCACCTTTTCTGCACTCTCTAAGTCGCCCTTCAGCATCATCTCCGCTACAGGCTTGAGCTTGAGCTTACCCTCCCCCACTGCTTCGAGGACCTCCTGCACGCGCTCGGTCTCGCTCGGTAGACCCTCAGACAGCGGTTTGGCGATGGCCCTCACCCCCTCGTCGATCTCCTCCTCTGTAAGCCAAATCCCGACAGCCGAGGCTGCCGGCCTCCCCGATGCGACCGCAGACCTAGCTGCGTCCGCGTCCACACGCTGGAGCGTAGAGGAGTACGCTCCCTTCAACCGAACTTGAATCTCGATCAGCTCGAGGAAGACGTTAAGCGTCGCGTCGTCGACCGGTATATCCTGGCGCACAGCCCCTATCTTCTCCCTAAGGCTCATTCAAACCATCTCTCGAGTGACCGCCCCGCCCCCCTCTAAATAAGCCTAGCGGAGCGCTTTGCTCTGCTCAAGGCTTTAGGGTTGATGCTCCTGAACTCCAACCCCTCCCTCGCGAGCACCCCCCTAGCTCCCCTAGCGAGACGCTCCGCTACGAGCACGCCCCTCACATCCACGCCCAGCTCCCTCTTCAGCGCCTCCACGTACCGCTTCAGCTGGAGCACCGCGTCGACCCCCGCCGTTCCCCGCTTCACCTCCACGACGACGAGCCTCCCCTGGCCGTCCAGGAAGAGGGCATCGACAAAGCCGGCACGCGTCCTCCGCTCGACCTCCACAGGCTTCAAGCCCGGCTCGATGGCGCTCGGGTCCTCCACCAGCGCGTCCCGCAGCTCTTCCTCGCTCCCGTGCATCGCCAGCTCGCTCTCATCCACCAACCTCCCCCACGCGACCAGATCGACCCGCGAAACCTCGACGACGAGCTCCTCGTGCGGCTTAACTCTCACAGCCCTAACGACCAGCCGGCTGCCCGCCAGCTCTGTCGACACAATGGAGCCGGGCGGCTGCCAATTCACAGGCTCATGGCCGAAAGGCCTGTGTACCAGTACGCTCCCGTCCTGCTTCAGCACCACGAGCCGCTGGCCGGGACCAAGCTCGGAGCTCGCTCTGCCCCTGTACCTGACCTTGCACTCGGCCACGAGCAAGCAGGTGCAACCCGCCTCGACGGCGCGCTTGACCGCCTCCCTGGCCTGCTCCAAGCTGGGCGAGATTAGGGCATCCATGGACTCAGCGCGTGCACGGCTTCTTATCATCCAATCGCTTAAGAGCTGCTAAGGCTTGCCGACGAGTCACAGGATGTCGAGGAGCCGCATCGATCGGAGGGCGTAGTAGGTGAACTCGAGGCTGGAGGAGCCGAGCTCCCGAGAGCGCCTGAAGCCGCCGTTGGCGTTCTGGAGGCTGGTTACGTACTCCGCGTGGCTTAGCGGGTACCTCGGCTTGAGGCCCAGGATCTCGAGCGCGCGCAAGCCGAAAAAGAGGTTCTCGACAAACGCGGTCCGCGAGTAGGGGTTAGAGCTGAACCCACCGTCCTCGTTCTCGCAGGCGAGAACCCATTTCTCCGCTGTTCCCGTCTCCGGCAAGCTACCAAGCAGGGACAAGGTCTCAAGGGCCCAGCAAGTCACCTCCAGCGAGGGAGCCGGTACGCCGAAGCCACCCCCGTTCATGCTGGCCATTAGGATGGAGCGGGCGAGCCCTTCAGCCTCCCCGCTCACCTCACCCAAAGCGTGCAGCGCGAGTACAGCCATCGCCGCCCTCACCGGCAGGGGCGTGAAGTCGGCGGGCGTCAGCACGTAGGTGGCATCTTTCGACTTGAGAACTCCTTTCTCGTCGATCAGCTGCTCCTCCTCGAAAGTTGGAAAAACTTTGGAGGCCGTTTCGGCACTCGCTGCGAGAGCACGCTCGAGGTATTCGGCAGCACCGCTCGGGTCGCGAGGAAGAGTGCCCAACAGGCGTAAAGCCGAGATCGAGAAAAACGCTACCTCGACGCTGCTGTAGCTCCCATCTTCCTTCTGCAGGCGCTTGAGGAACTCCACGGTTTCTGCGGCCCGCGGGGGCTCGACACCTAGCAGCTTCAGCGCGTACAGCGCGTAGAACGTATCCTCAGCTGAAGACTCGAACATGTCCATGAACTGGAAGGAAAGGTAGCCTCCGTCGCTACCCCGTTTCGATAGCACGTACCTGGTAGCCGCCTCCAGGTCGACCCTCGCTTTCAGCCTAGCCAGCATGCCCACCACCCAGATTCTCGAGCAGGCACTTCAGATCCTCGTCGCCCATCACGTAGACGAAGCTTATACGGCCGTGCAGCTTATCCTCGCCCACAACCGCACCCAAGCTCGCGCGCCTCCTAGCTAAAGCGTCGACCCCCACTTCAACCCCTAGCACCTCCCCCTTGTACACTTTACCGTAAACGGGGTGCTTCGCAGATACGCGCTCGCGCTTGTAACCCCTGTGCAAGACGACCAGCAACCCCCTTCCCGAACCCAAATCTACCCTGGAGAACCTGTAGGGGAAAATGACCACGTTGCCCGGCCCGTAGTAGAGCAGCTCGACAAAATCCTCCACGGGGAGCACCCCGCGCGGCTGATCCCCGAACTTCTCCTCGCCAACGAACTTTCGCCCTCTAAGCCTGAAGGGCTCTAGCTCCCGCTTCCCGACGACGGTTAGCGTGCTCGAGATTATCCTCCCGTACTCCTCGAAGGCTTCGATCTCGCCGTCGCTCATAACGCCGTCGCAGCAGCCCACAAGCACCCCGTTGCCGGTCACCTGGACGCTGACTACGTGGGGTCTAGCCTCGATGTACCTCGCCACCTCTAGCTCGCGCCCGCCCAGCATGAGCTGCCTAAGATCCTCTACCACGTCTACGAGCATCGCGCTCTTCAAAGCTTCCATGACCCTCGCCGTGAGCAGCTTCATTTTGTTGTAACGGTCGTTACAATACCCCTTTTAAGCTTTTCCTTCAGCCTACGCGGGACCTCGGAACAACCGATCGATTGGCGCTCGCCCCACGGAGCGATCAACAATAAATACCGTTAACCGCTTTAAACGCGCAGGGTGAGCTGCGGTGAAGCTCTTGCTCGTCATGTACGACGTGCCCGAGAAACCTTCGCGTCTTAAGGTAAGCGCGTGGAGGAAGCTCAAAAGGCTGGGCGGGGTTTATCCGAAGCTCTCGCTGTGCGTCTTACCGGACACGCCGGAGGTGAGAAGTGCGCTCAGCGAGGTTCTCGGGGATCTAAGGGAAGTTGGCGTAGCCATTGCGATGGGGGCAGAGCCCATCAGCGAATCCGACTCTTCGATCGCGCTCAGCATCCTGAAAGCTGCGAAGGAGCGCGAGTATAGGGAGATAGCGGAAGAGTGCCGCGAGTTTCTCGAGGAGGTCGAGGCGAACATCAAGGGCGGTAATGTGACGCAGGAGGAGGCGGAGGAGCTGTCCGAGGCGTTCGACTCGCTGAAGGAGTGGTACGAGCGGGTGCGTAGAACGGACTGGGTTGGAGCCGAAGCTGGGAAAGAGGTAGAAGATCTGCTGAGGAAGTGCGAGAAAGCTCTCGAGGAGTTCATCAGCTTGGTTCTCCAGGAATAGGCATTTTACTTGCGCCCGTCGGTCATGCCTGCATGGCGTGGGTCGCTGGCGAAAAGACTCTTCACCGCTCGAGAGACCGTCGCCCGCTCATCCCCAAAACTCATCCAATGAGGGTTGTAAAGGTTTTGCGGCGATGCCTTTCCCGGCTAGGTTCACGGTAAGCTTAAATGATAGGGTAAGCGCTCTACCTGTGGCATCGGCAGCTTTGTACATCGCCGCTTACTTTTTCCTAGCGGCTGCGCTGGTAGCGGCTGTTGCTTTCAGCGTTATAGCCCCCCTGCAGGCTGCTTCGTTGCTGCTCCTCTCCGCTGCGTTGGGTCTCGCGTTCCGGAAGCTAGCCGCCCGGGACCCGGTTGGAATATTCTGGAGCTGCTCTTTCGCTTCAGTAGCGGCAGTTCTCGCGGCCTCCAGCTTCGGCCTTTTAGCCAACGCGTACGCGGCCGCCGCTGTACTCCTCGCCGGCTTTGGGGCATCGGCTCTCGCCGCTCACTTCGCGTCCCGCCCGAAAGGCTCCTGAGGTGGGCGCGTGCCCGAAGCTAGGGCTTTCGTGGCTGAAACGACGTCAGACGGGCGCCTTGTCTACCTGTCAGCCGTGGCGAGGCCGGCTCAGCCGGGGCTGGAGCAGGCTTTAACCGACCTTCTGCACGAGCTGGCTCACCGCAGCTACTCGGAGCTCCACGGCGATAGGGTTCGTTTTGACGCGCTTCAAGCTCTTAAGAGCATGGGCTTCGCCGTGGAGGACGTGGAGGTTGCTGTATCCTACAGGTGCCCCCAGTGCGGCGCCTCGATCCAGCTAAACCCGGAGGCTGTCATCTACGTCTGCCCGTACTGCGGCTGGGTCGGCGACGTGCGCGGTGGGAAAGTTTCCGTGAGAGTTTGGCCGGCGGGCCAAAGGGAGCTCGTGGAGGGGCTCGTGCGCGGGCTGGGCGGGGAACCTGTATCGATCGAGCTGCGCTACGTACCCTTCTGGGTATTCGAGGCTAGCGTTGAAGCCGACTACTCGGCCACCGTCGTGTACAGGAGGGCTCGCCCAGCTGGAGGCTACGGGAGGCAGCCCTACGAGACCCGCTACGTCATAGAGAGGGTGAGGGTATCTGGAAGGGTTCGGTTCAGGGCCACTAGAGCCGTGCCAGCGCGGCTTCACACCGAAGTTTTCGGGGGCGAAGAGTTGAGAATGTGGGTCGAGCGGAAGTGGGGTTTCCAGCAACCGCCAACCCTTGAGGCGGGGGCGGCGAAGCCGATCGCCCCGAGCATGCTCGCGCCGGAGCTCAGCGGAGAGGTAGCCGCCGAGGTAGCGACGGACATGCTCGAGGATGACGCGGCCGAGGAGGCTCGGAGCGACGCTAGGAGGAGAGCGCCAGGCTACGTTGAGGAGGTCAGGCTGGAGTTTTTCTCTCCCAAAGTGTCGATTGAGCGGAGGGAGCTCGTCTTTGCTCCCTACTGGTTCTTCACGTACAGGAGGGGGTCAGGCCTCTACTCTGGCTCCGCGGTCGGTTCAGAGGTTTCGCCGCTCAGAGTTGAGCTTCCGCTCTCGAACGCGGAGCGGGCGGCTAGGCTGGCGGGCTCGTGGCTCGCGGCGGCGGGTAGCGGCTTAGTGATCGAAGCGGCCTTGCGGTGGCAAGTTGATCCGCTCATGATGCTGCTCGCGGCCGGGTTGGGCTTGCTGGCAACCGCTAAGCTTGCATCCTCTGCTTTCGCTCCGGCCAAGGTGGGATAGTGGTCGCATGCCCCTACTGCGGGAGCGAAGTTGAGCAGCAGCCCGGAGAGACGGTGCTCACATGCCCCTACTGCGGCACCGCTTTCACTCTAAGCGGAGGAGAGGTTGGAGAGCACTTAATGGGTAGGGTGAACTACACCTCGCAGCACATCTTCGAGCTGTTCAAGCTTTGGGCTCTCCGCATCCCCGAAACCCCGAACGACTTCAATTCCAAAGCTAGCTTTTCGAGCTGCGACCTCACCTTCTACCCCTACTGGGTCTACGAGATTGCAGGCTCCTTCCGGACCGCCGGGGGAGTAGAGGTCGCGGCCGTGGAGGTAACGATCCCCGCCTGCAGCCGGTTGCGGGGAACCCCGCTCGAGAAGCTGAAGCTCAGCCTGTCGGGTAAAGTCTACTACAGCCACCGCTACGTGGCGCAGGCGGGCGGGAAGCTCGCTGCTGCGGACGTGGGTCCAGAGGAGGCTGACCGCGCAGCCGTCGCCGCCGCTGAGCTCACAGTAACCGAGCGGTTAGGTAGGCGGTTGAAGCGGAGCGCGGAAGCGCGCGCCGAAAAGCTGGAGAAAATGGAGCGCAAGCTCGTGCACGTGCCCGTCTACTCGTGCCTGTACGAGTACGGCGGCCGCGCTTACCGCTTCGTGGCCGACGCGAGCGACTCGCGCATCCTGTACGCGGAGATCCCTGTCGAGGCGAGGTTCAGGGCCGCCGCGCTGGCTGGAGCCGGCTCCTCCTTCGCGCTCGCCGCCGCGTCTTTCGCGCTTGGCCTGGCTTTCAGCCTCCCAGCTTTCGCGCTAGTGACTCCGCTCGCGCTGGCGGGAGTGGGCGCTTACTGCCTCTACAAGGCTTCAGCGCGCGAAGTCGTTGTCAAGGAGTTTTTCGCTAAGAGCTAACGCGCCGGCAAGCCTTTATTAGGGGGCGCGCAGCGTCAAAGTATGACCCACGTTTACAGGAAGGTCAAGCAGAGCGCGGAGCTGCTCGAGAAGCTCGAGCTCGCGATCCCGGGATACAGGGGCTACAAGGAGAAGGAGCTGAGGCGCGAGGCCGACCGCTTGATCAGGGAGCACCTGCTCAAAATGCTGGAGCCCGCGTACCGCGACTTCAAGAGCTCGATGCTCAACGCTGCGGGAGACACGGCGCTCATGCAGACTTACAACCAAGTGCAGGCTCTCTTCGACCGCGTCATCGCGAAGCTGCGGACCGCCAGCTACGGGTACAGCGGCTTCTTCGACGCGGTGAAAATCAGGGAGGCGGAGCTCGACAAGCTGCTCGAGTACGACTGGAACCTGGTCTCCACAGTGGAGAGGCTGGCGAAGCTGGCTAGGGAGGCGGCCGCGAGCGAGCCCGCGAAGCTCGGGGAGGCGCTCTCCTCCCTGCGCGGCGAGCTGCTGGCGCTCGAGGATCTGCTGAGGAAGCGCGAAGAGATATTAAGGGGAGCTGCAGGTGAAAGCTGATGCCGCAGATCATCGAGTGGGTCAACCCCGGCCCCGAGGACATCGTCTGGCGCTACCCGAACGAGAATATCACCTGGGGCGCTCAGCTGATCGTCCACGAGTACGAGGTGGCCGTCTTCTTCAGGGACGGGAAAGCCTACGACGTGCTGAGCCCCGGCAGGCACACTCTCACCACCCAGAACCTCCCCCTCCTCACCGAGGTGCTCTCGCGGCTGGCCGGCTACCCCTCAACGCCCTTCAAGGCCACTGTGATCTTCGTCTCCACGAAGCAGTTCAGGGGGCTCTTCGGGGGGAGGACGCAGACAGCCGAGCTCGCTCCTCTGATGTTCCGCGGTTCCTACTGGTTCCGCGTGGCCGACCCTAGGGTTTTCGTGATGGAGGTCGTCGGGGGGCAAGGCAAGTACACGTCGAGCGAGGTGAACGAGTTCATACGGGGCTTCATCAACGAGAGGATGATCAAGCACTTAGCAACCTACGACCTCGCGACCGTTTTCACAAAGGTGGACGAAGTCTCCTTCAAGGCGAAAGCCTTCATCTTAGAAGAGCTGAGGAGGATCGGGCTGGAGCTCATCGACCTCAAGATCGAAGGAGTGGACACAACCCCCGAGTACAGGGACAGGCTCTTCTGGATCAAGCAGACGGGAGCTGCAACTTACGTCCTCCAAACCGACACCCTGAAGAGCGTCGCGAAGGAGCTGGGGAAATCGCCGGGCGCTGCTGTGGGGGCTGGAGTCGTGATGATACCCCCGCTGCTTCAGCCTCCACCGCCAGCCCAGCAGCCGCAACCAGCTCCGGCACCAGCTGCAGCCCCTCAACCCACCGCTAAAACGTGCCCGCAGTGCGGGAGGCAAGTGCCCGCGGACGCGGTGTTCTGCCCCTACTGCGGCTACAGGCTGCAACCCGCTACGAAGAAGTGCCCCAACTGCGGGAAAGATGTGCCGGCCGACGCCCTCTTCTGCCCATACTGCGGCTACAAGTTCGGTTGAGACAACTTGTGCAAAAGCGCGAGCGTGGAGCCCGGAGCTCGAACGGATATCTCCCCTGTTGCTCGCGAAGCGCTCTAAGCTAGCCAGAACCCCCTGTCTTCGAAAACCACGCGCTCGAGCTTTAGCGCTACCAGCGGACCCTTAAACTTAGCCATCGACCTCACTCGCTTCGTGATCTCGCTGAGGATGAGAACTGGGTTCCGCTCCAGAGCTCTGCGCACCTCATCGCTGCTCCCTCTGCTCACCATGAAGTATAGCGTGCTTTTGACCACGATGTCCGAGAGCAAGTCGGTGAAGCAGACCTCCCCGCTCTTAACTAGGGAGCCCAGCGCGAACCGCTTAGCCTCGGCGAACAAGGGCGTGTCGGCGAAAGGTCTAGCCGCTTGCTCAACCCTCCTCGCGTACTCCTCGTCGACGTCGCCCTTCGCCGCTAGCTTAACCCTCTGCCTCCACTTTACAGCCCACAGCATGAACCACTCGTCGAGCATGGAGGCGAGCACGAGAGGCTTCGCTTCCATAAGGTTCTCGACGTACGCTTCAGCCCGCTCGTCTGGAGCGTAGTCATCGTAGAGGAAACCCCTCTCCACTTTTACGTAGTTGAGGAAATCCCTAGCGGAAACGCCGACCATGAAAGATTCCTCACTCTTGCTCATCCCCCCGAACTCCAAAGCTACCTTCCTCGCAAGGATCTCCCTCAGAGCCGCTGCCGCCCCCCTGCTCAGCATTGAGCCGCGCCTTGATATGTGCGAGCACCTCTTCTTAAGCTTTTACACCACTGGGCACGGTTGCCCGTTGTTGGGCGCGAGAACCCTAGTACGAGGTCGAAATGCGAAGGTAGCTCCTCGAGCCCTAGCGTGGGGATCTGGGGGTTCGAGCACGCAGGGAACATTTAAAGGGAGCTATAGCGAAGAAGCCTACGGGAGCATGGTAAACGAGCCGGTTGAAGAGGGCTACACCAAAGCCGAGTTGGTGGGAGTTTACGGTGTCGTGTTCAGGTCGGGGGAGACTGAGTACTCGTATGGTGCTGTGATGCTTCTGAAGGGTGAGGATTGGGGGAAGCAGGTGCTGCCTATATACATTGGTAAAGGTGAAGCGGAAGCTATCGCAAGGGCGGTTTACGGTGTACCTACCCAAAGGCCAATGACTCACGACCTCATAGTATCTATGCTTGGAGCTCTAGGCGTCAAGGTGGAGAAGGTGACTATCGACGCGCTGATATCGGACGTCTACACCGCCACCATCGTGCTCGCGCAGGAGATCAACGGGGAAGTGAAGCGCCACTATATCGACGCTAGGCCAAGCGATTCCGTGGCTATCGCTGTGAGAACGGGCGCGCCTATATACTTGAGCAAGCAGCTGAAAAGGTACGCTCAAAGCGAAGAAAAATTCATCGACATAACCAGCGAAAAAATCTGAATCGTTACCCCAACCTCACCCTTTTCTCCAGCAACTTGCGCTTACACTCCTTAAACGCGACAAAGTCCTTTTTCGGTAAGTAGCGCGCTCCGACTGTAATTGTTTGAGCTGGTTGAAAGTTTTGTTTTTCGTCGGTGTTGTTTTATACCTATAGTGTAGAGGATGTATTGCCGGGTGGGGGAGGCTGGGCGTAAAGCTGTTTGCCCCCTCTCTCGGAAACCGGCTAGCTTCCGGGCGAAGGCTCGGGAGCAAACCGGAAACCGAGAGAGAACGCAAACAGCAAAACGCTCAACCACCCTCACCCGGCCGCTTCCTCTAATACCTATCTTTGCTAAGAAGTTGCTTTCAAATAACCTGTTACCGTCCGCGTAATAGTTATAGCGATCTGAATCGGTGGCGGGGAGCCTCCCATGGGTGTCGATGGGCGTAGCAACGAGGAGCTGGTTGAACTGTATGTTGCCCACTTGCTAGCTAGGAACAGGTCCCCCAGAACCGTTAAGACGTTTAGGAGCGTTTTGAAAAAGTTCGTAGAGCACCTGAACGGTAAGAAGGTGAGCGAGGCGACCACTTGGGACGTAGACGCTTTCCTAGCCAAGCTGAGGGCCTCCGGCTACAAGGAAAGAAGTATCTACACAGCGGCTGTGGCTGTGAAGAGGTTCATGGAGTACTTGGGTCTAAAGGAGAACCTAAAGGGTTTCGAGCTGCCGAAAAGGCCCAGCGAGCTTCCCCGGTACCTCACGCCGGAGGAGGTGCAGGCGATGATCGATGCTGCCGATAACCTCAGGGACAAGCTGATCGTCTCCCTGCTCTACTGCACGGGGATGAGGGTTAGCGAGCTCGTCAGCATCCGAGTTTCGGACGTGGATTTGGAGGAAGGGAGCATAAGGGTCAGGGGTAAAGGTGGGAAGGAGAGGGTGGTTTTCTTCGATTCCCGCAGCAGGCAGCTGCTGGCCGAGTACCTAGCTGCAGTGAAAGGCTGCGAGTACCTTTTCCCGGCGAAGGATGGCGAGGGGCATATGCACTACGTAACCGTGGAGAGAGTCATCCGGAAGCTGGCCAAGGCGGCCGGGCTGAAGAAGAGGGTGACACCGCACGTCCTGAGGCACAGCTTCGCGACGATCTCGCTAGCGAAAGGGATGGACGTGAGGGAGATTCAGGAGCTCCTGGGCCACGCTAGCTTAAGAACTACTCAAGTGTACACGCACATCGTTAGGCGTCGGCTGCTGGAGGACTACAAGCGCGTTTGGGGCTGAGAGACGGCTACATGTATTGCGATGCTGGGGGGACGCCCAGCTCCCTCTTCAGAGTCTCGATAAGCTGGTCGGACCTTGTGAGCTCGGCTCCCAGGAACGACCTCATGTACTCGAGACCCTTCTCGTGCCACTCCTTCGTGGCGGCAGCCACGCAGTCCACCGGCACGATCACCCTGTAACCCCTGTAGAACGCTCCGACAGCGGTCTGTAGGACGCAGATGTGCGTGTGAATCCCCGTCAACACGACAGCTCCTACCCCCAGCTCCCTCAGCAGCAGGTCGAGATCCGTTTCGAAGAACGCGTCGTAGCGCCGCTTGTAGACGACAAAGTCGCTTTCAAGGGGTTTGAGCTCCTCTACCACTCTTGCCTCCGGGCTCCCTCTAACAGCGTGCGGACCCCATAGCTCGAACTCTTTGTCCACCTTGGGGTAGTGGCTATCGACAGCGTAGACAACGGGGATCCCGTGGCTTCGGGCGAAGACGAGTAGGCTCCCGATGTTGGGGATTATCGCTTCAGCCGCTTCAGCTCTCAAACGCCCCCTCACGAACTCCTCCAGCATATCGATTATCAGGAGGGCGTACTTCACGGGGATAGCTGGCTGAAGCACGCTATAAGCTTAGCGTCCCTAGCGCGCGCCACCTGTTACCCCGCGCTTGGTGCAGGGTTACTGGTTTTCTCCTTTCCGTTGACCGCTATTACCTTGCTCGCTGTGGGTATGAAGCTTTGTACTCTCACCCGCGCCAGCACTTTCCCTCCGCCTCTCGCCAGGATGTTCATTGCCGCGTTCAAGTCCGCGTGCATCGTGTGCCCAAAGGGGCACCAAACTAATCCTCGCGCGCTGCGCAGCAGCTCTCCCCCACGCGGAACCGTTTTGTCCCGAGCACCGAGGGTGCGCGGCGACCTTTGACGGCGGCGAAGTTGAATAAGGAAATGTTGAATAAAATGACTATACGCCTAGGTTGTTGGTGCTCCTCGTCTCTTCCGGCGTATAGTTTTTCAAGCGCTCGTCTCTTCCATACCTTCCTCCTGTTTCTCCGAGGACGCAACTCGCCCCGATGCGAGCCCCCCCGCGAGCTTGGAAAACGTTGAAGTGTAGATCTCGATCAAGCGGGTCGCGAGCCCGACCGCTTCGATCGCCGCGCGCAGCGCCCTCCGGTACTCAGCAACCTCCTCAGCCAGCGAGTCGACCAGGTAGGCTGCAGCGAGAAGCTCGTAAGCCCGCTTACCAGCTTGAACCCGTCTTTCCTTAATCTCTTGCTCGCTCAACTTTCCCACGACGCAGACTGTACCGTCCGGGTGCCTAACGACCCTGTACCAGTACTCGTGCCCTTTGCTGCGAACCTTCTTCACAGCCGGTTTTCCCTCTTTCCCGCACCGTGGGCACTTCAAGATTCCAACCTCAGACCCATTGCGGGCCTCCCTATATTTTAGGTCGCTCTCCCACGTCGAGCTCGAGCCCCACCACAACCTTTGAAGCGGTTTCCGGTACAGCAGCCCGCCACTCGCTGCCCAGCGCTAGAAGCGAGAAGACAGCCACCACTTCAGCTCCCTTCAGGGAGGCTAGTTCGGCAAGAGCCTTCAAAGTCCTACCCGAGCGCAGTAGGTCGTCGACTATGAGAACTCTATCGCCCTCTCCAAGCGCGAAAGAAGGCAGGTAGAGGTGAGCGTACCTTGGCGGGTCGGGGGCGAAGTACCTAACCTCGATGTAGCTGCCGGCGCTCGCGTCCGGCTCCTGCCTAGCAACGCACAAACCGGCTTCCAGCACGTGAGCAGCGAGCGCCCCCAGAGGAACCCCATTGACCGCCGCGGTGAGCACCTTGTCTACACCCACCCCCTCCAGCTCGGTGTAAACTCTAGCTGCAGCGAGACCGAGCACGGCTGTATCGTGGGCGATCCTAGCGACGTTGACAACCCCCCTCTCGTCCACAACCAAAGCCCGTCGCACCGCCATGCCGAGCGCGTTGACCTTCGCGAGCAGCTTCAGAATCTCGAGCGAGCGCTTAGGGCTCGGCAGCACAGCGCCGTTGATGTACCGGCTAAGATCCACTTGGGTGATCCTCAAACCCTCCCCTTCCAGCAGCTCGAGAACCTCCTTACCGCTCATGAACTTCCTCAACCCTCTGAGAGCTTCGACAGCCAGCAGCTGCAGTCTCACAGCCTCCAGCTTCCTCATAGTCATAGCCTTGTTAAGTTCCGGTTAAAATACTCTTTGTTTAAGCGAAAACCCTATAAAGAATTAGCAAGCTCGCGTCACGATGGCGGAGCAAAAAACCCGTTCACGAACCCTATTAGCAGCTGTTCTAGCCATAATCGTAGTAGCAGCGGGGCTGGCTGGCTACTTCATCGGCACCCTAACGCGCCAACCTGCTCAGAGCGAAACCAAAACAGAGACTGGAACGACCACCACGGGGACGACGACTACAACAACTACTACAACGACGACCACCACTACTACGCAACCTACGGCCGCAGAGTGGAAGCCGCCCGAGAAGATCAAGGCTGCATGGATCTACGTTGGGCCCATCGGGGACTTGGGATGGAGCTACATGCACGAGATCGGTCGAAGGTACGTGCAAACGCTCTTCAAAGACTGGCTCGAAACAACGTACGTTGAAGCGGTAGCCGAGGAGAAGCTCCTCGACGTGATCGACAACCTGGTGGCTCAGGGCTACAACGTCATCTTTACCACATCTTTCGACTTCATGGACAAGACCATAGAGGCTGCTAAAAAGTACCCGAACGTCATCTTCTTCCACTGTTCCGGCTACAAGCGGGCTCCCAACGTTGGAACCTATTTCGCGGACCTCTACGAGGTGTACTACCTGGATGGGCTCATGGCTGGCGCTCTCACTAAAACAGGGAAAGTCGGCTACGTTGCCGCGTACCTGATCCCCGAGGTTGTCAGGCACTTGAACGCGTTCGCGCTCGGTGCCAAAGAGGTCGGCGAGCAGCTCGGGAAGAACATCACAGTTTACGTGATCGAGATCGGGTCCTGGTACGCGCCAGATAGAGCCAGGGCTGCGGCGGAAACGCTCGTGACCCAGTACGGGGTGGACGCGATCGCGTTCACGGAGGATTCCTCGGCCATCGTGGAGTTCGCCCAGGAGAAGGGCATATACGTGTTCAGCCACTATGGCCCGATGATGCAGTATGGGCCCGACGCGGTCGTCAGCGGGCAGATCGTAAGGTGGGAAAGGATCTACGCCGACATCTTGGTCAAGATCAAGTCGGGCGTATACACCCCCTACAACCTCGAGAATGTGGACTACTGGTACTTGCTGTCGAGCGGCTCCGTTGACCTCGGCTGCGACATCGCGCCCGACGGATCGGTAGTCGCGATCAACCCGAAGTACATCGACCAGCTCAAGGCGATAAAAGTCAAGGATAAGGTCGATGGGCAGGTGCTGAACGTGTACGATCTGGTGATGAAAAGGTACTGGCAGATGAAGAGCGCTTTCATGGCCGTGCCTCTCCAGGTGTCCGCGCTCACGCACAAGTACGAGAGCATCCCGAGCGTAACCATAGATTGGGGCGGAAAGATCGGCACCCGCCCCTACTACATAGCTTCCGTTTTCGACCCATTCACAGGGCCGCTCGAGGGCTACTGCCTGTACGATCCGCAGGGCTCCACCAGCGACCAATGCAAGAGCGCGAGCAAAGGGGCTAAGGTCACGATACCCGCGAACACCAGGCTCGGGCACGACGACCTGTGGAACATGGATTACCTGCTTTCGTTCGTCGTGAAGGTGTGATGAATAACCAAGAATATTTTTTCTTTCCCTAGTTTTCGCCCGTCTCACCTTCAGGTGGGATCATGCATCCAGATGGCAGTGTCGCGGTTAGCGTAAGGGGTTTGCGCAAAATCTTCCCGGGTGGTGTAACCGCGCTGGACGACGTTTCCCTAGACGTGTACTCAGGCGAGATCCTAGCGCTGCTCGGCGAGAACGGTTCAGGCAAATCCACGCTCGTGAAAGTGCTCTACGGGGTGTACATCCCGGATTCTGGAGAAGTTATGGTGAACATCAGCGGGAGGTTGACTAGGGTTCACATAAGAGAGCCGATCGAAGCCATGCGGTACGGTATAGTCCTAGTGAGCCAAGTGCCGCAGCTGATAGACAAGCTGAGCGTTGCAGAGAACCTAGCTTTAACGCTGAGCTCGTTGAAGTTGAAGGGTTCAACTCCTTTATCGAGGATTTCCCGCATTTCCAGCGTGATCGAGAGGGAGTGCGAAAGGCTCGGTTTTAAAATAGATCCCAACGAAAAAGTCTACAATTTAACGTATACGCAGAAGCAGCAAGTCGAGCTGCTGCGCGCTCTTGCGATCAACGCGCGGGTGCTGTTGCTTGACGAGGTTTTAACGTACCTGCCAACAAGGGAAAAGAGAAAGTTTTACGATATCCTGCTCAAGCTTCGAGATGAAGGGAGGTCAATAGTTCTCATCACCCACAAGCTCCCAGAGGCTTTCGAAGTATCGGATAGGATAGCTGTAATGAGAAACGGAAAGATTCTCGGAGTTGTAAACACGAAAGAGATCACGCTGCAGGAGGTTAGATCGATGATGTTCGGCGCGGCCGCAAAGCTCCTCGCCAACGATAAAACTACGCGGGGGAAGGCGAGGAAAGCATCGGAAGGTGAAGAGATCGTGGTAGAAGGGTTGTATGTGAAGGACGATTACGGGAGGGATGTTGTCAATGGGGCAAACCTGGTGGTTAGGAGAGGTGAGATAGTAGGGGTAGCCGGTGTAGCGGGAAACGGTCAGAGAGAGCTTCTCGAAGCGGTTGTCGGCTTGAGGAAGCCAGAAAGGGGAACCGTGCGGATCGCCGGTTTAGACGTCACGAAGAAAGGTGCTAAGCTTGTGAGGTCGCTCGGCGTGAGCTTCATACCAGATAGGCCGCTCGAGTACGGGTGCTCGATAGACCACAGCGTCTTGGATAACGTGGCGGTACCTTTCTCCCTGACGAACGGGCTGCTGCTCAAGTGGGACCCGATACGCGAGGTAGCTGAGAAAATCGTCAGCGAGTACCAAGTGGTGGCTCCAGGTGTCGAGGCGAGCTTGAAGTCCCTTTCCGGCGGGAACGTAATGAAGGTCATTGTGAGCAAGGAGATAGAGTCCGCTTCGCGGGCGATTGTAGCCTACAACCCCACCAGGGCTTTGGACGAGGTTGCCGCGGCTTACGTTAGGCAGAGGATCAGAGACAGAGCGGAGAAAGACCAGCTAGCCGTTTTGATGGCTTCCGAGGATCTAGATGAGGTTTTGCGGATAAGCGATGTAGTGTACGTTGCCAACAGCGGGCGCCTGTACGGGCCTCTGGACCCTGAAAGCACTCCAAGAGAGGAAGTCGAGAAGCTTATGGTGATGTAGGCATGAAGATGGTTGTTCTAAGAAGAAAGAAGGAGCTCAAGTACGGTGCCCTGGTGGTTTCCGGGCTGAGCCTGCTGCTGGGGCTGCTGATATACGTCGCGATAATCGGCTTCTTCGGGGTGAACCCGCTGGACGCGCTGACCAGCATTGCACGAGCGTTCGTAACACCCACAGTCGTCAAGGACCTGCTCGTGCTCTCGATGCTCGGCTACGCCCTGCTTATCGCGTTTAAAGCCTCGCTGTGGAACATCGGCGGCGAAGGGCAGTTCTACATATCGATGCTTCCGGGGATCGTTTTCACGCTCTACCTTTTTAACCCGGAGCAGGGGGCTGCGATACCGCCCTTCGCGGTCGTGCTGCTCTCCGTCATCGGAGGCTCCCTGCTCGCCGCAGCATGGGCCGCGCTTGCCGGCACCATAAAAGCGTACTTGCAGATCGACGAGGTCCCTGTGACCGTGATCATGAACTACGTAGTCTACTATCTCCTCAACTTCCTGGTCTGGGGCCCCCTCAAGGGGAAGAGGACGTTCGGGTACCTCAGGACGGACGAGATACCGGGTGTTTACAGGCTGAACGTTAGGCTGCCGATGCTTTACATCAGCGACCCCGCGCTATCCTTCCTCTACTCAATCGCAAGGCAGGTAGCTTACTATAGCTCCTTCCTGATGGGAGCGTTTCTGGCGGCGGTTTTCGTGTGGTGGGTTTTCAGGTTCACAAAGCTGGGGCTCTACGTAAGGATTATGGGGTCGAACCCGAACTACCTCCGCGCGACTGGTGTGAACACAAGGGCTCTGGCTGTAGCTACGATGGCCTTATCGGGGGCGATGGTGGGTCTTGCCGGCAGCCTCTACTTGCTCACGGAGCTCGGCAGGCTACCGTACGAACTGGAGAGGCAGACCGCTGGCTACGGCTACCTGGCTGTGCTCGTGGCGTGGCTCTCGCTGCTCGACTACAGGCTGGTGCCCCTCTCCGCTTACATCGTCTCAGCCCTTAGGAACGCTGGGACGACGATACAGGTTGCCGGGCTGGGAGGCGTTGAGCAAACCCTTATCCTGATAGGCTCCGTCCTCCTCGTGTACTCTCTCACGAGGTTCCTGATCGAGTACGAGGTGAAGGTGGAATGGTAGTCCAGGTGATCCCCGACTTCTTGATGAGGCTGTCCGCAGCCTTCTCAACGTTGTACTTGGTGGCGCTCGGCCACAGCCTTTTCGAGAAGTCCGGAATGCTCAACCTAGCGATTGACGGCCTCTTCTTCCTGTCCACAGGAGTCTCGGTGTTCACCGCAGTGACCGTCCACCACGCGCTGGTGGGAGCGGGCGTCCCAACCGCGCTCGCGCCGCTGCTAGCCACCCTGCTGGCCGGTCTCGCGTCGATGCTGATCGGGCTGCTCATGGCTTGGGTACTAACCAACCTGCCGGTGAGCCACGCGGCTGTAGGGTTTTCGCTGATGTTCCTAGGCTACGGGCTCGGGATACTGGCAGGGTACAGGGTTCGGCTTGAAGTCGGCAACATAAGACCTTACGCGTACCCCTACGAGCTTCCCACCTACCTAGCAGCTACCGCAGCAGCCGTGGCGGCGGGGCTGGCTGTACACTACCTGCTCCACAAGACAAGCTTCGGCGCCGCGATCAGATCCTGCGGGGAGAACCCGCACGCGGCGTCGTCGCTCGGCGTGAGGGTTTCCAGAGTGAGGATGGTTGCGGGCGCCTTGGGGCTGTTCGTACTCGGCTGCGGTGCTTCGCTATTCCCCCTGCTCTGGCAAAGGTACTGGGACATCAAAACGTACATCCTCGGTTACGGGTGGTTCGCGTTCACGATCGCGCTAGCATCCGGCAGGCACCCGCTCCTCCTGATGCCTTTCGCCGCGGTCTTCGGAGGGTTGATAGAGTTCGCCACGGCGCTGCAGGCGCTGTACGGTTTGCAGGTCGACCTTGCGAAGATGATACCATTCGTGGTTTCGCTGGCGTTAATGGTCGTGTACGGAGCAACGCGGCTAAGAAAAGCGCTCGAGCCGCCCAGCAGCCTGGGCAAAACCTACTACAAAGAAGAGAGGACGGTGTAGTCTCAAAAGGGGTTTTCGCCCTGTAACCGGCGACGGCAAGGGATTTCTCGCGAATTCTCGCACACGCTATCCGCAGTCACTACCTGTCACCCTGTAATCATGATCATGCTAAATTTTCTGGAAAAACGCTGGTTTGTAAACGAAAGGTCTTTAAAGAGTTATCACGAGTGCTCGCGATAAAACATGAGCGGTGAAGTTCAGGTTGAGGAGATGCCGAGGAGAGGTATCACGTGGATGCACATCGTGACTTTCGCTTTCGCCACCGCGATCTCCTACGTGCTCGCTGTGGTTTCATCCCTTATATTCCCCGTGCTCGGCGCGCCCGGCGTCTCCGCGCTCTACGTGGCTTCGGCTATATACGTGCCCTTAGGCATATGGATGGGGCTGTGGGGCTGCCTCGCCGGTTACATGAGCTGCTTCTTTCTCGGCCTCTACCCGAGCGGCTATTCACCCGTGCAATCGTTCGTATGGTCCTGGGCCGACTTCATCGAGGCTTTCGTGCCCTTGCTGATATACAGGGCTCTCAAGGCCGACCTCGATTTCACGGTTAAAAGGCCTCGCGCCGCCAAGCTGCTGCCCTTCTTCGTTTCGTCTGGTAGCATCCTCCTGCTGCTCGGCATCGTGATCCAGGTTCTGTGGGGCGTCGCCTTCGGGGAGCCGTTCACCACGATCTACGTGGTATTGGTGTACCTCGGAGCAGCCCTTGCCGTCGTGGGCATAATCCTTGGCCTCCTCGCCGGCAACGCTAGAACTTGGCTGGCCCAGATCCTCAGCATAATCGCTACAGGCGTGTGCAGCGGTCTCTGGGGCGCCGGTACGCTAACGATCTTCAACTTCCCGCCGCCGCTGCCGGCCGAGCTGTTCTGGCCCGTGTTCGTCGGCTGGGTGCTGAGCGATTACATCGTGCTTTCCGTCATCTCTACTGCCCTGCTGATAGCTTTAACACCCGTTTTCAAGAGGACGGGCTTGCTCGTCAAGGGCTGGTGGGCTTAGCCGATGCCTACGGTATTGGGCGAGCTGGCGGGGATAGAGGCTAGGTCGGAAAGGTACATGGATCTGCACGTGCTAGCGAAAATCGTCGTGCCTCTTTCTATCTCGCTTTCCCTCCCGTTCGCTAAGGAGCCGCTTCAAGCGCTCTCGCTCGTCGCCGTATCCGCTATCGCTTGCGCCGCAGCGGGCATCCATCTCTCGGCGCTGAAGAAGTTCCTCGCGGTGATCGTCAGTATGAGCGCGTTCATCGTGTTGGCTTTCTCGCTCTTCACGTACATCCCCGGCAGGGTGCTGTACGAAGCTACGCTGTGGAAAGTGCAAGCCGAAAAAGGGGTTTTCGAGTGGAAGATCGCCGTAACCGACACGGGCTTGCTCTACTCGGCCGCCTTCATACTCAGGATCTTCGCGATGATACTCTCAGCAACACTGCTGCTCGCGAGCGTCACAGATAGGGATCTCGTCTGGGGCCTCTTTTCGCTTAAGATGCCTTTCGGCGTGTGCGTCGCAGCGTCGCTGTTTTTCCGGGGCATCCACCTTTTCGTCTCGGATTTCTACACGGTTAGGGAAGCTATGTCGGCGAGGGGTGTGGACTTCGAGCGAACCCCGCTCGTTAAACGGTTCACACTGTACGCCAACGCGCTAATCCCGCTGCTCTCGCTGATGATAACCCGAAGCTACGAGGTCTCGATGGCGCTTGAGTCGAGGGGGATAGCGCCTGGCAGCAGATCCGCGTCGGGCTACCACCTCTACAGGATGAGGCGGAGCGACTACGCGGCCGTTGCGGCAGGGATAGCTTTAACGCTAGCTTTCGCGGCGTGGGGGTGGTTAGCGTGAGCAAAGCGGCGGTCGTTGAGAACGTGTGGTGGAGGTACGAGGGGCGGAGCGACTACGCGCTCAAAGGGTTGAGCCTGGAGGTGGAGAGAGGCGAGGTTCTCGCTGTGATGGGGCACTCGGGAGCTGGCAAAACCACGCTTGCGCTAGCGCTCACAGGCATCATACCGCAGCGCGTCCCCGGAGCCTTTAAGGGTCGCGTAGAAGTCCTAGGTATGAGCACGATCAAAGCGGATGTCACCGAGATAGCTAAGCGCGCGGCTATCGTGTTCGAGGACCCTGAGATACAGTTCGTGATGAGCACAGTTGAGGATGAGATCGCGCTGGCGCTCGAGCCGCTGCGCATCGGCAGGGAGGAGATGAAGGAAAGGATCGTGTGGAGTCTCGAACTGGTGGGGCTCGACAGGAGCTTCCTAGGCAGGTCCCCGCTCCAGCTGTCTGGCGGAGAGAAACAGCGGGTTGCCATAGCCGCGGCGGTCGCCAGGGAGCCCGAGCTACTCATACTCGACGAGCCGACCTCCGACTTGGACCCAGCCGGGAAGGAGGAGGTGGTAGCCGCAATCAGGCGTTTGAGGGATCAGCTCGACACCACAGTGGTCCTCATCGAGCACGAGCCCGAGTACGTGGCCGAGTTCGCTGACAGAGTCGCTGTCATCAAGGAGGGGCGCGTAGCTCTGGATGGCGAGCCGGGGGAAGTGTTCTCCAGGGTGGACTATGTGAAGGGTTGCGGCGTTTACCCGCCCGAGGTTTCAGAGATATCCGCCGATCTGGGGCTGGGATCTGTGTACCGGTTCGATCAGGCTCTCGAGCTGCTGAAAGCCTCCGTGAAGGGGTTTAGGAGCTACAGCTTCGTAGAGCGCAACTCCTTCGGTAGCACCCTCATCGAGTGCAGAGACGTCCACTACGCGTACCCGAATGGCGTCCGCGCTCTCAAGGGGGTTTCGCTGGAGATACGCGGCGGCGAGCTCGTAGCGCTGGTAGGCCCCAACGGAGGGGGAAAGACTACGCTCGCGAAGGTGATGGGCGGGCTGCTCAAACCATCCGCCGGCGAGGTGAGGGTTCTAGGCAGGAGGGTGGAGGATTACGATAGGCTTACGCTGTCATCGCTCGTCGGCTACGTGTACCAGAACCCCGACCACCAGATCTTCAACAAGTCGGTTTACGAGGAGGTTGCGTTCGGGCTGAGGCTGAGGAAGCTGCCCGAAAAGGAGGTGAGGGAGAAGGTTTCCCGAGCGTTAGAGCTATTCGAGCTGAAAGGGTTGGAGGGCGAGCACCCGTTCTTCCTCAGCAAGGGGGAGAAGAGGAGGCTGGCGCTGGCTTCGGTTTACGCGCTCGACCCGAAGGTGCTGATCGTCGACGAGCCTACAACAGGCCAGGACATGAGGTTCAACGAGATCCTGTTCACAGTGCTGAAGAGGTTGACCGATGAGGGTAGGGCTGTTGTAGTCATCACGCACTCGATACCTCTCGCCGCTAGGTACGCGGATAGGTTCGTAGTGGTGAAGGACGGGAAGGTTGTTGCGAGCGGATCCCCGAGACGCGTGCTTACATCTTCGGCGGCTGAAGAAGGAAGGCTCACCAAACCGCAGGTGCTCAGGCTTGCTCTAGCCTTAGGCCTCGACTCAAACGTTGCTCCGCTGAGCGTAGAGGAGTTCGTGAAAGTCGTGGAGGTCGCACGCGCTTAGCGGAAGCCTGGGGGTTTAACTTTCACAACCTCTTTGTTCACGAGCGTCGGCGGCACTTCTCCCCTGTAGAAGGCTATCAGGTTCCTAGCCACCAGCTCGGCCATCGCGGCCCTAGTCTCGTAGGTGGCGCTCCCGATGTGCGGAGCGAGCACCACGTTTTCCAGCTTCGTCAGCGGGTGGTCGGGAGGGATCGGTTCGCGCTCGAACACGTCTAGACCGGCTGCGGCGATCCAACCCTCCTTCAGCGCCCTTACAAGTGCAGCCTCGTCGATGACCGCGCCCCTCGCCGTGTTCACGAGCACAGCGGTTCGCTTCATCATCTTCAGCTCCCGCTCCCCGATCATGTGGTACGTCTCCCTTGTGAGGGAGACGTGGATCGCGACGAAGTCGCTCTCCCTCAGCAGCGTCTCCAGGTCCACGTACTGGGCGCCCAGCTCCCTCTCCAGCTCCTCCGGCAGCCTGTGGCGCTGGTAGTAGAGGATGCGCATGCCGAAGCCCTTAGCCCTGCGCGCCACCGCCTGGCCTATCCTCCCCATCCCGATGATCCCCAGCGTCTTGCCCGTCACGTGGTAGCCGAGCATCATCAGGGGGTGCCAGCCCGTCCCCGTCTTCCAGTACTCGCCGCTCCGCACGAACTTATCGGCTTCAACGATCCTTCTGGCGGCTGCGAGGAGCAGAGCCCACGCCAGGTCGGCGGTAGCGTCGGTCAGCACTTCTGGAGTGTTGGTAACGTAAACGCCTTTGGCGGTCGCGTACTCCACGTCGATGTTGTCGTAGCCGACGGCGTACTGGGCGACGATCCTCAACCTTGGGGCGCTGTCCAGAACCTCCCTGTCGATTTTATCGGTGAGGAGTGTGACGAGCGCGTCCACCCCTTTGACCTTCTCGAGGAGGACCTCCCTCGGCGGGGGCGTGTAGCGGTCCCACACTTCAACCTCGTAGTACTCCTCGATCATCTTGAGGCCACTCTCGGGTATCTGCCTCGTCACGAAAACCTTCGGCTTCATCGTTTCAGCGCCGAAGACATGCGCTAAAATGGGTTGCGCGCGCCTCCTCCTCAAGCTCCAGCTGCTCGAGCCGCCTATTGTTCGATCAGGTTTGAATGGCTGGGTCCCGGAAGTATCGATCTACCCCAGGATTACCTGCTACCCACTCCTCTACCGCGAGAAATCGCCTGAGAGCCGACGACCTTAATGAACTCGGCTACAACGATTATGAGCGCTTCTCTGGCGAGCTTCCTCTGAAACTCCAGCAGCATCTCCCTATCCACTCTAGAAAGCGGGAAAGCGTGAGCGATGAGGAAGCGGGTATCTGGTATCAGCGCCGAGCTTCCCGCACCCTCTCCAGCTCCCTTATGAGCTCCTCGTAGGCTTCCCGGCCCACCGGCTCGCCGGGTTCTGGGAGACTGACCTTCTCGAAGATCACTCTGCCGTATTCCCACTTTACTGCGAGAATATCGCCTTCCTTTATTCCTAAGGCTTTGCGAATACTAAGCGGGATTGCCACTCGACCTTTACGCGCAACCTTCACGTACATATTGTCCTTCATCGCGGAAGTAACAATATTTTGTAACTTACCATTTTAAATATCCGCTTCTTAGTACTGCTCCGAGCGGGCAGCTATGTCGATCAGCTCTGCACTAAGAGGTTTCTGAGCTTCTCGAACGCTTCCTCGAGGGACCTGGCGAAGATGAGGTGCCCACCTCCAGCCTCGGCCAGCATCTTCGCGAAGCCGAGCCACTTGGTGGGGACGCACACGACGTTTAGCTCCCTGAAGAGGGGGGCGGCGAGCAGAGGGTTCTCGCCCGCGGTCCACTCGGCGTCGGTCACGAGCACGGCTCTCGGCTCGTAGCCGGCGGAGAGCAGCTCGCTTCTCGCGGCGAGGAGGGCCTTGTGGATGTCCGTGTAGCCTTTCGCGTCGAGCGAGAGCACCGCGTCGACAACATCCTCTACATCTCTCCGTTCCCCAATCCGCTTTACAACGTCCACCTCGGTGTTGAAAGCCAGCACGCAGTAGTCGTCGATCCCGCTGCCCGCGTAGGCGAGCATCGCGCTCGCGAGCGAGCCGAGCACCAGCTTGAAGCCGGCCATCGAAGAGCTCCTATCGACAACCAGCGCGTACGCCCGACCCTTCTTCCTCATCGAGAAGAACGCCGGCTCCACGTGCTTCGCGCAGCAAGCGTCGAGAACGCGCTCCACCGTACCGTCCACGTCGATGTCTACAGCGTCCTCAAGCCGCCCGCCTCGAGCCAGCTTCCTCCTTCCAGCGTAGCCGCGAGCCAGCTCGACAACGAGATCCCTAGCGTAAGCTCTCGCCCGATCCTTCCCCCAGCTCGGCAGGTAGCCGTAGAACCTCGCTATCGCGTCGAGCCCCTTCAGACCTGCTTTCGCCAGCTCGCCGAGCAGCGACGGGTCGCTTGCAGCTACCAGCGCGGCCTTTCTCGGTGCGGTTTCGCTGAGCTCAACGAGCTCGCGGGCTGGGTCATCCCCGTTGCCCCCTCCTCCACTACCCTCCTCCACCCGTTCAGCACCGCTCTCCCCCTCGCCCGCCCAGCTGTACGACCCTTTCTCCAGCAGCTCGCGGAGGACTTCCTCTACGATATCCTCAGGCTTGCGCGAAGCGTCTTTCAGCCAGATCTTCGGGGAGAGAGCCATGACGGCCGCTAGCTTCAAGTCGTCGAACGTGGGGGGTTTGCCGCCAGCGAGCTGCTCGGCGATCAGCACCATGTCGATAGCTCCACGCACGGAAGCCCCCATCCTAACCGCGGGGTGGCGCCTGGTGGCTCTCGCCGCGTCCACTGCCAGCTCGACCAGCCACCTAGTCCGCGAGCCCGTGCGGTGGAGGACGATCTCGATTTCCTCCTCCCTGCTCTGGTAGTCCACCCTCAACATCACGAAGCGGTCGAGCAGCGCCCTGCTCACCCTCGAGGTTCCAACGTCGTCGTACGGGTTCATCGCGCACACGATCCTAAAGCTCTCCCTCGCTCTGATAACCCCCAGCCTCGGGACCGCGATCTCCCTATCCTCCGCTGCGCGGATCAGCGCGTTCATCGCCTCCTCCGGCATCCTGTTGAACTCCTCGATGTAGAGGAGGCCGCCCGACTGCATAGCCTGGACGAGCGGGCCCGGCTCGAAGAACTCGGGCTTGAAGCCCTCGGCGACAACCTTCGCCGGGTTGAAGGTGCCGACCAGCTTCTGGGGCGTGAGGTCGGCGCTCCCCTCGACCAGGAAGAAGAGTGCACCAGCCTCCTCGGCTATCGCGCGCAGCAGAGTCGATTTGGACGTGCCGGGCGGACCCTGCAGCAGCACGTTCCTCCCCGCCGCCAGCGCCGCCAAAACCGCCCTAGCCTCACGCTCCCTGCCCACGAGCCTCGCTAGCACCCTCTCGAGCAGCTGGGGGTCTGCGTACGGATTACCCGAGACCACACGGGACCCTAGCGATTCACCGGGCTCAAAGATAAACGTTTGCTACGCCGCATCTTCAGTAAATCGTTTTCTGGGAGGACAACATTCATAAGATCTTGTTCTCCTGGAAAACGGGATGCGCGAGGAGGACTTCCGCAGGGTCTTGGCGGAGTGGAAGGTTTGGAGCCTGCCGAAGCTGGTCGAGCGGGAGGTTAGGCTGCCGGCGAACTCCTCCTACGTGGTCGCGATCACGGGTCCCCGGCGGGCAAAACGTTCAGGCTTCACCAGCTTGTCCTCGAGCTGCTGTAGGCTGGGGTTCCGAGGGGCGACATCCTCTACGTGAACTTCGAGCACGAGAGGCTACGCAGGCTCGACGCGAACGATCTTGAGGACTTGATGAAAGTGTACTACGAGATGTTCGAGCCGTCCAGCAGCCACCCCATCTACCTGCTCCTGGACGAGATCCAGATAGTCAGGGATTGGGACAAGTGGGTGAGGAGGATCCACGACACGGGGAAGTTCAGAGTCTACGTGACGGGCTCCACCTCCAAGCTGACCAGCAGGGAGATCGCGGACGCGCTGCGCGGCAGGAGCGTTGACTTCCCGGTCTTCCCCATCAGCTTACGGGAGTTCCTCAAGGCGAAAGGCGTCAGCGTGGAGGACGCCGAAACCCTCAGCTACCTGGACGAGAGGGGTAGGGTGCTGCGCCTGCTCGAGGAGTACCTCACCTTCGGGGGGTTCCCGAGGGTCGTCCTCGCGGAAAGCGCGGAGGAGAAGAGGGCTCTGCTGAGAGCCCACTACGAGGCGATATTCTACAGGGACCTCGTCGACCGCTGCAAGCTGGACCCCGAGCTGCTCGACCTCGTGCTCTCCACGCTCGTGTCGAGCGCCGCCGGCCAGTTCA
>Ga0078972_1003889_pt1 | contig 43126 bp, 18 predicted proteins | sample YelNatPaOPGAMG01_FD_67568 | JGI IMG/M metagenome (GOLD analysis project Ga0078972, IMG submission 67568) | Hot spring thermophilic microbial communities from Obsidian Pool, Yellowstone National Park, USA - OP-RAMG-01 (SPADES assembly) (version 2) | ecosystem: Environmental > Aquatic > Thermal...
CCCCCCCCCTGTGGGGGAGGGTTAGGGGGGGGGGTTAGAACTCCTTGTCTGCATTGTACTTACCCCCCCACCCCAGCCCTCCCCCACAAGGGGGGAGGGAAAAACAAGACGCCCTCCCCCACAAGGGGGGAGGGAAAAACAAGATACCCTCCCCCACAAGGGGGGAGGGAGTTTTGTCTGTTAGCCCTTACGGTGACGGTCTGAGTCATCTCGCCGCCTTTGCTCGGATGCTTCCCTCCAGGCCGCGACCTCCACGCCGTGGGCGTCCTCCCAAACGGCCCTGATCTCCTAAGCGCCGTGACGTGCTGGCTCAGTCTCCTGCCATTGGCACAAGTTTTACCGATTTCAGATCAATTAATGGATAGAATATCCGCCCTGCCGAGCGAAACGTTACCTGTTGCCGTCCTGCCGTCAACACGATCTCGCCGACTTTGGCTTGCCGGTAATTGTCCCAACTGCCTGTTGATTCCACCCTACCCGTTGTTTGATGGGCGCCGGCTTGCAGCAGGAATTTCTTACCGGCCAGGTCCGGAGGACAGGCCCAGTCCAGCCACACAGCGTAGCGGCCCGGTCTTGTCACCTCGATCGTCCAGACGGCGCGATCGTCCGTGCTGGTCCAGTAGCCGAGATTGCCGTACTGCTTTTCTAGCACTACGGTGGGGCCGTAAATCGCGCAGTTGGCCGCGGTGAGGAGCAACGAACCGTCGGCGGCGGGACGGACCAGTTCCGGCTTGTTGCCGGCGAATTCTTTGCGTTGAAGCTGTGGCCCCTGGACGCGGACATAGGCAATCAGGTCGGCCATGTCTTGCGGCTTGATCTCCTTTTCCAGTCCTTCGGGCATCGCCGACTTGCCGGTGCTGGTCAGTTCTTCGAGGTCGCTGCGCAGGAGGACGTTGTGCTTGCCATCGGGGCCGACGAGGGTGATGCTGTTGCCGGTCTGGGCCGCGAGCACGCCGGTGAACGTGAGGCCGCCCTTGGTGACGGCTGTGTACGCGACGTACCGCGCCTCTACTGCCCTATTGGGATCGAGAATGGCGATCAAGAGCGCCGGCGGCGATTTGTCGCCCAGCGAGGCCAGGTCCGGTCCAACGGCATTGCCGACGCCGCCTAGCTGATGGCAGACAGAGCAATTCTTGCGAAACACCTCGGCCCCGCGCTTGGCGTCGCCGTGCAGAGACAGCACCGACTGATAAGCGTCTATCACCTTTTGCCGATCTGGGTTGAGGGTATCGGCGAAGATCTTGGTAGCCCGGCGGCGTACCTCGGCAGAGCGATGCTCCAGTAGCCGTTGTCGCAAAGCGGCGTCGATCTCGGACGGCGCGATGGTTTTGTTCTCCAGCGCGTCAAGAACTGCGGACAGCCATGTGTCACGACTAAAGAGGACGCCAAGCACTTGTCGCCGCTGCGCCGGCACAAACGTCTTCCAGCCGTGTAGCAACAGTTTCGGCACGCGCGGCGAATGGAGCCGGCCCAGCGCGGCCACGGCGGCGGCTTGCAACTCATCCGGCGTCTGCGGCACCAGCAGTTCCGCTAGTGCAGTCATGTCTTCCTGCTGATGATCCAATCCTCGGCCCAAGAGGCGAATGGCCCGCAGCTTATCGTCCGGCGCCGCTCGTTTGTCAGCCAACACGGCCCGTGCTGCCGCGAATAGGCCGGACACTTGCTGGAGCGCGGCTTGCAATTCCGGGTCTCCGTCTTTGTGCAGCTGCACCAACGGTGTGTTGCGCTCATCGAGCGCATCGAGAAGTCCGGCCAGCGTGGTGAATTGCCAGGACTCATAGCGATCTTTCGCTGGCGTGCCGATCGTTTTGAGGAGCGTGGCCAACGCCTTGGTGTCGCCCAGAGCGTTAGCCAAACGTAGTAATTTCTCCAACAGAGACGCGGGCGGGGGCTTCTCGCTGCTCTTCATCACCGTCCCCAGCACGCGGTCAAAATTCTTGCGATGAACCGAACTCAGCACCGCCGCCGTGATATAGCGATCGTCAGCATCACACAACGCCAACCGCCCCAGCGCCTCGCCGGCCCGTGCATCGTCCCATTCGCCAAGCGTGTACGCCAACTGCATACGGACGTGCGGGTCGTCATCGTGTATGCGCTTCACGAGTTCCTCACCTAACTCCGGTGCTTTCGCCAGCCGTCCCTCACATAGCCGTACCGCATGGCGGCGGACGCCAGGATGTGGGTCGTTTAATGCACGCCGCAAGAGCGCCGGCGTCAGCGCGCCGAGTCCGTCGAGCGTGCAAAGGGCGTGCAACCGGCCGAGCGCCCGCTGACAGTCGGTTGTCATCTTCTCCAAGAGCGGCACGGCAGCGGTGTCCTTGCGCCACAGGAGCATTTGCTGGGCTGTGTCGCGCTGCCAACCGTTGGGACTATCGAGAGCAGCGACCAGCCCTGCCGTAGCGAGCCGATCCAAGCGGGGGATGCTTCGGAGTTTGGCGCCGACCGGATAAACACGGTAGATGCGCCCTTTATCTGCACCGGCCCGCAAGTCGAGGCGTTTCTGCCAATCCATAGGGATCCACTCAGGATGCTCGATGACAGCGCGATACATGTCTGCCACCCACAGCGCTCCATCCGGCCCCGTCTGGAGCCACGTGGGCCGGAACCAATTGTCGCTGGAGGCCAAAAACTCGCAATCCTGCTCGTCCGCAGCACGGCGGCTGGTGAAAGTCACGCCCTTGGCACTCAAGACCTCGCGGTGAATCAGATTGTGGACCGGCTCGCTGACAAAAGTGCTGGAGGAGAACGCGGGGCCGAACAGCTCATCACGGTAGACAATGGCGCTGCACGCCGACGTGAAGTGATTGGCGGCGTGTGGATCATTGAAGCGTGGCAGCGTTCGGCTAATCGGGAAGACAGCCGAAGCGCCCGGCGTCACCGACACGGACACACGCGCATCGGGAGCGGCCAGATGAGGGTCCCGGCGGATGTAATGGTCGGCGAGAACGAAGTGGTACAGCGGATTGCTGTTGTTGCAGCCGAACCAGTCGCCCCAATCGTTGCGGCTGCGGCCATATTGCGTTTGTCCTGTCTGGGCATCGATGGCCCCCTCATCAGGCCGGATGCGTAAATCGCGGCCGTTTAGATGGATGCTTTCGCCAGTCTTGACCGACTGGATCCCCCCGCCGCTGTCGCCGTTGGCGCAATAAATCCAATTATCGAGACCCCAAATGAGGCTATTGACACGATGCTGCGGATTGCCCTGAGCGAAGCCGGTGTACAGCGGCACACGCACATCGGCTTGGCCCGTCCCCTTGGTGTCCTCGGCGTAGAAGATCTCCGGAGCGCACGTTACCAACACACCCTTGCGCCAAGGCAATACGCTGGTCGGATAGCTTAGACCATCAACAAAGACAGTGGCCTTATCGTAGCGCCCGTCGCCGTCGGTGTCTTCGAGATACTTGATGCGGCCGCCGGGTTTGCCCTTGTTGTCCAACCCCAAGGGATAATCGCCCATTTCCACGACCCAGAACTTGCCGTCCGGTCCCCAGGCGAAGGCGATCGGACTTTGCACCAGCGGTTCTGAAGCCATCAGCTCGACCTGAAATCCCGGTCGAGTACGGATGGAGCGTAGGGATGCTTGCGGTGATTTCGCTTGAGGGGTCACATTGGCGAGCAAAGCATTGAACGAGCGGCGCTCTACATGGTCCGGCAGGAGAGGCGTGCGCTCATTACTCCACCAGATATGCCGCGAATGGGACCAGGCGCCGTTGTTCGTTCCCCGGAGCGCGAGGGGCGGCAACTCGCCTGGATCTCCGCGCTTGCCGGACAATACGCGGTGCGACCAGCCGGCTTGCATCGACGAAAATAAATGCAGAGAAAAGCGATCTTCATTGGAGAACAGAACATCGTCATGGCCGTCCTCATCGATATCGACAAAGCGCAAGCCGTTGTCTTGGCCTGCGGCATTGACGAGGGCCGTGCCTTCGGGCAGCGTGAAGGGCAATTTCTTCCAGATATTCTTCTCCCAGCGAAAAATTGCCTGTTCTCTGTCGTTGCTGACAATCAGTTCGCAGCAGCCATCACCCTCCAGATCGCGCAGGCGCACGCCGCGGTCTTGGCCCTTTTCTCTGGTGAAGATTTTCCGCCCCTCTACTTCTAACCCGGCGAGAAGTGCTTTGTCTTCCACCCATTTGCCCTCCGTGAAATGCCATGCCCCAGCGACCGATTCGTTCTGTACCAACAACGAAGCACTCCCGTCCGCACGTATTACGCCGAACCGCGCTCCACTATTTACCAGCGACAAGGGAAAGTCACCGATGGTCCACGTCCGTGATTTCGGCGACCAGCGCCGGGTCTGCTTCACCTTCTCATTGCCAATGACCACATCAAGGTATCCATCATTATCCAGATCGAGCAAGCGCACACCATTGTCGCCACCGTCCGCAGCGCGAAGCGTTTGGCCGCCTAGCAGATACTTGTCCAAGCGATCCTGCGCCTCTCGGAAGGTGAGAAACTTTACCTTTTTGCCATATTTCGTATCGGCATAATCGATGAAATCGACGATCTGTTCCTTGCCAATCCAGCCGTGCGGATGAAACACCAGACAGAAAACGCCGCGCTTGAGGACGGTGATGTCCAGGGCCGCTTTCCAATCGCGGACGGTGATGGGATTGTTCGGCTGATGGCGGTGCTGAGCGACCCAATCGCTGGGCATGACACAGGGAAACTCCCAGCACAGTCGGCCCAGCACGTAGGGGTACGGATAGTTCTCGATGGTGTTGACGAAGGTGCGGTCCCGGGGCAGATACTTGCGGAAGCGGTCCTGACCATCTTGGTCCATCACCAACTCGCGCGGCAACTCTGGATCGTCCGAGGTGAGGACGTTGAACACCGAGGAATCGATCGTGAGGAAGTTCCCCTTGGCCGTAGTGCGGTTGAATATCTCGGCATAGAAACGCGGACTGGGCGTATTGAGCGAATCGCAACAGGGCATCCGAAAGGCGACAGGCCGGCCATTAGGGACTTCGCACATCAAATCAACGCAGCGCTCGTAGGTGGAACGCGCCTTGGCAAAGTCGCCGCCTTTGAAAAACGGGCAGGGATGGTCGATCGTATGCGTTTCCAGGCTAAGCCCTTCTTTGAGCCATGTCTGCAAACGAGGGTGGTGCGGATCGACCTGATTGGTCATGATGCTGACAGGCGCTCGTCCGTCGATGCGTTTGAGCCGCTGCAAAACGGGCCGCAGGAATTTCTCGTACTTTTCCGGATCGCGCATATCATCGATGGCGAGAACGACCACCGCTTCTACGCCGTCGTCACCGACCCATTGCGGCGTAATGAGGCGCGGAAACGTTCGTGAGACATAATAGGGATCGCTTTCGTCGAGATAAGCCAGCCGATTGCCATCGCCAGCCCCGGCGGTTGAAGAAGCGAGAAACGCCAGGACGAGACCAGTGGCCCATCGATGTGTGCTCATATGCGAACCTCGCGGTGTAGAAAAAGAGGACCAATCTGCGGTCGGATACGGCCTTATTTTAGGGACGCGGTTCGTCCCCGTGCAGTTGCCAATGCCCCCTGTGCAGTTGCCTATTCAACAGCGAGGGTCCGCAGCAGAGGGTGTGGAAAAAACTGCTTCGTTTTGCCGCGGGCCGTAGGCGAGAGGCACGGGACATTCCCGCGCTCGCTTACGGCTCGCGGCGAACCAACGAAGTTACGTCGAGACGCGCCCCTTGGCGCTCGGCGCTTAAGTCGTCCAGAAATGCTTTCGGCGCGGCGGCGATCAGGGGCGCGCTGCCGGCCCTGTGAGCCGGCGCGATCATCATCGGGACACGGGACGGTTGGCGATGGCGCGGCGCACGGTCGGCGGGACCGGGGCATCGACGCCTTTGATGCTGCGCCACAGGATTTCGTTCAGCTCGAAATCGTCGACCCGGTCGTAGTCGCTGAAATCCATGCGGCTGGAGCGAGAGGCGCCATACGATTTCGCCGTATTTTTCGCTTCCAGATCGATGCGCGCCGGTTCGTGTGTGTACGGTGTGAGATCGGGTTTGTCGGTGAAACACGCATACATGGGCCGGGCGGCGGCGTCGTATTGGCTCAAAGGTGGCAAGCCGAGGATCAGTTCGATGGTGCGGATCATGCTCACGGTGCTGTACTGCGTGCTGTCGACGCTGTGGCGCTTGGTGTAGGGGCTGATGACCAGGCCGACGGTGCGGTGTGCGTCTACGTGGTCTGGGCCGTTCTGAGCGTCGTCCTCGATGACGAAAAGGGCTGTTTCCTTCCAGTATCGGCTATGGCTGACTGCCTCGACGAGCCGGCCCAAGGCCAGGTCGTTGCTGGCGACGCAGGCTTGCGGCGTGTACGTACCCGGAGTCGTACCTGTGGTGTGGTCTTCACCCAAGCTCATGATGATAAAGCGAGGCATTTTATCTTCTTTGTCGAATTGGCGGTATTCCTTTAAGAAAATTTCCACGTTCGCGGTGTCGCGGATGCGTTGGCCTTTGATCTTGGATACGCCGTAATCGGGGCAGATGTGTCCGACCAGGCCGGGCACGCGTGCCTCCATTTTGTCGCCACCGTCGCCGCTGCTAACGCGCTTGCCGTATTCGCCGTAGCTGCGATAACTCAGGCCGGCCCGATGGCAAGCATCCCACAGGTAGCCAGACGGCGCATTGGAGAGGTGGCCCTCGTCGTCATCGTCCACGCCCTTGCGGTTGGAATAGGTCAAATGCCAATCGCGGGCGATGTAATCGGTGTTGTAGGCCATGGTGGACCAGGGATGGCCGTCACGCGACACTTGGCCATTGCAATACAGATTGTCGAGCAGCACGAACTCGCGGGCCAATTTGTGATGGTTCGGCGTCACTTTTTCGCCGAACATCACCAGCGACGGATCGCCGTTGCCCTCCTTGATGTCGCCGAACACCTGATCGTAGGTGCGGTTTTCCTTGATGATGTAGATGATGTATTTGATGGGCGACGGCTCGCCGGGTTTGCTGGGAATGACCGTGGTGTCGGGATGCGGCGAAGCCGTCAGCAATTTGTCAGAATACGGACAATTGCGATAGACAGTAGCGGTATATTTCATCAATTCCTTATTATCGGGAATGGGAACGATGGAGAGGGCGCCGCTCAGCGTTGTGCCGATGTAAGGAAACGGCCATCGGCGATAATCAGGAATGCTTTTGTCGTATTTGGTATTTTTGTCGATAGGATTGGGCCGCGTCTGATTGCCCTTGCCGACGCCAACGAGCAGCGTCTTGCCATCCGGCGTGACAGCGACGGCGGTGGGATACCAGCCAGTGGGGATGAAACCTTTGACCTGACTCTTGCCGGGAACGGCCACGTCGATGACGGCGACGCAGTTATTGTCGGCGTTGGCGACAAACAACGTTTCGCCATCCGGCGCCAATGCCAGCGCATCTGGCGTGCTTCCCTCCGGAGCGCGCGGGAACAAGCTCGTCGAGATGGTCTCGATGACAACACCACGCCGCGTGTCAAGGACGCTGACGCAATTGCTGGACGCACAGGCGACGAATAGCCGGTCGTCTTTGGGATGTACGACCATTTGATTGGGGTGCTCGCCGACGGCAATGCGGGCGACGACGTGCAGGCTTTTCGGATCGACGGCCAAGATGGCTCGGCCGGCCCAATCGGAAACGTAAAGTTGGGCGCCGTTGCGGCTGCGCACCACGTCATAGGGTCGGCCGCCGAGCTTTCCTGTTCGCGTTTCGTTGGTCTTGAGATCAATGGCAGCGATGGTCCCTGCGTTGATGTCTAGAGAATAAAGCACGCCACTTTCAGGGTCCAGGAGAAGGCCGCTCTTGAAAGAAGGTTTTTCTTTCTTGGCACTTTTCTCGTCCCGTTTCGGCAGCGATGGTTCCTCTATGCCCGTGCGCTTTAGCTGATGATCGCTCAGCTCGTAGTTGTGCAACACGCCTGCACCGCCGCCAGACCACCACAGATGTTTCTCGTCTGGCGTCAGGGCCAGACCGAACCAGCTTTGCTTGACTATCTGCTTGTCTAGCACGCGCCCGCTGGCCAATTCGATCAGCGATAATTCATGCTGGTTGTAACCACTGGTAGCCACAAGGACGTGCTTGCTATCGGCCAGCGGCCGAATGTTTAACGGCAAGTCCGTCAAGGTAATCTGTCGGCCCGCCGGAGTGATGGTCCAGCCGTTGGGCAGGACAAAACCCTTTTCGGTCAGGCCGGGTCGCGATGGTTTGTCTTCGGCGGACAGACCCGTGAGAACCAGCAAGGACAATCCGACGGCGAGAGCGCTTTGCTGAAGCATGTGGAAGCTCCTCACAGTAAAGAGAAAAGAGAAATCCATTTGCAGGGGGCGGGCATTTGAAGCCCATACCTTATTGTCCATGCCGCTTCCGGAACGTCTAGTAAATAATACGTGAAGATCAGAGAGGTCCATTCCGCCGTGATCGCCCGGCTTGCCGACCTTTCGTGGGCATAATGTCGCTGCTCGCCCCCGAACCAAGGCGAGCGGGGGGTGTGACCCCCCCGGTCGAACCAAGAACCCCCCGGTCGAACCAAGAACCCCCCGGTAGCACAAGCGGGGGGTTCACACCCCCCGCTCGCCTAATATAATGTACAATCGGGGGGGGTCACACCCCCCGCTCGCCTATGTATAACGCACCCCCGCTCGCCCCCGGGTGCAACCCCGTTCGCCAAGGTCCAGGGGCACCCTTCCTGAATCAGATTCATCTTGCACAGTTTGCACAGTTAGGGCGTTTTGACGATGAAGAAGCAGACCCAGTTTTGGTCTGTTCAGCCAGCGGCCATTTCCATGGTTTTGGGGTACCGCGCAGCAGTAGGACGACCCTGAATTACTCCTTGGGACAACGCGCAGTCCTCTTGACGAGCTTGCGGCCCTGTGGGCATGATTGCTAGAGAGATCGTGATGGGCGGCGCGTGGAGTTGCGTGCGCGCTATTCAAGGGCTAGCTGCTTGGGGCGCTGACGCAACTCCGCTCGCTGGAGGTTGAGAGGAGGTCGATCATGAAGCGCTGTTCCTTGATCGTCTGTTGCCTGGTGCTGGGCGGGATAGTCGGCACGTTCCTCGCAGGGCCATTGCTGAAAGGCCAGGACCAGGCCGTCCCGGGCATCCCGAAAGAGCTAACGTCTTACCGAGATGTGGTCAAGAAGGTGTTACCGGCCGTGGTCAGCATTGACTCGAAGGCCCAGCCGGCCCCGGCCCGCAAAGGCCGTCGCCGGGTGCCGATGCCGATGGAGGGCCTGCCGGAGGAATTCCGCCGCTTCTTCGATTTCCCCTTTGAATTTGAATTCGGCGATGACGACGATTCACCCATGCCGCGCGGCGGCTTTGGTTCCGGTTTCCTCGTCGATCCCCAGGGGGTCATCTTGACCAATTTCCACGTTGTCGATGGGGCCAGTCAAGTTACGGTGCAATTAAGTGACGGGCGCAAATTTACCTCCAAGGACGTGAAGACCGATCCCAAGACGGACCTGGCCATCGTCCGCATTGAGGCGCCAGGCGCCCTGCCTTTTCTGGAGTTAGGCGACAGCGACGCCATGCAGATTGGCGATCGGGTGCTGGCCATTGGGGCGCCCTTTGGGCTGACAGGGACCGTGACGCACGGCATCATCAGCGCCAAGGGCCGGAGTTTGCAGCTGAATATGTATGAAGACTTCTTGCAGACCGATGCCGCCATCAATCCTGGCAACAGCGGCGGGCCCCTGGTGAGCCTGGACGGTAAAGTCATTGGCATCAATGCGGCCATCAAGAGCCGTAGCGGTGGCTGGCAGGGCGTGGGCCTGGCCATTTCCAGCAACATCGCCAAGACCATCATGCCGCAATTGCTCAAAGAAGGCGTGGTACGGCGCGGCTATCTCGGCGTGCAAGTCAAGGACATCACCGAACCGGACATTGCCGCCCGCCTGGGACTTCGGCAAGGTGAACATGGCGTGCTAATCACGCGCGTCTTCGAGGACACGCCGGGCGCCAAGGCCGGATTGAAAGATGGCGATGTTATCACGGCGCTGGACAATAAACCCATCGCCAACGGCCGTGAATTGCAGATGATCGTCGCGCGTCTGCCGGTTGGCAAGACCATCGCCGTGCAAGTCCTGCGCGATGGGCAAGCCAAAACGTTCCAGGTGACGATCGAGGAACAGCCCGGCAAGTACGGCACCACGCGCGTACCGTTGCCCCGCCGCATGGAACGCGAGTCGGACGGCGTCGTCATCGACAAGATTGGCATCGAGGCAGTCGATCTGACAGCGGACGTGGCCGACAGCCTAGGCTACAGTGAACAGGCCAAGGGGGCCGTCATCGCTGCCGTCAAGCAGGGCAGCCCCGCCGACGATGCGGGTTTACGCCGGGGTATGCTCATTACCAAAGTGGACAAGAAACCGATCGCGTCTGCAAAAGGGCTACGCGACGCCATCGAGGCTGCCTCGTTGGACAAGGGTGTGCTGTTGCAAATCGAGACGCCCCAAGGGGGCACAAACTATGTGTTGCTCAAGTCGTCACGCGATTAGCGAGCCGTCTTTTATCTCCCGGAGCGTCGGCCAAAGGAGGTATGTCAAGAAGGGGGATAGCGCCAAGGCGGACTTGGTGCTACCCCCTTAGGACTGGCGGACTTTTCCCTCCCCCCCTGTGGGGGAGGGTTAGGGGGGGGTTAGCACTCCTTGTCTGCCTGGGGCATGCTGACGCTCGGCGGCGAGGACTCTTTCTTCTTCGGCGTCCCTCCGCAGCTTGGATGAAGCCGACCGACTGTACCAACGTCCAGACTGGCGTGCCGGTACAGATACTGGAGCAAATAAGGCCACGATTCGCTCTTTGCTCACTTACCGCCTTCTTTTTATGGCAGCATCTGCCTTCGACGACTCTGGCCCATCGCTTTGCAGATAACTAAACAGATCGCACAACTCCTCATCGGTCAAGGGATCGAGGATCTTCTCCGGCATCAGCGATACGGACGCCGGTGCCATCTGCTCGATCTTGCTGCGGGGTATGAGGGTGCGCTCGTTCTTGCTATCCACCAGCGTCACGGCCCCTGGCGTATTTTCCACGATCAGACCAAACAGCGAACGACCGTCCTTCGTTTCAATGTGGAACGCCTGATATTCGGCGCGGATGACGGCGCTGGGGTCGACGATTTGCGTGATGAGATACGCGCGGTTTTTGCGATCGGCGCTAGTCAGGTCGGGACCGACCTTGTTGCCTTCGCCGAACAGAGTATGACAAACGGCGCAGTTCTTTTGAAAAAGCAATCGGCCGTTGGCCGGGTCGCCTTTGCCGCCGCGCGACAGAATCAGGTTAATGCTGCGGATGCGCGAGATTTTCTCGCCTGCCGTCGCCGGTGCAACCGTGCCCCAGTGCTTGGCGATGAGTTTGGCAAGGCGCTCGTCCTTGTACGTCGTCAGACGCTGGAGTCGGTCCAAGGGGACATCGCGCGGCGCGATCCGCCCCGTGTCCACGGCCTGTAGCAGAGCAAGCGCCGAGGTCGGCCGACTGGCGAGTAATCCTTGCGCGCGCGTGCGCAAGGCCGGCGATAAACGTGGATAGAGCGCCAACACGCGCTCAGCGATGCGCGCATCCGGGAACGACTGTAATGCCGACAAAACAGCCCCGCGCAGGGCGTCGGTTTTCGCTGTAGCGAGCAGATCAAGCAATAGCGGCACATTCTCGGCCTTACCGACCTGGTCGAGCAATTCGACAAGCAGTATTCGCTCTTTTTCCGAGACTCTGGCGTCCGCAATTCGCTTGAGCAGATGAGAATGGGCTTCTGCCTCCCCCAGGCGCACAGCTAAGCGGAGCAAGACAGGAGAATCCGGCGAACGCCGCCATAGGCCCACGATGGTCTTGGAGAAAACTGGCGGTGCCTCGGTCAGCAGCCGGCCTTCCAGCGCCTTGTCCATGCCGCTCAGCAGTAGCTCGCGCTCTTCGGGTCCGGGCGCCTGCTCCAAAAGATAAGCACACGTTTCCAGGTCAGTCTTGCCGCCTTCGGCCAGATAGCGACGAGCCAAACGTTCGAGCAAGAAACGTTTCACCAACGGCAGCCGCCAAGCGTCCGGTGCGTCGAGAAGGGCGAGCACTTGATCGCGGTGAGCAACGGCCTTGTCTTCGACGGCCCACCAGAGCAATAGCGGAATATACGGATCGTCTACATCTTCGGAGTGCCGCAACAGCTCCCGGACGATTGGCAAACCATCGGCGGCCGGCAGACGCTTGCTCGAACAGGCGAGTTGGCTGCGCACCACCGGACTTGTTTCCCGCCGCGCCAGGGCGACCAGTCGTTCGCGCGTGGGGACGGACACTTGCTTCGCATCCCCAAGCAAACGCACGCTCCAGGCTCGGACGTGCTCATTGGTGTGATCGAACAACTGCTGCGCGAATGCCTCATCGAATCCGCCGCTTACGTACAGTGCCCACAGCGATTCCAACGCTAGCTGGCCATCATGCGCGAGTACGGACTTTCGGAGCACCGGCCACACCGAAGCATCGCGCCGCTCGCCCAGGAGGCGCCGGGCCTCGCGCCGCTGCCAATTGTTGGGATGGTCGAGCAGTGCGATCAATTCCTTGCTCGATAGCTTGGCAAGCGAGATAGCGTGATCACCCCGAGTTTGACTTTTCGGGGCGCTCACGCCACCCCGTTGGCTCTTGGCCACGATCTTGTAAATTCGGCCATTGGTGCGGTCCCAATTATCGACAGGATCGACGTGATTGGCGCGCTTGTCATACCAGTCGGCGACATAAACGGCGCCGTCCGGGCCGACCAGGCAATCGATCGGACGAAACCAGGTATCGTTGGCCACCAGGAAATCGCCGCCGAAACGGCTCGTAAAGCTCGACCCCTTGCGTTCGAGAGTATACCAGTAAAGAGCGTTGGAAAGGAGGTTTCCCGCGATGTACACGTTACGGAACGCCTCGGGGTAAGCACCGCCCTGATAGATGATGCCGCCGCAGGTGACGTGCCCCCCTTTGAAATGCTGGCAGGGCATGTGCTGGAAGTACCCGTAAGTATGTGGATTGTGCAACGGACCATGCTTGCTGAAGCCCTTGACGTAATAGCCGCCTTGCACTTGGTGCAGCATGGCGAAGCCGCCCCAGTTGGTGCCGGCGATGATCTGGCCCTGTTCGTCGAAATCGAGTCCCCAGGTGTTGCCGCCGCCCTCAGCGAACAGTTCGAAGCGTTTGGTCCGCGGATGATAGCGCCAGATGCCCTGCTGGAATTCGAGGCCGCGGATCTTGGCCGTCACGGTACTGCCCTGGGCGCCATAGAGCCAGCCGTCTGGCCCCCATTGCAATGAGTTAGCCACCGCATGGGCGTCCTCCATGCCGAAACCATTCAACAGCACTTCCGGCGGGCCATCCGGCACATCATCCCCGTTGCGGTCGGGGTAAAAGAGTAGATAAGGAACCTGCAATACGTAAACACCGCCGTCGCCCAGGCACAAACCGGAGGCGAGGTTCAGGCCGGTCACGAAATCCTTGGCTTTGCGATAGCGGCCGTTTTCGTCGGGATCTTCGAGGATGGTGATACGATCCGCCCCGCGCGGCCCCTTTGGCGGCGGCTCCGGCACACGATCATAAACGGTACGCAGAAATTCATCTACCTTGACTGGCTTCAATCCGGCGGGATGGGGATATTGAAGATACTGAAGCACCCACAAGCGGCCACGCTCGTCGAAAGTCATCGTCAACGGCTGGCGGATGGCCGGTTCACTGGCGACGAGCTTGACCTCGAAACCGTCGGCAACTTTCATGCGCCGGAGGGCTTCTTCGGGCGTGAAGCCCTGAGCAGGGAGCGCGGGGGACCATAGGGCCGTCGTCAGCATGGTCAGGAAGAAAACACAGCGAAGGTTGTTCATAGCAAGGCGTCCTGGTAGGAGGCGAGATCACGGTAGGATTACTAACATCCTAGAGCACGGCGAGGGCTATTTCCAGGGATTTCCTGGACGCTGCCGCAGTAACCGCTATGCTGGTTTTCGTAAGGTTCCCCACAGGAGACAGTTAGAAAGGCGGCGCGGATATGGGCGGTGCAGAACTGCGGCAGATCCATCGCGGACAATGGATGGCCTTGGCGGCGGCGCTGTTGGGCTGGATGTTCGATGGTTTCGAGCAAGGCGTGCTGGGCGTGGTCGGCCATCCGGCCCTGAGCGAGGTCCTTCAGGTACAGCAGACCGGAGGACAGGGCGAAGGGACGATCGGTGCCTGGAACGCCGGCCTGGCGGCGAGTTTTCTGGTCGGTGCTGCGATGGGCGGCTGGCTATTCGGCTGGTTGGGCGATTGGCTGGGCCGCGTCCGCGCTATGGTGCTGTGCGTGCTCAGCTACGCTTGTTTTACGGCCCTGTGTGGTCTGGCGCAGAACGCCTGGCAGTTGGCGGCCTTGCGTTTTTTGGCGTCGTTGGGCATGGGCGGCGAATGGTCGCTGGGTGTCGCCCTGGTCATGGAAAGTTGGCCGCAGACGCTGCGGCCGCTCTTGGCGGGACTGATCGGTGCTGCGGCCAACATCGGTTTCCTGCTGACGGTGCCCACGGTTTGGCTTGTGGACCGCCTGGTGCCGGTGGGAGCCGGCGGCTGGCGCTGGGTATTCGGCGTCTGCGCCTTTCCCGCCCTGCTGACCTTTTTCTTGCGTGTCTTCGTACCAGAATCCGCAAAATGGCAACACGCTATTCAAACGGGGCCGCGGCCGGGAATGGCCGCCATTTTCACGCCGGCCCTGCGCTGGCGCAGCCTCCTGGCGGCCACGCTGAGCGGCATCCCCTTGATCGCCACCTGGGGGGCCGTCGCCTCGATGATCCCCTTGTGGATCAAGGCGGTGAGCGGACAGCAGGAATGGAGCCTGTATGCCCAGGCCAGTTCGGCCCTCGGCGCTTGCTTCGGGGCCATGAGCGGGGCGCTGCTCGCTCACACCTTCGGCCGCCGCCGCACTTACTTTGGCCTTAGTCTCGGCTCGCTTCTGATCTGTGCCTATCTGTTTCGTTGGTACTTGCCCTCGGACCAGGAAGCGAACCTGGATGGGGGCTTGTTACTGGTGATCGGCTTGACCGGGTTCTTCACAGCTTCGTTCTATGGTTGGCTGCCGCTGTATTTGCCGGAGTTGTTCCCCACGCGCGTACGGGCCACCGGCCAGGGCTTTGGCTACAACTTCGGCCGCATTATCGCGGCGGGCGGTGCTCTCGTCATGAGTCATTTGCTCTACAATGTCTCTCCAGGTAAATATGCCCAAGCCGGCGCCGTTATTAGCTTGATTTATCTCGCCGGTCTGGTCGTCATCTGGTTCGCCCCGGAGACGCGCGGCCAACCATTGCCGGAGTGAGGCAAACATGCACAACGGAGCATCGACCAGCGAGACGCCCATCCCCCCTGCGGACGAAAGCACAGCAGGAAACGCTGGTCTGGATACGGAATTTCATCGCGGCCTGGGCCTCTTTGATGCCACGATGGTCGTAGTAGGCTCGATGATCGGTTCGGGCATTTTTATTGTGCCGGCGACAATGGCCGGACAGTTGGGCAGCCCCGGTTGGTTGCTCGTCGCCTGGCTGATTACCGGCGTCCTGACCGTTAGCGCTGCTTTGTCCTATGGCGAATTGGCCGCTATGATGCCGCAGGCCGGTGGCCAATACCTCTATCTGCGCGAGGCGTTTTCGCCGCTTCTGGGGTTTCTCTATGGGTGGACGCTGTTCCTCGTCATCCAAACGGGCTTCATTGCAGCGGTGGCCGTGGCCTTCGCCCGCTTCGCCGGCACCTTGTGGCCGATTATCTCGGAGGAAAAGTATCTTCTAGGTCCGTGGCACCTGACCCCCGGCTACGCCTTATCACTGTCCACGGCGCAGTTGGTCGGCATGCTGATGATCCTTTTCTTGACGGCAACGAACGTTTGCGGACTGCGTTATGGCAAACTTGTGCAAAACCTGTTCACCGTGGCCAAGACCGGGGCACTGCTGGGCCTGATTGGCGTGGGCCTGATACTCGGCTGGAATGCCGAGGCGGTAAGTGCGAACTTCGGTGACCTGTGGACGCCGCGCGGCAAGCTGACCGACCTGGGCGGCGGGTTGACGGCGGCGACCGCTTTTGGTTTGTTCGTGGCTTTGTGCGAGTCGCAGACAGGTTCGCTGTTTTCTTCAGACGCCTGGAACAATGTGACCTTCATCGCCGGCGAGGTTCGCCAGCCGCGCCGCAACCTGCCGTTGGCGCTGGCCCTGGGCACGTCCTCGGTCCTTCTGCTGTACTTGCTGGCGAACCTCGCCTACCTGGTGACGCTGCCGTTTGAGGACATTCAGCAAGCGGAAAACAACCGCGTGGCCACGGTCATGCTGGCGCGGATATTCCCTCGCTTCGGGGTGCCGTTGATGGCCGCCGCCATCATGATCTCAACGTTCGGCTGCAATAATGGCTTGATCTTGGCCGGAGCGCGGGCCTATTATGCGATGGCCCGCGATGGCTTGTTCTTCGCCCGCGCTGGGCGCCTCAATGCTGCCCGCGTGCCTGCCTGGGGGCTGATCGTGCAAGGGGGGTGGGCTGTCTTACTCGTACTGCCGCGGACCTATAATGTCCACGAAAAGACCTACGGCAACCTATACTCCGACCTGCTCGATTACATCATCTCGGCGGCGCTGTTGTTCTACGTCCTGACCATCGCCGGCGTTTATCGCTTGCGTATCAAACGCCCCAACGCCCAACGCCCCTATCGGGCGTTCGGCTATCCTATAGTACCGGCACTGTATCTCATCGGCGCGATTAGTATTGTCGCAGTCCTGGTAGTATATCGACCAATGACGACCTGGCCCGGCATGGTCATCGTCTTACTGGGCCTACCAGTGTATTATATTTGGAAACAGTGACACACAGGAGTGCCATACACGAGGACGCAACCATGATTTCGCGCATTTCGTTCGCTTTCTGGCCCCTGCGGGCCATCCTGACGGCATCGCTGGTCATACTGCTCGGCATCTCTGGGCCTGCGGCTGAAGAGACAGTCTCCCGCGAGAAACAGATCGCCGATATCGAACGACAAATTAAAGAGCTGACGCAAAAACTCGACGAGCTACGGCGCATTCCAGCAACTCCTTCCGTCACGGCGGCGCCAATTCCTGCTGAATGGACCAAGGTACTGACGTGGCGTTGCATCGGCCCAGCGGCGATGGGGGGACGCATCGTCGCCTTTTCGGTGTATGAAGCCGATCCCACTATCTACTGGGTGGCAACTGCTTCCGGCGGATTGCTCAAAACCACGAACAACGGTGTCACTTTCGAGCACCAATTCGACCATGAGGCGACCGTGTCCCTTGGTGACGTATGCGTGGCCCCCTCAAATAAAGACATTGTTTGGGTTGGTACGGGCGAGAACAATCCACGCAACTCCGTCTCCTATGGGGATGGTGTGTATAAATCAACCGACGGCGGCAAGACGTGGAAGAACATGGGACTCAGGAAATCGTTCCAGATTGGCCGCATTGTTGTACATCCCAAAAATCCGGACATCGTATATGTGGGGGCGCTGGGCCGACTGTATGGCCCCAATGAAGAGCGTGGTTTGTTCAAGACTACGGATGGCGGCAAAACGTGGGAGAAAATCCTTTATGTCGATGACAAGACAGGCGTCATCGACATCAAGATGCACCCGGAAGATCCAGAGACCCTGTTAGTGGCGACCTGGGAGCGAATGCGTGACGGCTTCGATAGCCATCGCGGCGAGCCGCCGCTGCAAGATGGTTACGACGCTTATGATCCCATCAAGAAATGGGGACCAGGCAGCGCCATTTACAAAACGACCGATGGAGGCAAGTCGTTCCGGAAACTGACCAAAGGATTACCGACCTGCCAGTTGGGGCGCATTGGGCTTGATTATTCCCGCAGAGATCCGCATGTGGTGTACGCCATTATTGATTGTGAAAAGATCGGCATGGGTACGCCGCCAAACCCAGTGTACCTGGGCGTTACTGGTGAAGACGCAGAGGGCGGTGTGAAACTGACGCAAGTCACGCCGGCCGGCCCCGCCGCCAAAGCGGGGCTGAAAGTCGGTGACATTATTAAGGCCGCAGACAAGAAGCCCATCGGCAAGTATGAAGACCTGGTCGAGCAGATCCGAACGCACAAAATCGGCGACAAAATGACCCTGACGATTGTGCGTACGGAGGAAATACGTGACATTTCTGTGACGCTGGGTAGACGTCCGGAGTCAGGACGGGCAGGAGGAAGGCAATTCTTACCTCTGGGTTTCCGCGGCGAAGAGGCTAGCAATGGCGTACGCATCGAGCGTGTCTTGCCAGGGAGTGAGCCTGAAAAAGCCGGATTGCAAGCCGGCGACATCATTCAGAAAATCGACAAAACAGAGGTGAAAAATTTCCAGCAAGTCATCGAGTTGTTCCGCGCTCATAATCCCGGCGATAAGATAACGGTCCAAGTCCTGCGCGGCAAGGAAAACAAAGAATTACACCTGACAATCGTGTGGCGTCCGCCATCCGGCCAAGAAAACCCAAGACGGCCTTATAGTTTCTGGTACGGAGGACAGCGTGAGAACGTGCAGGACCAGCAGGGGCCTAATAGCTTTGAATATGGCGGACTTTATAAATCGACCGACGGCGGCGAGTCATGGACTCGCGTCAATAGCGTTAATCCACGTCCTATGTATTTTAGTCAAGTCCGCGTCGATCCAACCGACGACAGATATGTGTATGTTCTGGGTATCGAGTTATATCGCTCTCAAGACGGCGGCAAGACGTTCAAGACAGATAGGAGCGCTTTTCATGCCGATCAACACGCTCTGTGGATCGATCCGCGCGACAGCCGGCACATGCTGCTGGGCACGGACGGCGGCTTTTACGTGACCTATGATCGCATGGCCCATTGGGAGTACCTCAACAACATGGCGATCGGTCAATTCTATCACGTATCAATCGATTCACGGCAGCCATATCGAGTCTATGGCGGCTTGCAAGATAATGGTAGCTGGGGTGGCCCGAGCCATACACTCGATGGACAGGGACCAATCAACGAGGATTGGATTCTGGTGGGCGGCGGCGACGGCTTTGTCTGTCGTGTCGATCAACAGGATCCGGACCTTGTGTACTACGAATCGCAGGATGGGCGCATGAGTCGGCGCAATATTCGCACCGGCGAATTCACCCCTATTCGACCGCGCGATGTACGCGGCCAACCGCCCTATCGTTTCAATTGGAACACGCCGTTTATTTTGTCCAACCACAATTCCCAGATTTTTTATTGTGGCGGCAACTATGTATTTCGTTCGGTCAAGAAAGGCGATGATTTACAGGTGATTTCACCGGAGATCAGTCGCACCAAACGCGGCACAGCTAGCGCTCTGGCCGAGTCACCGCGTAATCCTAACGTGCTGTACGTCGGCACCGACGACGGCTACGTGTGGGTGACGCAAGACGGCGGCGCTAAGTGGACCAATGTCACTGCCAAGATTGGCTTGCCCGGTCCACGGTGGGTGGCCAGTATCGAACCGTCGCGTTTCACCGACGGCCGGGCCTACGTCGTTTTCGACGCTCATCGCTCCGATGACGATGCACCCTACGTTTACGTCACGGAGGATTTCGGCCAGACGTGGAAATCGCTGCGCGGCAATCTGCCGATGGGAACCACCCGCGTGCTGCGTGAAGACATCGAAAACCAAAATGTCCTGTATTTGGGTACCGAATTCGGTGTATGGGTATCGATCGACCGCGGTGGTGTGTGGACCAAGATCAATAACAATCTGCCGACTGTGGCGGTCCACGAATTGGTCCAGCATCCGTCCAATGGCGAGATGGTGGCGGCGACGCACGGCCGCAGTTTGTGGATACTGGACGTGACGCCGCTGCGGCAGATGAAACCGGAAACCCTCAAGACCGAAGCGACGTTGTACAAGCCGACAACGGCGATGCGCTGGCGGCGCGAACCAGCGCGCGGCACGCCCTACGGCTCCGGCAACCATCGCTTCATCGGAGAAAATCCCCCTTCCGGAGCGCAAATTTACTATTCCTTGAGCAAGAAGGCTGAAAACATCCAGCTCAAAATCGTCGATTACACTGGCCGAACAGTACGCGAACTGCCCGTGAAAAAAGAGCAAATGGCGCCGGGCCTCCATCGCTTGACGTGGGACCTGGCGCGCAGTCCGCGGGAGCCGCGCGGTCAGGGCCGCAGCCGTGGTCCGGGGCAAGACCCTGCTCCGCCCGGCATGTACCGCATTGTTCTCACGGTAGAGGGCAAGGAACATATACAGAGCTTGCGCGTCGAGAATGATCCACTCCTCAAGGCGCCAAGCATCCTCACCGAGGACGAGGAAGATGAGGAACACGAGAAAGAAAGCGGACGGAGGGATGATTTCGGAACCTAGCCATGCGCTCTGGGCGGAGAGCTGTCGAGGATGTTGGGGCCGAGGCTCGCCTTGACCGCCTTTTTCCGTCCGCCACAATGGATGGTAGCTCCTGGCATCTTGCGAGGACCGAATTATGGCCCTGTCGCTGACCTGCCCGCGCGGCCATCAGTGGGACTGTGAGGACCAACCGACTTCCACAATGCCGGTATGTCCTATCTGTGGACTGGCTCCGATCCCTGCCACTCTCCCTTTCCCACAGACGCTCGACTATCAACCCCAACCGTCTCCTCCTTCTCCTCCCAAATGGGGAGGAGAAGGACAGGGAGCACCGCCGGGCGACACAGCCTCTACCCGTGCGACCCTGCCCCGTCCTCCGGAGGAGGACGAAGAGGGCGGCGCACCAGTGTTATCGCAGCACATTCCCGGTTATGAAATTCTCGGCGAGTTAGGCCGCGGCGGCATGGGCGTGGTCTATAAAGCGCGGCAGCTCAAACTGAATCGTCTCGTCGCCCTCAAGATGATCCTGGCCGGCGCCAATGCCGATCCGCAGCAGCTGGAGCGCTTCCGCGCCGAGGCGGAAGCCGTCGCCCGCCTGCAACATCCTTATATCGTGCAGATCTACGAGATCAGTGAACACAACGGCTGTCCGTTCTTCTCGTTGGAATACGTGGATGGTGGCACGCTGGCGCAGAAGCTCACCGGGGCGCCGCAGCCGCCGCGGCTGGCGGCTCATCTCGTCCGCCTGCTCGCCCTGGCCATGCATAGTGCTCATCAGAAAGGCATCATTCATCGCGATCTCAAGCCGGGCAACGTCCTGCTGGCGACCCCGGCCGAGCACGTCTCCGGTGCGGACAGCCTGCACGCTGAAACGCAAGCAGCATTTCATCTTTACGGCATCCCTAAAATCACTGATTTCGGCCTGGCCAAACATCTCGATGTCCAGTCGCAGACGCGTACCGGCGCCATTCTCGGCACGCCCAGCTACATGGCCCCGGAACAGGCCGAGGCGCGCACCCACGCTATTGGTCCGGCTACCGATGTCTATGGCCTGGGGGCGATCCTTTACGAGATGTTGACTGGCCGGCCGCCCTTCGAGAGTGATAGTTCGCTGACCACTCTCCGCAAACTGGTGGCGCAAGATCCTTTACCGCCGTCGCAATTGCACCGCAAGGTACCGCGCGATCTGGAGACCATTTGCCTGAAGTGTTTGGAAAAAGATCCGGCCCGCCGTTACCCCAGCGCCGAAGACTTGGCCGAAGACCTCCATCGCTTTCTCAGTAATCAACCGATCGAAGCGCGCCCGACTGGTTGGTGGGGCCGATCCGTCAAATGGATGCGCCGTCACCCAACCAAGGCCGCTGTGTTCGGCATCCTCATCATGGCGGTGCTGGCGCTGCTGACGTTAGGAGGAATTTATCACGTCCGACTGGAACAGGCCCTCGCGGAGAGCCGGCACAACCTCGTTCGTTTGCATATCGTCCAGGGCTCCAGCGCCCTGAACACGGGCGACGGCTTCGCAGCTTTGCTGTGGTTCACCGAAGCGCTGCGCCTGGACGCGGGTACTCCGGCACGTGAAGAAATGCACCGCCAGCGCATCGCTGCTCTGCTCCAGGAATTACCCCGACCGCAACAATTGTGGATCCACGAAGGTGCCGTCAACGAGACGTGCTTTAGTCCCGATGGCAGCCGCCTCCTCACGGCCGGCGATGAAGGAAAAGTCTACTTGTGGGATAGTGAGACGGGACAAGAGGTATTTGCGCCGTTGAGTACCGGCAGTCCGGTAGAGTTGGCGGTTTTCAGCCGCGACGGCCGACGCCTCGCTGTCGTCAGCCGCGACGGCGCGGCGCGTATTTGGGACCTTGGCGAGTCCGGCGTCACCCCGGTCGTGCTGCGCCCTGGAGGCGAGCTGCGCGGCATCGACTTCAGTCCGGACGGCCGACAAGTGGCAACGGCGAGCGGCAAGGCGGCCCGTGTCTGGGACGCGGCTACTGGCAAACCGCTGGCCGGCGAACTCGCCCATGGCGGCGCGGTGAACAAGGCCCTTTTCAGCCCGGATGGCCGTTGGCTAGCGACTGCCGGCGACGACGGCCTGGTCCATTTGTGGGATGCGGCCACGCGGAAAGCCACGCCCATCGTTCTTTCCCACGATCGCGCCGTGCTATGCCTCGCCTTCAGCCCGGACAGCAAACGCATCATCAGTGGCGCCGCCGATGCCACCGCCCAGGTCTGGGACGTGGCTGACGGCACCCCCGTCGGCCGCCGCTTGCGCCATCGCCAGCGCGTTACTCTGGTGGCTTTCAGTCCCTTCGGACAACGCGTGCTGACTGGCAGCGACGACGGCACGGTTCGGATCTGGCGCGTCCTCGACGGCGAACCCCTGGTAGAACCACTACAGCACAAGAGCCTCATCCGCTGGGCTGCTTTCAGCCCCGACGGTTGCCATGTGGCCACTGCCGGAGACGATAATAGCGCGCGCGTCTGGAGCGCCACCACCGGGGCCGCCCTCACCCCGCCTTTGCGGGCCAACGGCAGCATCAACCGCGTGGCTTTCAGTCCCGACAGCCGCCGTCTGGCCACGGCCAGCGATGATGGCACCGTATGTCTCTGGGACGTCGCCTGCCGTCACCGGGCCAAGGTCGTCAATGAAGACGTGGTGTTCCGCCATCGCGTGGACCGCGATTTGCGCATGAGCTACCTGGAATCCCAGGGCCCAGAGACCCCCCCAGTCGCCGAACACACCAGCCCAGATGACCGCTTCGTCCTCAAGATCAACAAGGACAACACCGTGCGTGTTTATGCTATCTCCAGCGGCGAACCTGTTACTCCGCCCTTGGCGCATCACGGGGAGATCACCTACGCGGCTTTCAGCCCCGATGGCCGCCGCGTGGTGACAACGAGTACGGACCAGACGGCGCGCGTGTGGAGCGCCGAGAGCGGGGCACCGATCGGCCCGCTCTTGAAGCACGCCAGCACCATCTGGTTCGCCGATTTCCACCCGGACGGTCGGCGTTTGGTAACGGCCGGCGATGATAACATGGCCTGTCTCTGGGACATTGTCAGCGGAAAGATGCTGGTGCCGCCGTTTAAACACAACGGCACTGTGGTGCAGGCCCGCTTCAGCCCCGATGGTCGGCGTGTGGCCACGGCCAGTTTCGATCAGACGGCGCGTGTCTGGGATGCCGAGAGCGGCCAAACGCTGACACCGCCTTTGCAACACCCCTGGCCCGTCCGACAAGTGCGTTTCAGTGCCGATGGCCGAAGCCTGCTCACCACCGGGCCAGCCGGCGCCGTCTGGTCTTGGGACTTGCCCTTGACGGACTCTGCCGTCGAGGACTTGGTGCGTCTTGCCCAATTGCTCACGGGCAGTCGTCTCGATGAACATCGCGATGTGGTGCCCTTGGCACGGGATGAACTGAAAGACTTGTGGAGGATACTGCGGCAGACACGAGGCGACTTCTTCCACTTCTCCGCCGATTACGTCATGGCCTGGCACCGCCAAACCGCCGAAGAATGTGCCCGCGGCGGGCATTGGAGCGCCGCTCTCTGGCACCTGGACAAGTTGATTGAGCAAGGGCCGGACCATTGGCTGTATCATGCCCGGCGCGGCAGCGTGCAAGCCGAGATGGGGCACTGGAAGCAAGCCGGTGCCGACTTCGCTGAAGTCGTGCGCCGCGCTCCGCAAGAACCCGAAGCGTGGTGTCTCTACGCCGCTCTGCTTCTGCGCGAAGGCGACCTCACCGGTTACCGCCACGCCTGCACCGAACTGGTGAAACTCTATCAGCCTGAAACCCAAGCCAGCGAGCGTATTGCCTACTTGATTGCTTGGACGGGCGTGCTGGCGGCCGATCCCGGTGTTCCGGCAGAGCGGCTGGTGGAGTTGGCGAAACAGGCCGTCGAACGCGCGCCGGACGATCCGGATTATCTCTGCACGCTGGGAGCGGCCCTGTTCCGCGCCGGTGATTTGGCGTCCGCTGTTCGCCGCCTGAACCAAGCGCGGGAGTTGCACGGCCGTCGTCCCTGCGCACGCGAATGGCTGTGGTTGGCCTTGGTGCAGCAGCGCATGGGGGCGCTGAAGGAAGCGCGGCAATGGTTGGCAAAAGCCACCATCGCTCTGGCTGCGCCGGATACCGCCGTCCTACCGTGGATACAGCGCCTCCAACTGGATTTGCTACGCCGCCAAGCAGAACAACTGTTTAAGTGAATCGAGGGGACTAAGCAAGGAACCAGCAGAAGTTGCTCTGCATACCGCCGACACCTCTGTTGCCTTGTCGAGGCCGCTGGTATGAAGAACCGCATTCGCCGCATTGAGGTACATGATCGTTCCCTGGACCCGCTATCAGCAGAAGTTTGGATCACGGTATCGCCCGAATATCACACGGCGACGACCGAAGTGCGTGGTCGGCTCGTGGGGCCGCGCTGCCTTTATTCCAGCACCATTGAGGTGGCTTATCCACTACGTCCTCTACCGTCCTCTCTCGGGACGCTGACACCGCCCCACTCGCCCGGTTTGACTGTCCGCGCGATCATTCCCGAGGCCAGCTTCTGGGAGCCGCAATGTCCTTTTCTCTATCAAGGGCCGATTGAATTATGGCAAGACGGTCAGCGCTGCGATTGCGTCACCATCAGCCACGGACTGCGTTTGTTGCAGAAGAAAGGGCGCAGCTTGCTTGTCAATGGCCGGCCGCTGGCGCTGCGCAGCCACAAAATCACTGCTTGTTCTGACAAAGAGGCGACACAGTTGCGCCAAACAGGATACAATTTACTCATCGCTCCCGTAGCCGTGAATAGCCTTGGTGTGTGGGAACAGGCAGATCGGTTCGGTTTTCTCGTACTCGGTCAATTGGGAGAGGATGCCGACGAGCTACGCTGGATGGAGGCACTCCGCCCCCATGCGAGTTGTCTGGGTTGGCTGAGTGCGGAATGTCGAACGCTGAGCGCTGAAGAAGCAGTTGATTGGTACATGACCCACGGCAATCCGAAGAGCGTGTGACATAATCTTATAAGAGAAGCAGGAGGAAGCGTCCATGTCGTCCGCGCCAGGCAGATATTTCATCTGGCTGCTTCTGAGTACGACGCTGACCTTATCGTTGCGCGCTGAGGAGCCGACTCCCGTTAAGCAATCGGTTCCCGCCAAGGCAAACGAAAATAAGGGCGAGGGCCGTAGTTCTCGGCAAGGCGGCGGAGAACGTGCCTCGGCCAAGCCAGGGACCATGTTGCCCGCCGATGCTGTAATCATCCTTTGCGACCAGGCCAACGAAACGCTCGATCTTCTCCCCAAGGCAGTTATTCTCCGGCCGGAGAAATATCAGGAACTGCTCGATCAGATCGACAAACTCAAAAAGCAGATCGAAAATCCCAAGAATGAAAATGCCGTGCCCCCCACGCGCTGTTTTCTGCGCGGCAAAGTGGAGGCCGGGGCCGTCCGCCTGGAAGCCGAATTCAGCGGTACGGCGGAACGGGCCGATACGCTGGTGTCCCTGGCGTGCTCACAAGCAGGCGCATCTTCGGCCCAGACGGATGGACACATGGCGCAGATCCGCCGTTCCAACACGGGCGGCTTTCTGGTGCGTCTCGATAAGGCGGGAGAATATCATGTCAAGCTCGATCTGTTGGTGCCGCTGGTTGGGCGCGAAGGTAGCAGCCGGGGGTTCGAGCTAACGCTGCCGCGTGCAGTCATAACGCAGCTGGAATTGGACCTGCCAAGCAACTGTACGGACGTTCGCCTCGGCGGCCAACTGCTCAAAGATCTACAATTGCCAGGTCTGGAGTTAAAAAACAATCACCTCCGCGGCAGTCCCGGCCTTGGGCCAGTTGACAAACTCGACTTGTCATGGAAGGAAGCACGCCCTTCGGTGGGCGAGCCGCTACGGATAGCCGAAGGACGCATTCAAGCGCGGCTCGATGCTGTAGGACTGACTACCCAGGCAGATTTGAGCTTAACAGCCGAAGGAGCACCGACGAAAGTTTGGCGTCTGCTTGTGCCACGCAACGCAGAGATCAAAGTGCTTGCGTCCGATAAAGAGGCCCCCATCGAACATCGCATGGAAACGGACGATAAGAAATATGCCTTTGCCTCACTGCGGACCATTTATCTGAAGGAAGCGCGGAGCGATCCGCTTCATGTCCAAGTGAAGTCGCCCCTGTTACCCTTGTCGCCGCGCGGCTCCGCGATGCCCATTGGTCCGTTCTTTGTCTTCGATGCCGCCCGTCAAACGGGGACCGTCCTGGTGCGCAATCAAGTACGCAGTCTGCACCTCGATTATCGAGGACACGGCGATATGCAGCTGCGCCGTCTAGAAACAGAAGAATCGAAAGGAGATGTCCCAGCTACGGTGGCGACTCTGGTTTACAGCAATATCCCCTTGGTTGAAGGGCCAACGGCGGCCACAGGCCCTCAATCGCTCTCTTGGCTGGATCTGGAAGCGGTCAGAGTGCCTGTGCAGATGAGGATGCGCGTATCGCATACCTTGACGCTCCATAAGGCTTCGTCCAAAGCGGAGGAGAGTAGTTCCCTGGCAAGCCAAAGGGCTTATTGGCATGTTACCACGACCATCGCTCCCGCGACGAAATGGGCGGACGTGGAGCCGCTCAAGATCTTCGTGCCGCCGAATTGGGAGCCTGCCGACGAAAACGTTTTGATGCCCCCAACCAGCCCTCCGCGCTGGGTGACGGTCCCTTCCGCCCTTCTCCGGGAAGCACCTACCCAAGCGCAGCGGTTGGAGGGACGCTATAAAGCGAGTTACAAGGCAGAAGAGCATGCCGTTCTGAAGCTGCCGCAGCCTCAGGGAACCATCGAATCGTGCGAAGTGAAGATCGAAGCGCCTGCGGATGTGGAGGTGGTCCTGAATAATGTTGAACAAAGCAGTCTGGAATTAACCAGGCAGCCGCGGCCCAATGAACAGACGTGGCGCTGCCGCGGCGTGTTAGGAGAAGAATTGGGGATCGACGTGAGCTGGCGGCCTTACCGGCCGGAGCTGCGTGTGACAGCGGTGGTAGATCTGACACTGAACGGCCACCGCGGCGAAGTGCGCCACGAACTGCGGCTCCAACTGCCGCCGACGCCGCCGTCTTTTGTGACCCTGCGCGTTCCGGCAATCCTCGGCGATACGTTGCACATCCAAGACGAGCAAGGACAAGACCTACGTTCGTTAAGGACCGAATCTTTGGCGGACGAGCAGCGTCAGCTAGCTGATAAAGCCGACAAGCCGGCTGACGCCGACCGTCTGTCCCCTGGGAGGCTTCGCCTCCCCGTGCCAACGAAGGAAAGCGGAAAAGAGTGGCGCCTGCTGCTGCACTATACGACACGTCTGGGAGAAAAAGACCGAACGCCGCGCAAGGGAGAGCCTCTTTTGGTGCCGTTGGTAACGCTGGAACAGGCAACGACAGGGGATTTCAAAGTCCGCATCTGGAGCGAACCTGGCTTTCTGCCGCGCGTGGCCAGCCCCCGCTGGGAAGAACAGAGCATCGAAGAGGTCAAAGACCGCGCTTTGCCGATGTTAGTGCTGCGCACAGCCAAGTTCAATACGCCTCTGCGGCTCGTTCTGAGCGAGCAGGCGGCGGGCTTTTCCGCCCTCGTTGAGCGAGCGCTAATGCGCGTACAGCTAGAAGAAGGCGGCACTCAGCGTTGGCAGGCGAGTTTTCGGCTCCGCCAAATCACCGATCGACATCTCGACCTTCTCATGCCCGCCCCCGTCGTTACCCTGAACGCTCAGTTCTCGTTCAATGGCCACAAAGTCATCCCCGTCGTCGTCAATGATCAAGGTGAAAACAGTGGCGGCGGCGCCATTGCTCGTTTACACCTTCCCCCTCTGGGAGACCGGCAACAAACCGGAAACGCTAATGACAATCAAGGTCCGGCTAACCCTTCTAGCATCTTAGAAGTGTTTTTTCAGTCGCCGCCGGGCCGCAGCAGTGGCAGCCCCTTGCACACCACTTTGCAGCCGCCTCAGATACTTCGGGCGACCGGGGCGCCGATTTGCTGGCAAGTGAGCCTTCCTCCCAATCGAGTGTTGCTGGCGCCGGAAAGCGCACCGGGCGTGGAGCGCATCTGGACGCGGCGCGGCTGGTTATTATTGGCTGCCGAGCTCTCTGTACCTCCGGAGTGGCGGCGTGATTATGAATCGGCTGCACTGGTGTGTTGGCAAGCCCCGAACGTGCCCATTGTCCTGACCCACGCTCCGCAGCTGGCATGGCTGCTGGTTTGCTCGCTGGGATTGTCGGTCGTCGGTTTGGGACTGTATGGGGGGGCGCGGGTGCATGGCCAGGAGGGAAGCCGCCTGGCCGCCTGGTTCTGGCCGCTGCTCATTTTGTTTACTTTGGCGATCGCTATTGCTGTATTATTTCGGCCGACGCTGCTGTTCGCCCTTATCTACGGCTGTGAGCCGGGCGCAGTGGTGCTCTTGGCCGTCGTGGGCGTGCAATGGCTGATGCACCAGCGCTATCGCCGACAGATTGTCTTCCTGCCGAGTTTCAGCCGGGGCCGGGCCGGTTCCTCACTGATCCGTAAAAGTCCGTCTCCGCGTCCGCCCAGTGGCGAACCCTCCACCGTCGATGCGCCGCCGCCTCATGTGGGATAACGACTGAAGACAAGGAGACAAGGAGCTAGGACCATGACGAGAAGCGACAAAGCGCGATCAAGGTGGGAGCAGCGACCGCTTCTCGATCCCGGCAAGGCCCCGTGCGTTTTCTCTAGTCTGGGTAGTGTGTTGGCCTGGAGTTGCCTTGTCTCCGCACCGCTTTGTCTTCTCCTCTTCCTGGTTCCTTGTCATAGCGAAGAGGAGGAAGGGATGCCGGCATTTCGTCGGCTGTTCCTGCCGCCGGAGCGTTTGCCAGAGGAGTTGAAGCGCGTTCAGGAGGGCGTGCTGGTGCGTCTGCCTGTCGCCGAATTCGATGCCCTGGTCAAGCGTGCGGTGCAGGCGAGGACTCGCAAGCCTCCCCCTCAGCTATTGGAAGCACGCTATCATGCCATGCTCAAAGAGGACAGCCTCGTCGGTGAAGGGCAGTGGAAGCTGGTCCACGCCGGGCCAGGACCGGGCCTGCTGAATTTGCAGCCCTTCAATCTCGCCTTGCGGCAGGCGCGCTTTGAGAACGGCGACGCTCTGATTGCCGCCTTCGACGGCAAGACCCCGGCGCTGCTCGTGGAAACGCCGGGTGAGCGAACCGTATCGTTAGATTGGTCAGCGCGGGCTGAGGCAAGCCCGGAAGGCTTGCAATTCCATCTGGAGATGCCCCCTTGTCCCGTCGCCCTTGTGGAATTGGACGTACCTGCTGGCCGCGCCGTCTCCGTCCTCAACGACGGCGCCCTGCTATCTGGCCCGCATGAAGCGGATGTCACGGACCTGCGCCGGTGGAGGATCGTTTGTGGGGGGCACCAGCACGTCGATCGCCAGCGCATCGATATTCGCATTCACCCCATCGACCGTCCAGACGCCGGTATCGATGCACCGCCAGTTCCTTTTGTTCACCAGAAGACCACACAGAAGTTGTCTCCTGAAGGACTGGACGCCACGTTCGAGCTGACGCTAGACAGCCTGTCGCGCGGCGTCCGTGAACTAATTTGCGAATGTGATTCAGAACTACGTCCCCGCGATGTTATCGGCCCTGAAGTGGACGGTTATGCGTTCCAGTCTGGCGAGGGGGGCCAACCCGCACGTTTAACGATCCGGCTGCGGGGGCCGGTACGCGCCGGGACGTGGCAAGTTCATTGCCTGGCGCCGCTGCATAATGGGACCGGCGGATCGCGGCCGATTGTCTGGCGCAGTCCTGGTCTGCGTTTAATCAACAGCGTTTCGCGCGGCGAGACACTCACGCTCTGGCTTCATCCCGACTTGCGTATTGAAAGTTGGTCCGCTGGTGGTTTTCAGCTCACTTCTTCGGACCTCGACCGCGCCACGGGGGCACAGGTCTTGACGTTGTTGGGCGGCGGATCGGTCGGTTCGCCGCGTCGGCCGGCCGCACAATTGCAAGCCTACGGCGTCGAATTCGTTACCCATCAATTGACCTGGTGGCGCTGCGATGCCGGAGGCATGGCCCTGACAGTACAGATCGGCTGGGACGTGAGTCAGGGGCAGCTGTTCCAGTTGCCGGTGTTGTTGCCTGTCGGCTGGAATGTCGAGAAGGTCGAGCTGACTCCCATTGCGCTGCTGCGCGACTGGCACCTCCGCAAAGTTGGAGGGAACACAACGCTCTTCGTCAACCTTAGCAATCCCCTGGAGCCTTCCCCGCGTGGGAAAGCCGAACTCCGAAACCTGAAAGCGGAACTGGGGAGCAGCGCTTCGGATTGGCCGCGGCGGTTGCCGACGTTGACCCTATATTTGCGGCCAGCTGGACCTGACCCCTTCACGGAAAAACGATTGCCCTTCCCCGATGCCGTACCACTGGGGGCGCGCTTCCGCGAGGGCGCTCTGGCCCTGGATTGCGATGAGCAGCTGTTCCATCTTCAGGTGCAAACCACAGCGGAACGCACGGAACCGGAGAGTGAAGGACCGTGGGGGCAAAAAATACCAGAGTATTACTATCGTTATAGCGGCCAGCCTGTAACCGGAGAAATCCGGGTCCGGGCGCGTCCACCGCGCGTGCGGGCCAAATGCACAAGCACAGTCCTTGTCGTGGGAGGCGATGCGGTCATCGAAACGCATGTGGTGGTGGAGGCGGAGGCCGGCAGTCCCAACACGATCGACCTATGGCTGTCGGCCGGCGACGGGGAAGCGTGGCAATGGCGCACCGAAGCGCCGCCGCGTAGTGACGAAGCAGCGGTCTACCGCGTCCGCCATACTGAGCGCGTGTACGTCCCCGAAATATCCAGCGTCTTGCACCTACTGGCGGCGCCTCATCCGCTGCAAGCCGCTGTCGTCCACGCGGTTCGACCGACTGGTGAACGATGGCGTCTGACATTGGCCCGGCCGCTCCGCTTGCACGAACCGCTCCGCTTGCATGCACAACGCCGCTTGCAACCCCGTGACAATCGCTGGGACGTGCCGCTGCCGGTTGTTCTTGGCGCCGAGCGCATGGAAGGCGAAGTCGTGCTTCACCGAACCGGCAGTGGTCTTGTACCTGTGCATCGTGTCGGCCTGCACGAATCGGCGTCTTCGTCGGAGAGCGGCACGTTGCCCTGGCGTACTTTCCGCTATGTGCAGAATGAGGTCCGCCTCATTCTCTCCAGCGAGATGCCGCCACCGGAGCGCTCGGAGAAACCCGATAACCGCTCCAGGGAGACCAACGTCTCACCGCTCGGAGGAATGGCGGCGAAAGCGCGTCTGATCACCTATGCGGGAAGGGACGATGTCTTACGGCATCATTTCTCATTTCAGATCGCCAATTGGGGAGAACGTACTCTGCCATTGCGTTTGCCCCCTGGCTCACGCCTGTTGGCCGTTCAGGTCGACGGTCACTGGCTGCCGCAGTTCATTTCCAGTTCCCAGTCATCACCCAAGGACGAAGAAGGACCAATCGAACTGGCATTGCCGGTCCCCCTCCGCGCCGACGCCGTTTCGGGAGATAATGGACACTATTTTGAGATCGTTTATACGCGCCTTTTGCCGGCGGGCCTGCTCTGGCGCGCTCTGGACGCTCCCGTCCCCCAACTACCAATCGCTCCGCTCGCTTTTCATCGCATCTGGCGTTTAACACCCCAATGGATGCCGCTGCACCCGGGGCGTTATCAATCTCTACCAGGCATGATCGGTGCGGCCCAACTAGCGCTGCCGCGGCATACTGCTGAGTTGTTCCAGTTCCCCGCTGCGTGGACGCGGTTCGATCCATTGCGGGAGGAGCAGCAGGCGAACAGACGCGCGGCGCTCAAGCAGGCCATTCAAGAGCTGCGCGATCGGCACACCGATCAAAAGATGTCTCTGCGCGAAGTGGTCAGCGAAATGTCTTCTCTCGTTCCCACCCTCCGCTTGGGAATGCCCCGCTGTCCCCTTATTATTGACGATTTGGCCTTGCGCGAAGCGGGAGTGAAAGCGGAGACGCGCCTGACCATTAAGCAACTGTCCTGGACGAGCGAGACGCCGGTCCCGCTTGCGACGATGGTCGCGACGCCCGTCTCGTCTGTGCCGTGGGTAGAGCGCGAATTGGTCGCCGTGCTGGGGCGCTCAGCCCTTCTGTTGACGACGGACCACGGACGTGGTGCGCTGCTGCATGAACCGCTTTCTGAAGAAGTAGAGAACGCCCTCGACCAAGCAGCGCAGCACGGACAAGATCCTTCTGGACGTTTCCGGTCCGCATGGAGTTGGCTGCACCCCGAAAGCCTCGCCGACTCGGCTGAAGCTGGGTCGTGGCCGCTGAGTTCCGATTATGAGGGGAGCGAATGGAGTGAATGGGAACCCGTTGCGGGTGGGACGGAAGAGCAGATGCTTGTAGTGCGCCGGGAGGGGATGACGGTCCTCGGGTTCGCGCTGGGGTGGCTGTGCGTTCTGTTGTACTGGTTGCAGCGGCGGTGGACGGAACGCCGTTTGGCACTGCTGCTGTCGGCCTTGAGCCTGTTTGGTTTGGGTGTACTGTGGCTGCCCGAAGCGCTGCGCGATCTGGCCTGGTGGCCGTTGCTGGCGAGCGGCGCGGTCGCAGTGCTGGAATATCTGAACACCCTTGTCCAGGCACCGCCTGGTTCGCAACTCCGGTCACGCCCGTCGAAAAGCACCGCGTCCTCTGCGGCAATAGCTGGGATGGTGATTTTGGGCGTTCTTGGCTGGAATGGCCGCGCCGCCGCGCCGCTGCCTGCCACCGTCTATCTTATTCCCGCATCAGCCGAGACGCCAGGCAAACAAACGGTGTTAGTACCTGTGGATCTCCTCAATCGTCTCAAGGCATTGGCTCAGCCTCCGGCTTTAGCGCCCGGTGGACCACAGACGGTACTCCTCGATGCGGTCTACGAAGGGCGACTCGTGGATGAGGGAAAACAGGTTGAGTTCACCGCCGTTTTTTCTGCGCACAGTCTGAGCGAAGGACCGTCCACACTGATCGTGCCGCTGGTCGGGGTTGGGTTGGTCGGCGAAGTGTTGGTAGATGGCGCGCGTGTCGCTCCCTTGGCCGCGCCGCAAGGAGGGTACTCTCTTCCGGTGCGCAGCCGCGGCCGGCATAAGATTGAGCTACGCTTCCGCGCCCCCGTGGTCGGCACCTTAGAGGACCGCAATGCCCTATTCACCGTTCCCCCCTTGGTGCGGAGCCGGTTGTCTTGGCGTGTTCCGGACGGGGCCGTCGAGCCGCAAGTACTGGTCAAAAACGGTGCGCAATGGATGACATACGACGACAATGGCCAATCCTTGGAAGCAGACCTGGGTGCGCCGCCGCTGCCTGTGCATCTGCACTGGTACCAACCGAAGCGCCCGTTGCGCGTAAGCTATCAGGCCGCTTACCTGTGGGAACTTGGTCCCGCAGCCCATCATTTGACGGCTTGGCTGCGCTATCGTGTCGAGCAAGGAGCGATCAAGACGTTGGAAGTAGACCTACCCGCCGGACTGGAGGTCAGTTCAGCCAATGCCCAGCGCACCGTATCGCTTTCGCGGCCGTCCTGGCGGGCGCGCTTCCAGCTGCGCGACTGGCATGTCTCGCGCGCCGGTAATCAGCGTATGCTCTATCTGGAGCTCCCCTATCCCATCAGCGGCGACTTCCAAGTGACCCTGGAATTGTTGCCGCGCGCACCTTTGACCTCGCCGACAGCTCTGCCCCTGCCGACGCCGCGCGGCGTCCGTGCCGGAGGACCGCATTACCTGGCTTATCGCACCCAACCTGGCCTGAACGCTCAACGCGAGACCTCGCAAAACCTCACGCGCATCGACACCAAAGAATTTGCCTCGCACTGGCTAGGGGGGCCAAGCCTGGAGGCGAATTTCCAAGGCATCGCTTACCGTATCCCCCCGGATCGGCCGCCTCAACTGCTTCTGCGTCTGGAACCCAGGCCGCCCGTGGTCCAGGGCGAGGTCGAGGTCGTCCTCCGGGCGAACAGGCAACGGGCTGAAATCGAGGTCGTTGCCGATGTCACGGCACCCAACAGAGACCTGGCCGCCATCGAGTGGGATCTGCCGCCTCACTGTGTTCTTGTCACAGCGGTCGGCGAGGACGTGAGAACATGGAAGCAAAACGGTTCGCGCTTGTTGGTGTGGCTGAATCGGACGACGAAGAAGACGCGGATTCATCTGAGCGGTTGGCTGTCCCTGTCCTTCCGCGCTGGCCATCCGCATCTCGAACTGAACGGCCCGCGCTTGCTCCACGCCAATAAGCAACACACACGCCTTCGTTTAGCTGCCGCCAACGACCTTGTCTTGGCAGCGCTACGCACACAAAATCTCCAGCCTGTGCAGCCCGATTCCCCGGCGAACGATCGGCGTCCGTCGGCGGGCAAGACGGAGCCAGGTGGTAGAACGGAGCAACCGCCAGACGCCGACCGTCCGCCTACTTTTGAGACGCAGAATTTGTTTTATCACCTGGAATGTCAGATCCAGGCTGCGGCCAACGCCGTCGCACGGGTGTTGACCCTCGTTGAGGCGGCCGACCAGGAGTTGCGCTTTACGGCCACGGTGGATTACACCGTCACGCACGGCGAGCTACGCCAAGTCCGTCTGCGGCTGCGCAATTGGGAGGAAGAGAAAGTCGAAGTGCAAGCCGGACATTTGGCGCTCTTGCCGGCACCACGGCGGTCTATGGGAGAGCGGTCCTGGCTGCTGCCGTTACAACCGGGTGTACACGGGCATTATCAGGTAACGCTGCATAGCAGCATGCCCCTCGAAAGGGCCGCTGGGGGCATACGGATGCCGGAAATCCTTGTGCAGGGCGTCGAGCGGGTTGAATATTTTGCGGCCGTGGTCGGCAGCGAACTGACCGTTCAGACACAAGGGCCTCTCCGACCTCTGAAATCGCCGCGCCAGACGCTGCAAGCGACCTGGCCGGAAGCCGCGCAACGACTGGAACATCCCAATGGACAAGCCTGGCGCATTGGCGAGGGAGAGTGGCAAGTGCGTTTGCTGCCGCAAGTCCGTTTGCAACACCCGACTCCTGTTCGCACCTATTTGCAGGAGCAGTGGGCGGCTGTTGAGGACGGCCGGCGTTGGCTGCACGAGATGCGCTGCTGGCTGCGCCATGAGACGCAAGCCGATCTTACCTTCCGTTTCGCTGCCCCGGCCCGTGTTCTCGCCGTAGCTATCGACGGCGTCGAAGTGACCCCGTTCCAACCCAGCTCCACACGGGTATGGGTACCTTTGCCCGGTCAAGCAGGCGTGCGCTGCATCCGCTTGCGTTGGCTGTATGATCCGCCGGAACCGCTGGAGCGTCTCAACCTAGCCCCCCCGCAGTTGGCCGGCGCGGAGCAAGGGCCGATCCTGGGGACCGTGATGGTCCCGCCCGGTTGGCAGGCTCACCTGGAGGGCGCTTCGAATTGGCAAGGCATAGCGCGCGAGGCTGCCCGGGCGCTCTGGCACGCCGACGCTCAACTCCGTATCTGCCAAGATCTGGCCAAAGAACGGCGGAACAATGCTCTATTCTCGGCCTGGGTTGCTGCCCAGCGACGCTTCGCTGCATACAGGCGTCATGCTCAGCAAGTGCTCGACTTTGACCCCGATGTCGGCCAAAGGACAGGACCACAAGGCCAAAGCTTGGCCGATTGGTTGAAGGCCCTGCAAGCCAAAGGCCGCCTTTTAAAATCCGAAATGCGCAATCTGAAACCGGAAACGGACGATGGCAATTCGGACCTCGGACTTCGGGTTTCAGATTGCGAGAAAGCGCTCGGCATCCCCGTATCATGGCAAACGGAGTCGGGAGCTGAATCGTTGACGCTCCAGCTCCGTTCGCAGGAAAGCCAACAGATGCGCCAAACTATCGCGGCTTCCCTATACTGGCTCGGCGCTCTGGCAATCGTGTGGCTTTTGTCCCTCTTACCCTTCTTGACGGCGCGGCTGTACTTATTCTGGCCAGAACAAATAGCCCTGGTTGGTGTGATGGGATGGCGCCTGGCGGGGTTAACAGCGGTCGTAGGGGGATTGATGTTCGCCGCGGTGGGCAGCCGCATTTTTCTACTCCTGCGGGGACTGCGCACATGGGGCCGCAAACGTCGGCGGCAACCGAGCACTCAGACGGCGGATAAAGGCGTTGGGGGATAAGGTCACTGCGGCGCTTGCTCGATCTGGGCGATGACGGCGCGCATCGCCGACAGAAGATCAGGGAACGGCCTGTTGGTTTGGTAGGTCTTGTTCACGTGAGGATTGCTGGGATTGGGGATTCCGCAAGCAAATTTCCACTCGCCGTCGTCCTGGCTCATGCGCTGCCATGTGACATGATGCTGTTTCAGGAATTGTTGGGCGTCTTCATAGGTCCGTATATTGGCAGCAGATACGCTGGACCCAGAGGAAGTTGCCAAGTTCGCGGTGGTCCCGACTGGGGGTACAGGTTCGGGATTGCCCACATTGACAGCTGGAGAGGCGCCGCGCGCTGCTGCGGCGCCTGCTCCGTTCCCCCCCGTCAGAGAAGGAGAGGGAGGGGGCGGGGCGAGCGTATCTCCGGCCATGCGTAAATTGCGTGGGTTTTCAGGAGTAGCCGTCTCACCGCCAGCTACCGGAGCCGTGCCCGTCGCCGTGTATGAAGACGGCATCGGCGGGATGGGGCCGGACGTTGCCTGGGCGGTTGCGTTGCTGGGGGGAGTCGAGGGCTCCAGCTGTCGGGGCGCGGCATGAATGCCCAAGAGGGGGTCGCCCTGCTGTCTGACGCCGAAATTGCTCTCACAACCGGCCGCAAGGCAGACCAGAGCAAAGGGAAAAATCCGGGCCGCCATTGTAAGGGAACAGGATAAAGACTGTTCCCTTCTGGTCGTAGCCCAGACTTTTCCAGCTATCTCCCACATTGCGGAAGTCTCCCGCCACTTGACTCGCTTGCCGCACCGACTAAATTGTCGCAACCTACCGCTGCACGCTCTGTGGCAAGCGGCTAGAGGTCATAACTTACTTTGAGGAACCAGACAATGGCAGCTTTCCGCATTGCTGTAATTGGCGGCGACGGTATCGGGCCGGAAGTGATCGAGCAAGCCATCCGGGTCGCCGACGCCGCCCGCCGCCATGACCAAGCCGTCCTTGAGTGGAATCGGCTACCGTGGAGTTCCAGCCATTATCAAAAAACGGGGCAAATGATGCCGCCCGACGGCTGGGACATTCTTTGCCGGCACGACGCGATTCTCTTGGGGGCCATCGGCCATCCGGAGGTGCCCGATCATATTACGCTGCACGGCCTGTTGTTGCCCATGCGCCGCCGTTTCGATCAATACGTCAATCTTCGCCCTGCTTACCTGTTTGACGGCGTCCAGTCGCCGTTGCGCGACAAGGCGCCTGGTTCCATTGACATGGTGGTTTATCGCGAGAACACCGAGGGCGAGTATGCACCCATTGGCGGCCGACTTTATCAGGGTACGCCCCACGAAATCGCCATCCAGACCAACACCTTCACACGCCGCGGCTGTGAACGCATTATGCGTGCCGCCTTTGAAGGCGCGCGCAAACGCCGCAAAAAAGTCACCTCCATTACCAAATCGAACGCCCAAACGTTCGGCATGGTGTTGTGGGACGAAGTATTCCGAGACGTTCAGCGCGCTTACCCGGACGTACAGGCCCATTCGCTTTTGGTTGATGCGGCGGCCATGGATTTTGTGCGTAAGCCGGAGACCTTCGACGTGGTAGTGGCCAGTAACCTGTTCGGCGACATCTTGACCGACCTCAGCGCCATCGTCACTGGCAGCATGGGCCTAGCCGCCAGTGCCAATATCAATCCCGAGCGCACGTATCCAAGCATGTTCGAGCCAGTTCATGGCTCGGCGCCGGACATCGCTGGTAAGGGCATCGCCAATCCGTTGGCGGCCATCTTGTCAGCGGGACTGTTGTTGGAGCACCTGGGACTGGACAAAAGCGCCGCCGCCTTGCGAAAGGCCGTGGCCGACGTGCTCAAGGCCGGCGCCCCGCGCACCCCGGACCTGGGTGGCGACGCCAGCACTGTGGAAGTGGCCGACGCCGTGCTGGCGGCGTTGTCGCGCAACGAACCCCGCTGAACGGCTGAACGAGACCCGCAAAAAATCGGTCTAGCATTTCTGAGCGAATCTGGCAATAACAGGGCTCTTCCTCTATTGGAGGAAGCGTTGCTTCTTTCACTCGGGAGTGGAGGCCGATTATGCGGAAAATCGCGGGAGTCGTGGGCGTTGTTTGCGTCTTTGGGATCATCATCTTCTCCGTCCGCGGCAATAAGGATGAAGATGCCAAGATGCGGGAAATTGTTGCACGTGCCATCAAGGCCCACGGTGGTGATAATCTGGCGAAATGCAAAGGCTACATTACCAAAACCAAGGGCAAACTTCTCGACCTGGAGTACACTACCGAAACCTCGCTCCAGGCGCCCGACCGCTCACGCACGGTTGCGGAGTCCAAACTGGGCAAACTGGTCCAAGTCCTCAACGGTGACAAAGGATGGGTCAAGTTCGGCGACCTGAGCCGAGAATGCGTCAAGGAAGAATTGGATGAGATGCGCGAACAACTCAATGCCAACTTGATCTCTCATCTGGTGGTGCTGCTGGACCGAGAATACAAATTGTCGCCGCTGGGGGAGGAAAAAATCGACGATCGTCCGGCCATTGGTCTGCACGTCGAACACAGAGGTTTCCGCGACCTCAACCTGTACTTCGACAAAGAGAACTACTTGTTGCTTAAAGTGGAAACACGCATCAAAGATCCCTTGCGCGGGGGAGAAGAGGTTGCGGCGGAGACGCTGTACAGCGACTATCGGGACGTCGATGGCATAATGACCGCGCGTAAGGTCACGATCAAGTACGACGGCAAGACCTACATCGAAAGCGAGATCACTGAGGCGAAATATGCAGAAAAGCTCGATGACAAGGTGTTCGAGAAACCGTGACGCCGTTGTTCGTCGTCCGCCGTCCGTTGAGAGTTGTTGGCATTCGGTTTGACGGCCGACAGCCAACGGACGACGGGCGACGACGGTTTACGCCGGTTCGTGCTGCCGCAACAGTAGGTATTCGAGCAGCCATACCAACATGGCCAGACTTTGATCGTTGCGATCGCGGCTGGGATCGAATTCCGAGAGCATCAGTCCCGCCACGTTCGGCGACCAGATCGCATCTACCAGGCGCAGCAACAGAGACGCGGACAAACCAAAGGGCACCGGCTGTGCCGCTGCTGGGAAGCACAGCGGATCGAGCACGTCGCAATCCACATCCACAAACACGCGCTGGGCGCCGCGCCTTGCTTGACGCAGCGCGTCGAGGGCGGGCTGCGGATCGATGGCCAGTTCCGCCGCACTGAAGGTACAGCGATAATAGCGACCGATGTAGTCGGGTACTAGCAATAGATCGCGATGGCCCAGATTGATCAGCGGGGGCAGCGTTCCCTCACAATGCAGCAAGAAGTTGCCGTGCGAAAGCTCCTTTGTGCAATCACGGAAGTGGTGAATGTCCAGGTGCGCATCCAATTGCACGACGAGCGTATCCTCGCCGCTGTTGGCCAGTTCATCATAAACTGGCAGAGCGCCCAAGTGGTTGCCTGTGATCCAGAAGAGAAAATCGCCCTGGCGCAGCACTTGCCGCACGGCTTGCCGGCCCTGGCGCCGCCAATCGGCATAAGCGGCGAGCGTGTCAAAGTGGAACTCGCGCAGACGAACCTGATCGGTATAACATTGCGCGCGCGTCGGCAACCGTTCGCGGCGATTATCGGCGAGAATTTCGCGCAGTTCGTCGGCCAGCAGGGTGACGCCGGCGCTCGTGCCAGAGCTGCCAAACAGGTCAAAAGGGAAAAAGATAAAGCTGCTCTTCATAATCCGAATAGTGGGCCCAGCAGGATTCGAACCTGCAACCAAGGGATTATGAGTCCCCTGCTCTGCCGTTGAGCTATAGGCCCCTTATTTCCTGTTCTAACAGGCTTTGGCCTTTCCTACAAGCGGTCTGCCGTTTGGGTCCGCGGCGTAGACGGGGAAAGACAGGCAAACGGATTGCTCCTGATTTATGTGGACCTCTCCTCTTGACCGATAGGGTAGAGTGAGGTTGTAGGCGCTCCGGCGTTCCGTGGCCGAAACGCGGCTGAGATTGACGAATGCGCATGAGTTATGCTATCCGCAACGATGTCGCATTTTGTCGGTTGCTCTGCCCGCGCCGGCAAAACGGGGCATGCTCGGAAGCAGAAGGAGTTGGGACATGATAGTTCTATGCAAGCCGGAAGCGTTGGGTTACGTCCGCACGCTGTTCGTGGCTGGCTTGCTGACGAGCTTGGCCATCAGCAGCGGATGTGAGACGGCGGCTGGCACCGGCGCGGCGGCTGGCGGCCTTATCGGCACCGGCGTCGGCGCCCTGGCCGGGCATGGTCCGGGGGCAGCCCTGGCAGGTGGCGCTCTCGGCGCCGGGGCAGGACTGATCGGCGGCGCCATCGCCGATGGGGTTGCAGCCAAAAAAGCCCAGCGTGCCGTCCAAGCCGCGTCGGCGGAAGCCGTCGCCCGCGCACCCAGTCTCGAAGACATCGTCCACATGACGCAGAATGCCGTGCCGCCCGAACAGATCATCGAACAAATCCGCACCAGCGGTGTCGTCTATCGGCTGACCGCGGACCAGATTATTTGGCTCAATCGTCAAGGAGTAGATACGCGGGTCATTCAAGCCTTGCAAGACACCGCTTTACAGCCCACTCCGGTTCGCACCGTCTACCGGGCCACACCCGTGATCGTTGAGCAACCCATTGTCGAATACGTAGCGCCGGCGCCAGTTGTCGGCGTCGGGTGGGGGTTCCTGGGCTGTCGTCGTTGAGAGCGGGCTACGTCGCCTAAGCTGCGCCGCGAGAAAACGCCGGGCGGGCTGGTGTTTCAGGAACAGAGAAGAGGGTCACAGCCGGAGAACCGGCTTGACGTGTTTTGTTTGTTGCAGGCTCTCCCTGCACACCATAGCCAACCCGCCCGGTCGTCTCTGTTAATTTTCTATAGCGCACTCAATCTTGTGGACATCGGGGGCGAAGCCGCGGCGGAGCGTATTTTCTGTAATAGTACGCGGCAGGACGAACTGGAGCAAGTAATCGGGACCGCCTGCTTTAGAGCCCATACCCGACATCTTGAAACCGCCAAACGGCTGACGATCGACTAGCGCTCCGGTGATCTTGCGATTGATATACAGGTTGCCGACGCGGAACTCACGCTTGACGCGGGCAATGTGTTCCGGACTGCGTGAAAACAGCCCTCCTGTCAGCGCATAGGCCGTACCATTGGCAATTTCTAACGCTTGATCGAGATCGCGCGCCCGCAGCACCGCCAAGACCGGGCCAAAGATTTCTTCTTGGGCGATGCTCGCCTTGGGCGCGACATCATCAAAAATATGGGGCGCAATGTAATAGCCCTCTTCTTTCCATGAACCTACATCGCCGGCATAGACAAGCCGGCCTTCGTTCTTGCCCTTGTCGATGGCGTTCTCAATGCGCTGGTGGGCTTCGGCATCGATGACCGGGCCGACCGTGCAGCCGGGATCCTCAGCGGGAGCGATCTTCAGGCTGCGTGTTGCCTCGATCAAGCGCGTGACAAAGGCATCATGCACCGATTCCAACACAATGACCCGGCTGCACGCCGAGCATTTCTGCCCTGCATAGCCAAAGGCGCTGGCTACGACGCCAAGGACCGCCTCGTCCATGTCGGCGTCGTCATCGATGAGGATCGCATTTTTGCCGCCCATTTCGGCGAGGACCCGCTTGATCTGTTCCTGCCCCGGCCGGACCTCGGCGGCCTGCCGGTTAATGTGCAGACCGACGCTGCGTGAGCCGGTGAAAGCAATCAAGGTCACGTCAGGATGATCGACCAGCACCGGCCCAATCTCTTCGCCGAAGCCTGGTAAACAGTTGACCACGCCGGGAGGCAATTCCACTTCTTGGAATATCTCCATTAGCTTGGCGCCGATGACGGAGGATTGCTCGGCCGGCTTCATGACCACGGTATTGCCGGTAACGAGGGCGGCCGTAGTCATGCCGCAGAGAATGGCCAGCGGAAAGTTCCACGGCGCGATGACGACGGCGACGCCGCGCGGCTCGTAGAAATAGACGTTGTCCTCCCCAGGTACGTCGCGCCGTCTTGGTTGGGCCAAGCGCAGCATTTCTCGACCGTAGAACTCGCAGTAATCAATGCTCTCGGCCACGTCGGCGTCGGCCTCACGCCGTGGTTTGCCACATTCGTAGACCTGCCACGCCGCCAACTCGAAGCGCCGCCGCCGCATCACTTGCGCCGCCCGAAACAAATACTCGGCCCGTTTCGGCGCCTCGGTATCACGCCAAGCCGGAAACGCCGCCTTGGCCGCAGCGACAGCGGCGTCTGCTTGTTCGACACTCGATCGCCCACAGCGGCCGACGACCTGCTTACAGTGCGACGGATTGAGCGAGTCGAAGGTTGCCGCCGTGAGGACGGCTTGACCGTTTATGATGGGCGGATAAGTGCGGCCCAGCTGCGACGACACCTGGGCCAGAGCGGCGTCCATCGCACGCCGCGCGGCAGCTCGGCTAAAGTCGGTCAGGGGTTCGGCGCGATAGGGAGAAACGGCGTGACCGTCCCTTGCGTCATGGTGTTGACTATTATCATGCATCGCCGAGGGCGAGTCGAAGGAAACGTGTGTGCGTGAATTCATGAGCTATAAGTCCTTGTTAGCCCGCCACTCGATTGGGGCGAGCACGGTTGCACGGTTGCGTCCGCACCCCGGCGAGCGAGGGGCACCCCCCGGTATAGACCCGAGGGCGAGCGGGGGGTGTGAACCCTCCGGTAGCGCTACCGGAGGTGTTATACTGAGCACGGGGAGATTGGACATTTTTTCCCTTTCCCCCCCACCCCAACCCTCCCCCACCAGGGGGGAGGGAGAAAAACGGCCCCCTCCCCCCTGGTGGGGGA
>Ga0078972_1003890_pt1 | contig 43116 bp, 33 predicted proteins | sample YelNatPaOPGAMG01_FD_67568 | JGI IMG/M metagenome (GOLD analysis project Ga0078972, IMG submission 67568) | Hot spring thermophilic microbial communities from Obsidian Pool, Yellowstone National Park, USA - OP-RAMG-01 (SPADES assembly) (version 2) | ecosystem: Environmental > Aquatic > Thermal...
GCAGACCGTCCACCAGCGAGTTCAAAACCCGGGAGTCAAACTGATTCTTCAGGACAATCTGCACCGGCAGCCGCTGGTCAGCCGCCGCCGTGCTCAGATGCTTTGTTAGTTCCGGACTGACCAGCCCGAAACTGAAAGCACAAAGCACCAAAAGCATAGTCAGGATTAGTTTTTTCATACTGCTCCTCTGTTTTTTATTTTATTTATTTTTTGTAAACCATTCCTGCCTGAAAGGTTTACTTTTGAAATTATAGCATAATCAGAAGGCCGGTCAATTTTCTTGACTGTTTGCTGAACCGATGGCAGACTTTTATATTATGGAATACCTGCAGGTCTTCATTACTTTTCCCGACCGAAAAACCGCAAGTCGTGTTAGCCGGCTATTACTGGATAAGCGACTGGCAGCCTGTGTTCAGGTGTTTGGACCGGTGAGCAGTAGTTATCACTGGGAGGGGAAGGTTGAACAGAGCCGGGAATGGTTGTGTCTGGTTAAGACCGCACGCCAGCATTATCAGACGCTTGAACAGTCGGTGCGGGAAATTCATCCCTATAAGGTGCCGGAAATAATCGCGCTGCCAGTTGTTAGAGGTTACCGTGAGTATCTCCGCTGGCTGGCAGGGGAGTTGAACCCGGTTGTTAAGCGTTCGGGAAAATCGGTTGTATAGATGCCAGTTGGCCAACTGATTGCCGAGTTAAACAGTCCGGACCCAAAGCTAAGGCTGGAGGCAATTAATCGTTTAAGCGAGTTAGACCCGATGACTGCGGCAGGCACAATTGTATTTTTGCTGAAGGACCCGGAACCGGAAATCAGGAAACGGGTGGCGGTTATTCTCAGTAATATTGGTAAACCAGCAGTTGAACCTTTGACCCGTTATCTGGCATCCTGGCAGGGGAGTGTTGACCCCTGGCTTGTTGAACTACTGGAAAGTCTGAAGCCAGCAGAAGGGGTTGATTTTCTTTTGAAGCATCTGAATGAGGCTGAGCCAGCGGTACGTAGTGCCATCGCAAAAGCGCTGGGGGCGATTGGAATTGAGTATAAAAATGAGCCCGGCATGGTGACGGTTAAGGCAATGGAGGGACTATTAGAACTTTTGCGCGACCTGAATCCGCAGGTGCAGGTAGCGGCTGCAGTTGCACTGGGCAATTTGGGCCGGGAGGCGGCGGTTAATCCCCTGCTGGATGAGTTGAAGGATGATAATCCTGAGGTAAGGAAAGCCGCGGCTGGGGCTCTGGGAAAAATCGGGACAACAGCAGCAGGTGCGGAGTTGAATCGGCTGGCAAATAATGACCCGGTTGTGGAGGTGCAGGAGGCAGCAAGGCAGGCACTGGAGCAGATTTCGGAGCGTTCAGTGCGGTCGTTACTTGAGGCGCTGAGCTCTGCGGATATGAATGAATGGGAGGCGGCGATGAATAAGTTGCTGGCAGCCGGTCAGGTAGCACTGCCACCGTTAAAACGGCTGGCAAAGCGCGGTGATGTTGATATTCGTCGGCTGGTTGCCGGTGTGCTGGGAATGATTGGCGACCAAAGCGGGCTGGAACCGCTGTGCTGGCTGGTGGATGATGCGGAAAGCGGAGTGCGGCTTGCAGCAGTTCAGGCACTGGGGAAAATCCGGCACGTCCGGGCAGCGGAGCGGTTAAGCCAGTTGCTGGAGGACCCGGACCCGAAAATCGCCGGAATGGCAGCTAATGCACTGGAGAAACTTGGGGAGCTGGCGGTGGAACCGGTTTTCGGAATTCTGACCCACGAGTCGGCAGATGTGCGGGTCAGGGCAATTGATGTGCTGGGCAGACTCCGGCATGAGGGTGCGTGTGAGCGACTGGTTCGCGGGCTCAAGGACGGCTCTTACTGGGTGCGGTTGGTTTCGGCTCAGGCACTTGGCGAAATTGGTGAGCCTGAGGTGGTGCCGGCATTGGTGGAGGCACTGGATGATGCTAATCATCTGGTGCGGGCAATGGCAGCCGAGGCACTGGGCAAGATTCAGGATTATCGGGCAAGTATGAAACTCCTTGAGCATATTAATGATGAAAATGACCTGGTGCGACGGAATGTGTTTCTGGCACTGGCAAGGATTGGCAATCCAGCTGCCATACCATTTCTTCTGAAGGCTCTGGATGAAAAGGAGGTGCAGGTGCGGCTCGCGGCAATTGAGGCGCTGGGGTTACTGCGGGCGAAACCGGCGGCTGAGAAACTGCGGGCGATTGTTAAGCCCTGGCCATTGAGCCGGGAACCGGCATTAATCAAAGAGGCGGCACGCTGGGCGCTGGAATTGATTGAGTCGGTGGGTTAATTTTCAAATAGTGCCCGGGCATAACTTTCGGGGTCAAAAGGCTCAAGGTCGTTTATACCTTCGCCTGTTCCGATGAAAAGAACCGGAAGTTTCAGTTCCATTACTACCGGGATAATAATACCGCCCCGGGCGGTGCCATCCAGTTTGGTGATAATAATACCGGTGAGTCCGAGCCGCTGGTGAAAGGTTTGTGCCTGACGGATACCGTTCTGACCAACCGTGGCATCAATGACCAGCCAGATTTCTTCAGGGGCGCCGGGTTTGACCTTGGCACAGACCCGTTTGATTTTTTCCAGTTCCGCCATTAAGTCCTGTCGGGTGTGGAGTCGGCCAGCGGTGTCAACAAGAACAATATCAAATTGGTTCTGGAGCGCACGGGTGATGGTGTCAAAGGCAACCGCACCCGCGTCCTGACCTTTTTGGGAGTAAACGATTTCCACCCCGGCCCGTTCTGCCCAGATGCCCACCTGTTCGGCAGCTGCGTCCCGATAGGTGTCCGCGGCGGCGACAATAACCCGTTTGCCCTGGTCAGCATAGTATCGGGATAATTTGCCGACGGTGGTGGTTTTGCCCGAGCCATTGACGCCAACAAGCATAATTACTTCGGGTAAAGGCACCGGCGGTTTCTTTGCTGGGGTGGCAGAGCGCAGCAGGTTGGCAATTTCCTGTTCCAGCGTTGCCTTTGGGTTCGGGCTGGGACGGCGAATTGCGTTCAGTAGCTGGCGGGTTGCCTGAATACCGACATCGGCACTCAGGAGCGCGGCTTCCAGTTCTTCTTCGTTTACCACCGGGGCGGAGATGAGGCGGGAGAAAAGTTGCCGGGTTCGGGCAAGGGTTTCACGCAGTCCCATTGTTTATTGGTTGGTCGTTTTTTCAGCAACGTTGCCGGCACGGTAGTCGGCAAGGTTAACCGAGAGGAGTTTGGAGATTCCGGGCTGTTCGGCGGTGATGCCAAAGATGACATCAGCACGTTCAATGGTTGAACGGTTGTGGGTGATGACGATAATCTGGGTTTTTTGAGCTATTTTTTTAAGATAGTCGGCGAATCGGCCAACATTGGTATCGTCAAGTGGTGCATCAATTTCATCCAGAAAGCAGAAAGGGGCGGGTTTGACCTGGTAAAAGGCGAACAGGAGTGAGACCGCCAGCAGCGCCTTTTCGCCGTCGGAAAGTTGTTCAAGCCGTTTGGGATTTTTGCCCCGGGGTCGGGCGAGGATAGCAATTTCGGACTCCAGCGGGTTGGCGTCGTTAACCAGGACGAGGTCGGCTTCACCTTCGAGAAACAGTTCGCTGAAGACCTGCCTGAAGTGGTGTCTAACCTCCTGGTAGGTGGCAAGAAACTGTTCCCGGGCATGGCGGTCTATTTCCAAAAGCGAGGCTTCAAGGTTCTGTTTTGCCTGCAGGACATCGTCACGCTGAAAGCGCAGTCGTTCCAGGTCCTTTTTCTCCTGTTCGTACTCTTCGGCAGCAAGGGGATTTACCTGACCGAGTGCGGCAAGCCGGTGCCGGATTTCTTCCAGACGCTGGACCGCAGTGGTCGTTTCTTTGGAAGTTTCTGATCCCGGTTCGTTCGCGGTGAATTGTTCCGGTTCCGCACCCAGTGATTTTGCCTCGTCAATGAGTGACCGGAGTTTTGCCTCCAGTTCGGCACGCTGCAATCTGAATTCCAGCAGCCGGTTGTGATTCTGTTCTTGCTGGTCACGTAATTCGGTAAGGTTTTTTTCCAGTTCACCTGCCGCACTGGCAACATCATTAAGATTGAAGCGAGCAAAATCTTTTTCGGCCAGGGTTAATTGCTCCTGGAGTTCGCGGATGGTGGCAATCAGTTGTTCCTGACCGGTGGTGATTTCCTGCTGGCGGGTAAGCAATTTTTCCCGGGAGGCATCCAGTTCCCGGCGGCGGCGGGATTTTTCTTCAATTGAGTTTTTAAAATGCCCGATTTCGGTTTCAAGATGCTGGACCCGTGCCCGGTGTTCGGCAAGAGCGGCGAGCAGTTCAGATGCCTGTTTCAGTTCGTTTTTAATCTGGGTTTCAGCGGCATTAGTTTGTTGTTCAAGGATATCAAGTTCGTGCTGGGCCTCCTGGATTTCCGCGTTTACCGCAATCAGATTTTCCTGAAGCTGTTTTAATTCTGGTTCGCGGCTGGTGATTGTTTCGTTAAGACGGCGATGTTCAGCAATGAGCCGGTCAACTTCCCGTTTGAGTTCAGCCGCAATACTACCGGTGGTGGTTAGCCGGGATTCAAGTGTAAAATATTCCGGTTCGAGCACCCGGACTTCGCTTTCGGCTTTTTCCAGTTCGGTGAGGAGCGCGGTACGGCGCGACTTCAGGGTGAGTTCAGTCTGCTCCAGTTCAGTCAGCTGATGGGTAATTCGGTCAGCTTGGTTCTGGAGTTCACGAATTTTTGCCAGTACCCGGATTGTGCCTGCCTGTTCACCGGCAATTACCAGGCGGGAGTCACCACAATAGGCAAGACCGTCCGGAGTAACAAAGTGATGTTGGGGATAACGGTCAATAAGCGACCAGAAAAGCTGGTGGTCCTGAATAATCTGAAATGAGTTTAGCAAACCTTTGAGAATGGTGGGGGCATTGGGGCGGAGGGTAACGAACTGGCTGAGGTTGCCAATGATTCCGGGAATAGTATCTGAATTTGAGTTGCCGGATTCAACGGTTTCGGGACGGGGAGAGTTGAGAAGGAAGCCAAATCGTTCTGCCGGGCCAGCAGTTAGCAACGGCTCAAGCCGTTCTGATATCAGGTTATCGGTTACAAGAAAATCAAGCAGAAAATTCAGCGCAGCTTCACAGGCACGTTCCCAGCCGGGTTGAGGTTCCAGCCACTGGCTAACCGGGTTGATTTTACCATCACCGAAAACCTGCTGGGCTAGCGTTAAAGTATTCCGGGCAATCCGGGTTTCAAGCCGGGCGATATCTTCGTTTGTTTGCGCTCGCTTTTGTTCAAATGACATCTGGCTGCGTCCGATTTCGGCAAGCTGGTTTTCAATTGCGAGTAGTTCCTGACGCAGAGTGGCAACCTGGTTGCGCCAGTGTTCCAGCTGTTTTTTAATTTTTTCAGTTTCAGTTTGTAATGAATTGCGGTCAGTTTCTGCCTGGCGTAACTGTTGCTTGAGTCGTTCAAGTTCCTCGGCGGTGCGGTTGGCGGTTGTCCGGGTATTCACAAGTTCGGCTTCAAGCCGGATAATTTTTCCCCGGAGTTGCTGTTCATTTTCCCAGAGTTCTCGCAGCCGGCTCCGCGTTTGTTCCTCGTTCTGACGAGTTGTAAAAATCGCATTTTCTTTCTGACGGCTGGTCTGCTGGATTATTTCCAGTTCACGCTGTTTGTTTTTCAGTTCGAGGTTGGCGGTCTCCAGTTGACTGAGCGCGGTGGTAAATACCTGCTGGAGTGCACTGAGTTCCTGGTTGAGCCGGGTTTTTTCCTGTTCCAGTTCAGTTAGCGAGCGGGCAATAAAGTCAAGTTCCTGCTGTTCCATTAATTGCCGGGACTGAAGTTCAGCCAGTTTCTGACGGCGCTGGGTTAATTCGGCAAGGGCGCGTTCGCGTTCCTCCTGAACATCAACCAGCCGGGAATGAAGTTTGTGGAGTTCTTCTTCCAGCCGGTTGATCTCCCGTGCTCGTTCGGCAGCAGTATCTTCCAGTTTTTTGATTTCTTTTTCATTTTCATTTAGCAGTTCGTTCAGTTGGGAATATACCTGTTTCAGTTCCACGAGCCGGAGCCGACTTTCTTCCTGTTTCAACCGTTGATAAGTCCGAAGACGGACACTCTGGCGCTGGAGGCTGCGGACCACCCTTTCTCGTTCAGCGATGATATCATCCAACCGGGTGAGGTCGGTCTGGGTGAGATTGAGTTTGCGTTCACATTCGGCTTTGGCATCGCGGAATTTGGCAAGGGTGGCTGCCTCTTCAATCATCTGGCGGATGTTGCCGGCAATTATTTCTCGCATCTGCCGGAGGTCAAAGATGGAATAGGCTTTTGTGCCGATGCCGGCGGATAGGAATAAATCCTGAATATCCCTTAACCGGCAGGGCTGACGGTTAAGGTAGTATTCACTTTCACCGGAGCGGAAATAGCGCCGGCGGATTTCAACTTCTGAGCCAAGCTCCGGATGGTCTTCGGTTGATAGGATGAGCCGGACTTCAGCAAAGTTAACGGGCGAAACGCGGGCGGTGCCCGCAAAAATCAGGTCTTCGTTTTTAGCACAGCGGAGAACCGAAAATGACTGTTCACCAAGCACCCAGCGCAGGGCATCCAGGACATTGGATTTACCACAACCATTAGGTCCGATTATGCAGTTCATCCCCGGCGCAAAACGCAGGGTGGTTTTTTCCTGAAAGGACTTAAATCCGATAAGTTGCAGTTCCTTGATATACACTTATCTTTAATGATATATTGCGGTTTATTATCAGTCAACTTTATTAGCAGCAAAAAAAACCGGGCTCAAAAGAGCCCGGTTAATGCTGCAAAACAGCTTTAACGCAAAACCGTCGTTTTGTACCGGATGGTATTTTTACCAGCGGTGAGTTCATAAAAATACAATCCGTTGGGAACCAGCCGGTGGTGTCGGTCGGTGGTATTCCAAACAACAGTGTGATTGCCGGCAGGGATATTCCCGTTTAGTAATGTGCAGATTAAATCGCCCGAAGCAGCATAAATCCTCAGGCTAACGTTGCGAGTTTCCGGAATTGTGAAGTTTACCGATTGAGTGTTTGTTACTGGATTAGGTGTTATTCGGTTAAAGACCAGGCGGGGTTGATTTTGCTCTTCATTGACACCGGTAAGATAGGGTTCAATCCAGCTGCGGATCGTAGATTCATTAAAGCCTTCCATTGAGCCGACAACAATGCCGGCAGTGTCAATAACATAGTTCAGCGGGATGTAACCATTCATCCGATAAGCATTCCAGCCGGCGCCGGCATCCCGGAAAAACGGATAACTGTATGCCCGAGCGTAAAGCTTGACCACAGACTCCATATCCTGCCAGAGGTTGATACCCAGTGGTACATAACCACGGTCGCCATATTCATCGTACAACGCTTGTAGTCGCGGTAACTCCGCGAGACAGGTCGGTCAGGTGGACTGCCAGAAGAAGAGTTGAACTACGTGACCCCGGTATTCAGCCGGGATGGTGTGGGGTTGCCAGGCGGTGTCCGGGACCGAGATGTTGGGTGCCGGGTCACCGGGCTGGGGCCATGCCCAGAGGAACATTGGTGCTAGTAGCACCAGCAGGTATAAAAACCGATTTATCTTCGTCAATATGACCTCCTTTCAGTCATTAAAGATTGTAGCGGAGTTTTAATTAATGTCAATAATTTGGAACAAAAAATCAAAATTTCAATATTTCCATCGGGTCCAGCGGTTTGCCGAATTTCCGGATTTCAAAATGCAGATGAGGAGCACTTGCCTGTCCGGTCATACCGACTTTACCAATGGGCTGCCCGACCTTGACCGTATCGCCCTGGTTTACCAGCCACTGGGAAAGGTGGCCATAATAGGTTTCGTAGCCATCGGCATGCGCCAGCAGCAGGAATCTTCCTAAAACCCGATCGGTGCCCCGGGCAACTACGATGCCATCAGCCGCCGCTCGGACCGGACGATCGCGCGGAACCGCGAGGTCAACGGCGATGTGGTCCGGAGTGGCACGGCGGGATATGACATAGCCTGACACCGGTACGAGGATTGGAACTGGGTATTTTCCCCAGGGTTGATTGGTAATCCAATCGGGTAGTTCAAAGGAGTCGGTAGCAGCCCCATGCCAGTCAACCGGTGGAGGCGTCAGGTCTACACCGAGCATCCGGGCTAACTTTTCCCGTTCAGCTTCCAGAAATTCCAATCTTTCCTGGAGCTGGGATAATTTTTTGAATTCCTGTTCCAGTTGCTGGTTGCGTCGGGTTAAGTAGGCAAGCCGGGTAAAACGATATGCGCCGGAGGCAACGATGCCGACGGCGGCAATGACAACCAAGGCAGCAATGCACATCAGGATGAAGAGCAGACGGGCAAAACCGAGTGAGACGCTGAAACGGATTGAATTTGGAGTATAGTTGCCAAAAATGAAAATGGTGATTTCTTTTTTAGACACCGGGTTCTTTTCTGATTAATCTGTAAATCCGGTCAAGGTCTTCAATTGAAAAATACTCAATTGTTACTTTGCCCGGCGATTTTGCCGGTGGGGTGATGATTACTCTGGTGCCAAGGATTTCCTGAAGTTGCTGTTCAAGTTCAAGGAGGTGAATATCCTTTTCTGCCGGTTTTCGGTCTTTTTTAGATTTTGCCGGTTTGAGTTCACCGCAGAGTCGTTCCAGTGAACGAACCGATAAACCTTCAACAATTACCCGTTCGCAAAGTTCCACCTGTTCCCGGCGACTGGACAGAGAAAGTAGTGCCCGGGCGTGTCCAGGGGTTATCTGTCCGAGCATCAGCGCCTCCCGCACCCGGTAGGGGAGGGTGAGTAACCGAAGGGCATTGGTAATAGTTGAACGGTCTTTGCCGACCCGACGGGCAATATCGTCGTGGGTGAGGCCAAACTGCTCGCTAAGGGCTTTGTAGGCAAGGGCTTCGTCAATCGGGTTCAAATCGGCGCGCTGGATGTTTTCAATCAGCGCCATTTCAAGCATCTCTCGGTCGTCTACCGAGCGGACGATTGCGGGAATAGTGGTTAGACCGGCAACTTTGGCAGCCCGCCAGCGCCGCTCACCCATTACCAGTTCATAACCATCGTGACGCCGGCGGACAACTACCGGTTGCAATACCCCTTTTTCTTTAATTGATGCTATCAGTTCCTGAAAATGAGGATCGCTCTCAGCTTCTTTAGTGATACGGGGCTGGTAGGGGTTGGGACGGATTTCATCAATTGGGATCGGCCGCGATTCCGCGGTCAGTGTTTCCTGGGTTTTTTCAGGAATTATCGCCCGCAACCCCTTGCCCAGTGCTTTACGATTCATTGATTTTCCTCAGTAATGGATGGCGGTTGAGAATTTCATCTACCAGTGCCAGATAGGCCTGGGCACCAGCCGATTGTCCGTCATAGGCAAAGATGGGCTTGCCGAAACTCGGGGCTTCAGCAAGGCGAATACTCCGGGGAATGATAGTGCCAAAGACCTGCTCCTTGAAAAAATCCCGAACCTCTTTTTCAACCTGCTGACAGAGATTGAGCCGGCCTGAGAACATCGTAAGCAGAACTCCTTCAATTTCCAGCGTTGGGTTGAGGCTGGAGCGAATCAGATTGATTGTTTCCAGCAGACGGGACATTCCTTCCAGGGCATAATATTCAGCCTGAACCGGGATAAGGACACTGTGGGCAGCTACCAGACTGTTAATGGTTAATAAAAGCAGAGAAGGCGGACAGTCAATAATGATGAAGGAGTAGCGGGGTTCAATCAGATTGAGTGCGCGCGCGAGCCGGAATTCGCGCTGCGGGGATTCAACAAGTTCAACTTCAGCGCCGGCAAGGTTGAGGGTAGCCGGGAGCAGGTCCATTTTTTCAAAGCAGTTTTGGATAATTGCATCATCCACGCGCTGGGTTTCCAGCAGGGCTTCGTATACTGAAACCGACAGGTTGTTGCGGTCAATTCCCAGTCCTACGGTCGCGTGAGCCTGCGGGTCCATATCCACGAGCAATACATTTAAATCTCGCAGTGCCAGTCCTGCTGCCAGATTGATGGCGGTGGTAGTTTTGCCGACGCCACCCTTCTGATTACAGACTGCGATCCGGCGTGCCATTATTCACTAATTTAATCTTGGAAATTTAACTGTCAAACAGGGCAGATGGGGAAATTATTGCCCGTGATTTACCACCTGCTGATAAGGTGTGATTTGTTTCCGAGCAGAAAATAAAAATGGCGATGATGGGAAAAACTGTTTATTGCCTCATTATTACAATTTTTTGGGTCGTTGATTTATTTTCCCCCTGAATACATACCAGATAAACTCCGGGGCTGAGTTGGGTAACTGGTAATTTTATTGAATTGGCAGAAGTAATTTGTTGGTGAGAGGTCAAAACAATGCGTCCGGCAGAGTCGTAAATTTTTATCTGGACCGGTGTCGGATTGGTAACAACAATATTAATTTCACCGTCGGAAATCAGACATCGGGGAATATTGATATCTGCCTGAGGCTGATGACAGGTTAAAAGTTCAGTGGGACAGTTACGAACCGGTGCATTTGCATCAAGTAGTTGCTGGCTTGCTACATAACGCCATAATTCGAGGGTTTTATTGCCTTTGAGTATGAAAAATATTCCACCGCCGAAGTGAACAATGTCGCCGCCGCCCTTTACCCGTTTTTTCTTGCCCGAAGAACCAATTTGCGAAATGGTATCGAGTTCAATCCAGGACCCGCTACCAGGGTTAAATTTCCAGAATTCACAGGTGTTACCTCCTTTGAGGGCGTAAATACTGCCGTTATAAAAAACTCCACTGCCCCCGTCTTTGGATTTTTTATTTTTCCCGGTTTTAGTGCTGGAAACCGGCATACCTGGGAGCGCAGTCTCACTCCACTGATGAGTGACGATATCAAATGCCCATAATTCGTGATATTTTGCCTTGTGTGCGTAGATAGTATGCTCATTGTCATAAACTAACCACGAACCACGGTCCCATTTTCCTTTGATTCCAGTGGGTGCATCGGGCAGGGGCTGCCAGTTCCCAGTTATCGTATTAAAGCGGTAGAACTCCAATCCGTAACCTTTGAGCAGGTAAACATAGCCGGTATCATTTTCGTTGACATATACTAGGTCGCTACCACCTTTGACTTTTTTACCACTAATCCCTGCCGGTATGTCCGGAAGCTGACGCCAGAGGTTGAGCGTGACGTCGTAGAACCAGAAGCCGAGCGTGTTGTTACCTTTAACAGCATAAATTCCTTCTTTCCCATCGGCAATTGCGGTTGCCCCCTTTCTGGGAAAACTGCGTTCGCTACCTTCAGGAATTGGCGTCAAGACTATCCAGGTATCGGCAAGAGGGTCATAGGCATAGAAATCACCAGTTTTATTGCCTTTAGCGGCATAAATCAGATGGTATTCTTCGAGAGTGGCAAGCCAGCCACCGTCACTAACCGGGCGGCCTGATGGTGCCGCGGGCATCGGCTGTACCTCCTGCCACCCCTGAAGCCAGACAGGTATTACTGTGAAATTGGCGTTACCGAAATTGTTCACCGGCACCTGATCAAATGGATAATAGGTACTACATCGAACTGTCCATTTTCCGCTGATATTTAAAGTGCATGGGGCAAAAGTAACTTCCGGTTCTGAGTCACCTGGCGGACGGGAGTTAATATTTTGATGTTTGATATAAACCCGTTCGCCAGCGGGATTTTCAATAATTATCCACGCCTGGAAAGTAGCATTCACATTACCGAGATTTTTCCAGTAAGCGGCCGGGGTAATAATTGTTCCGGAATAGTAACATCCAATTGGTGCTTTAATTTTGGCAGCAGCAACATCACGGACTCGGATAAAAATGTTGGTGGTGTAGCGGTCATTTCCCGGATTTTGGTCTGCGATCAATCGGGTAGAACAGGCAACTTGCCAGTTGCCACGCGGTCGCGCAGTCCAACGGGGAAAAACCACTTCGTAATCGGTGTTCGGTTGGTGGAATTGAACGGTTTCGACCCGGGCATAATCGGGACCAATGGTGAGATAAACTTCGTAGGTCTCAATCCGGCTGCCATAGTTAAAAAGTTTTACTACCGGGTAAATGACCGAACTGGAATCAACGGTACCGTTCGGCGTGAGGATGGCGGTACAACCCACATCCCTTGATATAACTTCACAGGAACCAATGTAGGGAAGGAGATTTTTACCGCTGACAACTATCTGTAACGTACCAGGGTGTTGAGGGATAACTGTAAAGGTTATTCTTCCATGAGCATCAGTTTGTCCATAATGGTAGACAGTGGAATCCATTGACACACATACCTGTGCTCCGGAAAATGGCGTATCGGCGACCAAGACGGTTATTGTTAGGTTCTGTTCGACCATCGGGATCACAGAATCGTGCTGGACGACCGGGTGCAAGGGAGCGTCAACCCAGACATTAAGTTCCGGGTCCCCAAGCAGATTCCACTCTAAATAACGGATGGAGTCCCCATAGATTGAATCAACCCAGAATCGCCCCCTCATAGTGGCAGGACCCAAGCGATATTCCCCTTCTTCGTAGAGTGCATGGAAGAATCCCCGATAGCATGCACTGCGATAACGGGAGAGATGGGTTCCGATGCGGGTTGTGCCAAAGAAAGCGATTGCCCCTCCAAGAGTTGTCGAAGAACCAGCGCGGACGAACTGATCTCCATACATTGATTCCCCCGGGGAAAGAGTCACTGTCGCACAGGTGGCACTGACCACAACCGGCATTTTAAAGCCGTTTTGCCAGCCAGCTGGATAGACCATATTAAATGGCGAATACCAGGTGCCAACGCCATTTCCCCGATAGGTGATGAATATTCTGCCGTCATGAGCAGCGCCGTCGACTTGACGGCTGGAATCCCCATAAAGATTGGAGAGGCTCTCAGCTAATAAAAAATTTCTTTGCTGCCAGTACCCTCGTAAAATCTGGGCATCTTTTTGATAATAAGAATCGGGCGGGACATCTTCCCGGACAATTGTAGTGCCTTTACGAAACCAGAAGGTATCACCGTCCATCGGTGGATTTTCATATGCTAATATCTTAGTGATGAAAGTGCTGCATTCCCTGGGATTATGAGCCGGGAGTCTGCCAACCGGAATTTCTATCCGGTAATTGCCGGTCATATTACCGTAATAGTTATCATTATAATTATTCTGGCTTGGTATATATTCAGGCGCCCCGAGGAGCAGAACGTACTCAGGTGGTATTTCCCAATTATTCCATGCATTACGGATATAGCTGAGAATCTGGTTAGTATCAGTGCCGGCTTCAGATGTGGTAACTATTTTTGCCAGCATACCTTTGGCGGTTTTCCATTGGGCGAGTTGCTGGGCGATAGGGATGAATGTATCAGGAGTGATAATAAGATATCGTGCCCCGGTTTCTGCCAGCGTCAATGAGCAAAGGATTAAAATGGAACATAAAAATTTTTGTGCAACCAAGGTGCCTCCATTTGTTCATAATTAACCAATGTTAATCGGTATTTGCTTTATTGTAATACCTGTGATTTCTATTGTCAACAGGTAATGCTTTAGAAGTTATGATATTACGAAATTGGCAAATTACTACCAGCTGTATTGTAACTGAATTGAAGAGGTCAGCGCGGCGAGGTTGTCAATCGCTTCCTGATGCCACTCCGGTGAGATATTCAGCATTAGCTCCAGACGGAGTTCTCCCGATGCGGTATTCAGGATTTTCCAGCTGCCATAAAAGTTAAATTCATTGAATCGGTAATTGGACTGAAAAGCAGAATCATTTAAAAGGTAATGCCGGGTACCCAAACGGTCTTCAACGCTACACCAGAGACCGGGGGCGTGGATCAGGTCAATTCCTAAATTCAATGCAAATTCATAATAATCCTGAGCGGTTATCCGTTCAAAGGAGCGCAGTAACTCGGTTTGCGGTCCAAACCGAAATGTCAGCACGCTGTTCGGTCGGAATTCAATTTCCATTCCGAGCTGGTTGGTAATCTGGTTCTGGTAAACTGCTGTGGTTTCGTCAAACCAAGTTAATCTGGGATTTTCATTGAAACTCACTTCCAATGCGGAACCCAGTTCCCGACTGATGAAAAGCGAAGGGTTCAGTTCCAGATAACTGCGGGTTGTATCCGAATAGGTGCGCCGGCTGAAGAAATTTTCTAATTGAAGATTCCAGGTTTGAATTAAGTAACTGTCCCAGTTTAAATAGACGTTGTATTCGGTGTAATTCTGCCGGGGTTGATTTGGCGTCCAGAGCCGGTTGAACCCACATTCCAGTAAAAGTGTTGAGAAATCGCCAAGTGGTGCATTGAATGTTAATTTTGTTCGATTGAGATAATAATTGTAATAGAAACTGTCTGCGGGAAGGTAATGTTGATGTTCAATCTCATCGGTAGCGTTGATGATTATCTGTTCGGTGAAGCGGTATTGGAGGTTGATATTGAGTTTGCCGTTAAGATACGAGTTGCGCAGTATTGAATCCTGGAGCTGAGAAAAGTAATCGTGATAGTAGCGAATTTCTCCGTCGGCGACAGCGGTGAGAGCCAGGAAGGAATTTAATGTCTTGGTAAAATTGAAATTGAGATAATCGGCTAACGCAGCGGTGGAAAGTTGCAAGTTATTATCAGTCTGGATTTGATAACCAGGATGCTGGTAGGTGAAGTTCAGCGACCAGTAGGAACGAAGTTCGGTATTGGGAATAATGGTATCCCGAATAATGGTATCCCGGGTGACAGTGTCAGCAATCGTGTAACGTAGGTCAGAATAATATCCTTCTACACCGGCATCATTACTGATGGTAACGCCCAGTATCATCAGAAGAATAAGAGACATCAGATTTCAGGGGGGGGAATAGCGAATGACGATTGGTCAGGTTTCAATTTGGTGCGGGTGCAGGTTCGGTGAGGTTGAGGAGTTCAATTGCACGATAGAGAATCTGGCGCGCCTGGTTAGTATACTGGAGTGCGTTTGTTAAATTACCCTGCTGGTAGAACTCCCGGGCGGTATTTTGATGGGTTATCGCCGATGTTAGGAGTTTCTGAAGTTCGGGGTCCTGTTGCTGGCTGATTTTATCAGACCATTCAGCAATGAGATGGTCGGTTTCGGCGAGCGCCGAGTTGACAATTGTGCTGTCCAGATTACTGGATATTTGCTGCCAGGCCCGGAAAGCCAGGTCCCGGGCAGCAAAAGTTAATTTTATCGCTTGAAGGGGCATTTGGGAGCGAAAACGGTTTTTCGCCTGCTGTTGCCATTCGCCGGCACGGGAAAACATCTCCTGTGCCCGAAGGTTATTGCTGGCGGCAACTGGTTCGGCAATGCGTTTGAGGACAAGATCGGTTCGGTCCAGTTCGGTTTGGACTTCTTCCCGGGAGTGAAACCGTTTGATTTTTTGCGTTAATTCGTAAAGATGGTTACGCGCCGCCAGGGTAAAGCGCAGTGCCAAACGCCAGCGACGGACCCGAAAGTAGTTTAGCGCTGCGGTCTGTTCGGTTTGAGCCATTTTCCATAAGTCCGCGGTCTCTGGGTCTTCGTTTTTTGTAATTTCCGGGTTTAACTGGTTAATCAGTTCGTTAGTGCGCTGGATTTCGGTTTTGATACGCTCGGGGTCGGTGTTGACCATTTCGATCGCATAACGGGCGCGCTGCCGCGCAGCCAGAGTTCGGCTATAAGACCAGCGATACCGTTTCTGACGATAGCCGTTCCAGGCGGTTTGCTGAAGTTCAATTGCCTGATTAAGGAGCAACTGAGCATCAGGGTTATTTGCTGGTTCAACAATGGTTCGCGCCTGCTGGATAACGAGATCGGTCCTTTCCAATTCCTGCCGGACCTTATCCGGGGTTTGGGCATTTAAGCCTCTCACTGCTAACAAAAATAGTAGACTAATTATCAGTTTTCTCATATCTTAGATGTGTTTTTAGCAAATTTAATGCCATATATCAAAGTTATTGTATTTGAAATCTTTAGCCAATTGAGCAATTTTGACAGCTTGAACCGGATTAGCCATTTCTGTTTCATAAAGGTCACTCCGGAGCAATATCGTTTATTTTATATCGGGCAATTTTAGTGTATAGCATCCGGCGAGTTATTCCGAGAATCTCCGCGGCTTTGGATTTATTGCCGCCCGTTTTTTTCAGTGCTTCTTCAACCAGTAACTTTTCCAGTTCCGGAAGAGAGTGGGTTTTCATGGAAACGGGTTGCTGGTTAATTACTCTCTCTGGAAACTGAATATGGTGAGGTTTAATTTCATCACCAGCAGAGAGAATCAGCGCACGCTCCAGTACATTTTCTAATTCCCGAACATTGCCCGGCCAGTCCCAGTTGAGCAGTAGATTAATGACTTCGGAAGACAGTTGACGATGATAACCTAACCGGTTGAGGATGTGGGTACAGAGGGCGGGGATGTCTTCTTTATGTTCGCGCAGCGGTGGAATGGCAATAGGAAAGACGGCCAGGCGGTAATAAAGATCTTCACGGAATTTGCCTTCGGTAATCAGCTGGCTGAGATTGCGATTGGTGGCGGCAATAATCCGGGTATTGACAGTATAGGTTCGGTTGCCTCCTAACCGCACATAGCTGCGGTCCTGAAGGAAACGAAGGAGCTTAACCTGGAGTTGGGGCGAGATTTCGCCGATTTCATCCAGAAACAATGTCCCGCCGTCAGCCTGTTCAAGCCGACCCGGTTTCTTGCCGACCGCTCCAGTAAATGCGCCTTTTTCGTAGCCAAAGAGTTCGGATTCCAAGAGTGTTTCCGGTAACGCCGCGGCGTGGACAACTACAAATGGATTTAATGCGCGGGGGCTCCCGTTATGAATAAGACGGGCAATAAGTTCTTTTCCGGTACCGCTTTCTCCGGTGATTAAAACAGTGGCATCACTGGCGGCTACTTTTTGAATCAAATTGAGCAATTTTTTTGCTGCCGGACTTTCTCCAACCAGCGCCGCATACCGGTTGATGATTTTAAGTTCCTGCTTCAAAAAACGATTTTCCAGTCGCGTTCGGTGCAGTTGTTTGATTTTTTCCAGGAGTGCCAGGAGGTGTTCAATCGCAACCGGTTTGGTTACAAAATCAAATGCTCCCTGACGCATTGCCTCAACCGCAGTAGCAATCGTTCCATAACCGGTAACGATAACCACTTCAGTATCGGCGTTAGTTTGTTTGGCGGTATTCAGTACCGCCAGCCCATCAACCGGTGACATCTTTAAATCGGTTATGACCACATCGTAGGTGTTAGTTTTAAGCAGCTCAAGGGCGGCACCTCCGCTGGTAACAGCTTCAACTTCATAACCGGCACTGCGGAGATTGCTGGCGGTTAGTTCACAATACTGGACTTCGTCGTCAACCAAGAGAATCTTCATACCGGTAATTTTACTTCAACGGTCGTGCCTATGCCAGTTTGGCTTGATATGGTAATCTGGCCATGATGAAGGTCTACGATCTTTTTGGCAATGAATAAACCTAAGCCGCTGCCTTTTTCTTTTGTGGTGAAAAAAGGTTCAAATATGCGGGCGAGCAGTTTTCTCGGGATGCCCGGTCCCCGGTCGGTGATTTTAATTACTGCCCATTTCCTGCTACTGGTGCGCTTCAGTTCTCCTGAGATACGGATTGAACCACCGTTAGGTTGCGCCTGAATCGCATTGAGCAAAAGGTTCATAAATAGCTGGCGTAGTTGCTGGGCTGAACCCGGGATTGGTGGCAATCCGTTCAACAGTGTTTCTACGGCGATGTTCTGTTTTCTGATTTCGGTGCTGAGGGTAACGAGCGTTTCCTTAATTAATTGGTCAATGTCAATTGGTTCAAGGGGCGCAGGTTTGTTAGCGCCAATGTCCAAGTAGTTATTGATAATTGCGTTCACTCGTTCAATCTGTTCCTTTATGTAACTAAGTGTTTTATCCTCACTGAGATTATAGCGCAGACGGATATTTTCGGTGGCTGCCAAGATGGTAGCAATGGGATTTCGTAAGTCATGGGCAAGCGCGGCGGACATCTCTCCAAGTAAAGCGAATGTCGCGGTGCGGGTTGCCTTATGTTCCAGTTTAAGGGCATAGCGGTTAAGGGTGATATATGTGATGATAATGGCAATTATTGCCAACAGGCTTAGCCCATTGATAAAAAGAAGGGTGCGATAATAAGTGGAGATTGTTCGGAAAAACCGGGCGTCAGCCTCAACCCCAAGTACTGCTTTAATTATTCCGTTATTGTCATAAATCGGTGCGTATGCCGTTTTCAGGATAGCCGGACCTGCAGTATAAAGCCGGGTTCGGGCAGGCAAGCCACTGAAAGCCGACTGAATTTCAGCTTCATCCAGTTCCGCGGGAAAGGGCTGTCCAACACTTTGCGGTTCGCGAAGGTTGACGATGAAACGCAGACTCTCGTCAATCAGGAAAATATTCAAAAGATTGCTGAAATTCATCGCTTCAGATAAAACTGGTGTGATTTCCTCACTTTTTTCCCAGCCTTTTAACCGGGTTGCAAGGACAACAGCCAGATTTTCCAGTCGTGTTCCCAGTTCCTCTTCTAAAGCAGCACGGGTATGAGTAAGAACCAGCCAGCTGTGAATATTAAAGACAATCAGCACCAGAATCGCCAGGATAACTGAGTAGATAGTTATTCGCCGCATTTAGTTAGTATATCTTACGACTCTGCTCAACACAAGACAGACAGCCAGAGGTAATTTTTGGGGAATTAACAATTGGTTTTTGACCTCAGTGCATCCTGCCCCGCTGGCCCTCAGCCAGCGGGGCAGGAGATATTGTTTTTAGCCAATTATTCGGTCTTTCGTGTCATCGGCTGGAGTCGGAAATCAATGCCGCGCGTAATTTGAGCTGGTATAACTGAGACGGGTTCGGGATAAGTTTCCGGAAGATAGCCTGGTTTGTAAGCCGAAACTTCGTAATTCCCGGGATTGAGTCCCCAGACCAGGTAAAAACCGTGTCTATCGGTTCTGCTGGTATGCTGTCCATCAGCACTCCTGACAGTAATCAAAACACCGGCAATCGGGTATCCGGTTTCGCTATTGAGTACCTGACCGGCAATGCCGCCTTTTCGTGGTTTAGGGGTCAGGGCAAAGTTGATGTTTTCGGTAACCTGATGCTCTTGGATAACTACTGGTTCAGGATAGGTTTCAGCAAAATAATGATATGCTTTGGCTGAAACTCGATAGGTTCCGGGTCTTAAACCGCGACAGAGGTAATATCCATTTCGGTCAGTTCGCGCGCGTTTCCTGAAGCCTTGGTTGTAAATTATGACTGTCGCATTGCGAATCGGCTCACGGGTTATCAGATTGATTACCCGTCCGGATATTGCTCCGGTATGTCGTTCAATCGGCCGTAAAGCAAGATTAATATCGGTAGTGATTTGCCCTTCCTGAACGATGACCGCGCGTGGATAATGAGCGGGCACATAACCACGAGCACGAGCAATAACTTGATATTTTCCTGGTTCAAGACCAGAGATAAGATAATTGCCCTGTTCGTCGGTCTGTGCCCGGCCCGCGGGCAGACTATCAGAGCAAGCCACAACAATCGCATTGACCACCGGTTCACCAGTTATGAGATTGGTTACTTTTCCGGAAATTCCTCCGGTACCGGCGAAAACCAGTCCGGCAACCAGGATTATTGACATCAGTCCCATGGCTCTTTTCATTGTTGTTCTCCTTTCGTTTTGTTCATCGATTCCTTATAAAGCAATTTGTGTTCCACTAATTTAAGTGTTGATTTATTTGGATGTTAGATAATTTGCAGAATTTGGGTATGGACTTTGCGGAACAGTTCTGGATTAAATTGTGCGGTTCAGGTGTCAGAGAATCAAAGGTTCGTAAAAATCAACTCTGCCTACCCCAAATGGAAATCGGGCAACCCGATGCCAGGTGCCGTCCGGCAATGTGCGAATTAAAATTAACGAGTCGACAACGCCAAGTGTTCTACCAATGCGGTTTGCTTCTGCGACTGCGCGGGCGCGTTCCTGGTCAACCGGCACCCGGAATAAAATAAGGGATAATGCATTATCAATGTCCGGTTTAAGTAATGAGAGGGGTTCTGCGCCGGTTATCTTCTCGCGGATGGCAAGCAGTTCGGTTGTTCCCTGGGTAATCGGACCAATGATGAGTTCGCCGGCTGCCTGCCAGTTCTCGGCGCTAAACGCCAGCGGGGAAAGTTTTTTCCGTAACTGACTGACAAATTCAATAGCCATCATTACCTCACCCAGTTCTGCCGGTACCCAGGGCTGGGTAATGCGGATATGGGGGTCAAGCTGGATTAAAGTTGGGGCATAACGTTCCCGGAGCTGAATAAAATCTAACTCCCGTTCCAGTTTCGGCAGGGCAATGATACTGAAATTAATTGAGCTCACAATTCAATTATACCTGAATTTATAACCATTTGCAATGGTTAAAGATAGAATACTCAGTCAATCCGATAATTTTTGATTTTTTCTTCTTCAAATGGTGTTACTGTCAGAACCCGGTCCGGGGAGCCAATTTCAACCAGTGGCTGGTTTTTGGCATCGGAATAACGGGCACAGAGTCGGGCAGCGGTTAAAAGGTCCTGTTCGGAATTAGATTTCAAAACGATTACCGTGGGTCCGGCAACGTTGAGCGGCTGGAGAATAATATCAGCAGCAGTTGTCAGGTTGTTGATAATTCTGTTTTCATGTTCGTTTCTGCCAACGATGGCCTTTTTCCCGGAATCAAGCCGGAAATGCCTGCCAATCCGGAGCAGTTTCAACTCCCTTAATGAGTCTTCACCGTGCTCAAATGCTTCTCGCAGGCGCCGGGCAAATATCTTATCGGTCAACAGGCAGCCACCAGCAGGATTGGGATAATCCTTAATGCCAAACTTCGCTGCCAGCGCAATTTGATGTTTACGGGACCTTCCCTGAATTGCCAGTAGTTTTTCTCGGTTGACCATACCCTCTAATTCGGGGATTGTTGGTGGCAGAAGCTGGGCAGAAAGGGGGCGCAAAAGCTTGCCGGTAAGTCCTGATTTCTTTTCAATTAAATCCATTGCCTGACGATGCTGGGACATTGGACGTTCACCCAGGACCTCGCCGGTAAAAACAAAATTAGCCCCGATTTGTTCCATAAAATTCCGGGCAATTGTAAAAGTATAAATCCGGCAGTCAATGCAGGGGTTCATTCCGGCGCCATAGCCGTAGCGGGCGTTTCTTATCAGGGCAATATAATCCTGACGCAGGGGAATTATTTTGAGCGGGATTCCCAGTTGCGCGGCCATTTTTTTCGGCTGATATCGTTCCCCCTTTTTCGGTAGCGGAATGAAGGGATTGAGAAAATTAATGGCAATAACAGAGATTTTCTGTTCTAAAATAAGCAGGCAGGCGAGAATAGAGTCCAGTCCGCCGGAAAACAGAGCCACGGCTTTGGTCATTCAAAGATAATAGGGTTAATTGCTGCCAATGTCAACTCATCAGCATTTCCCATTGCCACCGCAGCGGATTTAAGTTTTCTATTGACCGTTCCGAGAAACAGGTTAAAATCCTATTAGAATCAGAAAGGAGAGTGAGATTATGAGCAAGCCGTTAAAATTCGTAATCGCGCTGGCGATTCCGTTAATTCTTGGTTTTATCGGTTCTTATTTTACCAGAAAATCGGTTAATACCTGGTTTGTCAATCTAAATAAACCGGTGTTTAACCCGCCGAACTGGCTTTTTGCTCCAGCCTGGACAGTGCTTTATATATTAATGGGGATTGCCTTTTATCTCGTCTGGCAACAGGGATATGCACCAAATATGCGGCTGGCATTTGTAGTTTTTGCCATCCAGTTGCTTTTGAATCTGTTATGGTCAGCTTTGTTTTTCGGGTTGCGCAATCCGTTACTCGGTTTCGTGGATATCGTGCTCCTCTGGATATTTATACTGGTAAATATAATTCTATTTTATCATCTTGAGCGGGTTGCCGGCTTATTGCTAATCCCTTATATTCTCTGGGTAACTTTCGCTTCGGTACTGAATTTAAGTATTTTAATATTAAATTAAAAAGGAGGAAAAAAATGGAAAACATAGCCGAAAGAAAAGGGATACCCCTTTTAGGGGATGATTTTCCAGAAATGAAGGTTCAAACCACGCACGGTCTGCTGGAACTGCCTAAGGCTTTCGCCGGCAAATGGTTTGTGCTGTTCAGTCACCCAGCCGATTTTACGCCGGTCTGCACAACCGAGTTTGTAGCATTTCAAAAGCGTTACGACAAATTCCGGGCTTTGAACTGCGAGTTAATCGGGCTGAGTGTTGATCAGGTATTCTCCCATATCAAATGGGAAGAGTGGATAAAAGAGAAGCTTGGGGTGGAGATTGAATTCCCGATAATTGCCGATACCGGTAAAGTTGCCAATATGTTAGGGCTGATACATCCCGGGAAAGGGACGAATACGGTGCGGGCGGTTTTTGTTGTGGATGACCGGGCAAAAATCCGGATTATCCTTTATTACCCGCAGGAGTTGGGCAGAAATATGGACGAAATTCTGAGGGCGGTAGAGGCGATGCAAATTGCAGATAAATACCGGGTAGCGATGCCGGCAAACTGGCCTAATAACGAACTAATTAAAGACCATGTAATTATTCCCCCCGCAAGTGATGTCAAAACCGCAAGGGAAAGGTTAGCAAAGGCGCAAACGGGCGAATTTGAGTGTTACGATTGGTGGCTCTGTCATAAGAAGCTGGAAAAGCGGTGAAAATGTTGCCGCCTATATTCTGAAGGGGTTGTTATGCTTTCCGACATTCCGAAAAAGTTGAAAGATTTGGACCAGGAAACGCTGGATTTGGAAATACTGCGTGCCGGTATAATCGCGGAACTGGATGCGATTAATCTTTACGAGCAGATGGCAGCACTGGCAGGCAATGAGCATATCCGCAAGGTGCTCCTCGATATTGCCCGGGAAGAGAAGGCTCATTTCGGAGAATTTGAAGCCTTGCTGCTGAAACTGGATAAAGAACAGGTACAGGAATCGGTAGCAGGTAAAAAGGAGGTTGAAGAGCTGACTAACAGTTAAACCGGGGACTTAAAATATTTAATACTGCCGATTGCACTGATAAATTTGGCAAAAGGATAAATATTTATATAATAAGAAACGATGCTTGAACCCGCAGAAAAAACAGAGTTCCAGAAGTTGCTTTCCAAGCCCGCGCTAATAATACCGCTGGTTATTGTGTTACTATTGGTGTTGTTTGGGGCGATTGTGGTGGTGGTGAAGAATGCGGGTCGGGTGCAGGTCGGTCCGGCACCAATCGTGCTCGGTCCAATTCCCACTGACACAACAATGGCAAGACCCCGGAACCAATTGCAGAAAGGTATTGAACGGCTGGAAAAGAGACTTACTCAATACTACCAGAAACTAAATTCACCGACTCCGGCACAGGATTCCCTGTACCGGATCTGTCAGGAAGGAATAGCACGATTATGGAAAGAGTTCAGCGCCGTGGAAGCGGCGAACAGTTATCAGGAGCGTAAGGAACTGTTTTCCCGGACCCGGAAAAATTATGTCAGTTTACGGGACCTGGTAACTGATTTTGTGCGTTCGGTGGATTCCACCGTTTCCCGGGCTTCGCTGGATTCACTGGATATTGAGTTTAAGCGGCTGATAAGCGAATAAAATAACGGCAGATGGTGGCGGGAAAAAGGTGATCTGGGAGATTGAGATAACAAAGAAAACAAACGACCCGGAAGCAGAGGCGCTGGCGGCAGATGCCCGGGACCTGGGTTTTAAAAAAATCGGCAAGGTAAAAATTACCCGTCTCTGGTTTCTCGCCGGTGATTTCCGTCAAAAGGATATTGAACGGATTACCCAAGAACTGTTCTGTGACCCGGTTACCGAAGTGGCAAAATTTATTTCCCTGCCCGACGGTAAATTGAAAGCGGTCAGTGGATTTGAGGTGCTGTTCAATCCTGGGGTAATGGATCCGAGTGTTGCCAGTGTGATGCGGGCGCTTGAGGATATGGGGTATCGGGATTGCACGGCGCGCAGTGGCAAACGTTATCAGTTCAGCCGGATTTTTAATGATGAGGAGAAGTCCAGGCTGGTAAAAGGACTTTTGCTCAATCCGCTGATTCAGCATCTCGCCCAGCCCGGAGAAATGGTATTTGCCCGGCCAAGCGTTTATCGATTCCGGCCGGTGACGGTCAAAATTACCGGGGTTGACGACGGTCAACTCCAGGCGCTATCCCGGGAAAAACTGCTGGCACTTTCAGTAGAGGAGATGCGGATATTGCGCCAGTTTTACGAGCAACTGGGACGAGAACCTACGGATGTAGAACTGGAGACGTTTGCTCAGACCTGGTCCGAACACTGCCAGCATAAGACTTTTCGGGGGGAAATAATTTTGGGTTCGCGCCGGATTAACAACCTGCTGAAATCAACAATTATGCGCGTAACTGAGGAGTTGGATTTACCCTGGGTGATTTCGGCTTTTCATGACAACTCCGGGGTGATTGAATTTGATGAAAACTACGGCATCAGTTTCAAAGTGGAAACCCACAATCACCCATCAGCTTTGGAACCTTACGGTGGCGCCGCAACCGGGATTGGCGGGGTAATCCGGGATTGTCTGGGAACCGGACTGGGTGCCAAGCCGATAATGAATACCGATGTCTTCTGTTTTGGTTATCTGGAAACCGATTATGAAAAACTACCGCCCGGCGTGCTCCATCCGCGACGGGTAATGAAAGGGGTGGTGAGCGGGGTTCGGGATTATGGTAACCGGATGGGAATTCCAACTGCGAACGGTGCAATTTATTTTGACGAGGGCTATCTGAGCAACCCGCTGGTATTCTGCGGTACTTTAGGATTGATTCCGAAAGACCGTTTGCAAAAGGAGGTCCGGGCAGGACAGGCGATTGTGCTGCTGGGCGGCCGCACCGGTCGGGACGGAATTCATGGTGTTACCTTTGCCTCGCTGGAACTGAATCAGCAGTCTGCAGAATTTTCCTCGGGTGCGGTTCAGATTGGAAATCCGATTGAGGAGAAAAAACTCCGCGACCTGGTGCTTGATGCCCGGGACCGGCGGCTGTTCAGTGCGATTACCGATTGTGGTGGTGGTGGGCTTTCAAGCGCGGTCGGGGAACTGGCACAGCAGCAGGGGTGTGAGGTCTGGCTGGAAAGGGTGCCGTTGAAGTATCCGGGGCTGACTCCGGCAGAAATCTGGGTTTCAGAGGCGCAGGAGCGGATGGTGGTTTTTGTGGACCCGGAAAAACTTGCCGAACTACTAAAACTGGCGGCAGAATATGATGTTGAGGCAACGGTAATTGGTAAGGTTACCGGCTCACGTCAACTGGTGGTTAAATACCAGGACCGGGTGGTTGCCGACTTACCGATGGAATTTCTCCATCACGGCTGGCGCAGTGTAAAACGGGTGGCGGTGTGGAGTCCGCCAGATGTTACCGAACCGTTTGTACCCGATTACCAGAATTTAAACGGGGTGCTCTTAAAACTACTTGCCAGCCCGAACATCGCAAGCAAAGAATGGGTAACCCGGCAGTATGACCATGAGGTGCAGGCCGGGACCATCGGCAAGCCGTTCTGCGGCAAAAATAACGTTGGCCCAACCGATGCGGCGGTAATTATGCCGGTCAAAGGCTCAAATCGCGCCTGCGTGGTTGCCTGCGGCATTTGCCCAAGATACGGTTTGATTGACCCGTACTGGATGGCGGCTTCGGCAATTGATGAGGCGTTGCGGAACTGTGTTGCCAGTGGCGGTGATATTGAGCGCACAGCACTGCTGGACAATTTCTGCTGGGGAAGTCCGGAGCGACCGGAACAGTTAGGGGCGCTGGTCAGGGCAGCCGAGGCGTGTTACGAGATTGCCCGTGGTTTCCGGGTGCCTTTTATTTCGGGCAAAGACTCGCTTTACAATGAATTTCACACCCTCAGCGGTGAGATGCTGCCGATACCCGGAACTTTATTGATTTCGGCGGTGAGCGTTATTCCGGATGGCAGGAAAACGGTTAGCGCGGATTTCAAACAGCCCGGTTCGCTGATTTATCTAATTGGGGAGACCAGACCAGAACTGGGCGGTAGTGAGTTTATGCGGTTGCACGGTGGATTGAGCCGGGATGTGCCAAAGGTGGAGCCGAAGCGGGCACGTCGGCTGATGAAGCAACTCGGAAAGGCGATCAAGAGCGGGCTTGTGCTTGCCTGCCATGACCTATCAGAAGGTGGGTTGGGGATAGCGGTGATGGAGATGGCTTTTGCAGGCGGGCTGGGTGCCAGGCTGAATTTAGACAAAGTGCCGGGTGCGCACCATTTTCAGCAGGACGCATTACTGCTTTTCAGTGAATCCAATACCCGGTTTCTCTGTGAGGTAAACCCGGCAGTTCGTTCCCGGTTTGAAAGGTTGTTTTCTAATTTGCCCGCGGCGGTAATTGGCAAAACCACTGATGAACCAAAATTGGTGATTAAAGGACGCTCGGGCAAAGAGGTGGTGCGGCTGGAAATTAGCGAGGCAGAACAGGTCTGGCGCCGGTCATTAACAAAAAGGCTATAAATTTTACTCAAATCCGTCTAAGCGGTTATTCCTGGTCTTCGGTAATATAGGGGTCAATCGGGGATTTGCTCATCAACCGCATCAATTCATCATTAAAATGCCGCGCCGGGTAATAACCAAAGACCTTCAGGATATGATTTTTGGCAATGACCTCATTGACCAGTGCCAGATTTTTGCCCGGAACTACGGGAATGGTGACCAGGGGAATTTTCACGCCCAGAATCTCGGAAAACTGTTCTTCAATACCGGCGCGCTCACATTCAACCCCGCTTTGCCAGGGGACCAGTCGGACCTCAACCTCAATCCGTTTCTGAACGCGGATGGCACGTACCCCGTAAAGACTGTAGACATCCACGATCCCCACTCCCCGGACCTCAATGTGATGGGCAAGGGCAGGTGACTTAGCAGCCGAGTAGCCCATCAAAATACCGTTGCCGCGGCGCAGGACCCGCACCAGGTCATCGGCAACCAACCGGTGGCCCCGGTCAACCAGGTCAAGGGCACATTCACTTTTCCCGATACCGGATTCACCGGTAATCAAGAGGCCAACGCCAAAGACATCCACCAGGTCACCGTGAATATGGGTTTCTGGTGCCAGCCGGTAATCAAGAAATGAGGTGAGCAGATGAATGAACGGGGTAGTGTCCAGCGGCGTGCGGATGATGGGCACAGCGAGCCGGTTACCTTCGCTAACCCAGGTAGCGTTCAGTTCCAGCCCTTTGGTGATAACCACCGCTGCGGGATTGAGTTCCAGCAGGGTCCGGACAGAGTTCGTATAATCGGATAGGGAGAGGGTATTGAGATAAGAGAGTTCGGTGCTGCCGATAATCTGGATCCGTTCTGGAAGAAAAACCTCGGTGAACCGGGCAAGCGCCAGTCCGGGCCGATTGATATCCGGGGTAACGATATAATGGTTTTCCAGTCCAGATTGCCCGGCAATTAATTCCAGTTGCCATTCCTGCTTTTTCTCATCAAACAGGGTGCCGACGGTTATCTTTTTGGGCAGCGGGGTTGCGTTTGCCACTGAAGCCATAATTACTATTGCCCGGGTTTTTCCGGATGGGCATGGCGGCGCCGGGCTTGGGCTTTTTCCCGATGCTTTTCCAGTTGCACGATAATCTTATCGGTGAGGTCATTCACCGCTTCATACATATCCTTACCATGACCAATCGCGGTGACGAGGAAATGACCGGAATGGATTTTTCCCTCAGCAACATCAAATGCCCGGTCCTGGAAAAGAATGATTTCCCCTTCCAGGATCTGATGGTCATAGCGGGTAATTTTTTTGATTTTTTTCTCAACATATTCACGCAGATGGGGGGTAACTTCAAAATGCCTGCCAGTAATAGTAAGCTCCATTATTTACCTCCTGTTAGTGATAAAATAATATATCATAATTCCCTTCTTCCTTCAAGTGCCCGACTGAGTGTTTCCCGGTCAATCAGTTCCACCTCACTGCCAACCGGGAGCCCGCGGGCGAGGCGGGTGATGCGCACACCAAATGGTTTGAGTTGCCCGGCAATGTGCAGTGCCGAGGCTTCACCTTCGGTTGTGGGGTTGGTTGCCAGAATAACCTCGGTGATTTTCCCCGAACGAATCCGGGCAATCAATTCCCGGATATGCAGGTTTTCCGGTCCGATGCGGTCCAGCGGGGAAAGCGCACCACCCAGAACATGATAGGTTCCCCGGAACAGTCCGGTCTGTTCAATAGCAAGGACATCAGCCGGTTCTTCAACCACACAGATAAGCGAATGGTTGCGTCGCGGGTCGGCACAGATGGCACAGGTCTCATTTTCGGTGAGATTGAAACAAATCGGGCAGAGGTGAATTCGTTTAAGTGCGGCGGAAAGCGTGTCGGCAAGTGCTTGACCCGCTTCTGGTTTTTTCAATAGATAGAAGGCGATGCGCTGGGCAGATTTTCTACCGATTCCGGGCAGGGCGCTCAATGCCGCCAGTAACTGCTCAAAGGCGTTGTTCATATTTCCTCTTGCGCATCGCCGAACTGCTTGATGATTTTCTGATTCAACAGGTCCGGCGGAAGCTTTTCTTTAATCACGGTGGCTTCAATTACGCAGGATTTGCCCAGAATTTCGGACAAAAGGTTTTCAATCCGGGCATGGCTGGTTTTCAATAACTGGATATTGCCCTTATGCTCAAGATAGAAGCCAATGGTGAACTTCTTACCATCCCAGTTTAAAGGTCGGGCAAACTGGAGAATTGATGCCATTCCACTTCGTTCCTGGGTCAGCCGGTTTAAAAGTTCGGTCCAGACCTGGTTCAGCGGTTTGTCGGCTTGTTTTTCCGCAACCGGGGCATCGGTTTTGGGCTGAGCAGGGGACGGTGCCGGGTCATTTGCTAACTTTCCCTGGTTTCTTGCCTTCTCTTCGAAACTTGCGGTCCGGGGGGCAGTTAGGTTTGAGGTCCCGAAGCCCATCAGTTTCAAAGAAATTATCTCTAACAAGATTTTCGGAAGTAAAGAGTCGCGGGTCTGTTTTTCATAGTTACCCAGGATGTTAATGATGTTCAGCAGCCGGGGCAGGTCAAACTGCTGTGCCTGCTCCTTTAATCGCTTGATTTCCTCGGGCAGCAGGGCTTCGGCAAGGTTACTGCCCATTTTAACCAGCAGCAGGTTGCGGAAATGATGAACCGCGCCGGTGTAAAATTCCACGAGGTCATAACCAGCGGTGAATAACCGGTCAACAAAGTCAAACATCAATCCTGGCTGATTGCTGATGAGCAGGTCCGCATACTGGTAAAAAAGGTCAGCCGGCACCAAGCCCAGCAGTTCCTCAACCTGGGCAAGTTCAATTCCTTCCGGACTGTAGGTGGCAAGCATATCCAGCAACCCTTCGGCATCCCGGATTGCGCCATCAGCCCGGCGTGCAATTGCTGCCAGTGCCGGTTCGCTGACCTTGATATTTTCCTGTGCTGCCAGCCATTTCAACCGTTCCACGATTTCATTCAGGGTTGCCTTGCGAAAATCAAAACGCTGGCAGCGCGAGAGGATGGTGCCCGGCAGTTCATGCGGGGCGGTGGTGGCGAAAATAAACTTGGCGTGTGCTGGTGGCTCCTCAAGGGTTTTGAGCAGGGCGTTGAACGCCTCTTTGGTCAACATATGAACTTCGTCAATAATATAGACCTTATAGCGGAAGCTGGAAGGTGCATATTTGATATTCTCGCGCAGTTCCCGGACCTGGTCAATCCCGCGATTGGAGGCGCCATCAATTTCCAGCACATCCATACTCCGGGACTCAGCGATTTCCACGCAGGCTGAGCATTGATTACACGGGGTAACAGTAGGTTGGGGATAGGACAGGCAGTTCAAACTTTTTGCCAGGATGCGGGCGGTGGTGGTTTTTCCGACACCACGCGGTCCGGCAAAGAGATAGGCATTGGCAAGCCGGTTATTCTCAATTGCCCGGGTCAGGGTATTTTTCACATGGTCCTGAATCAGGAGTTCGGCAAAGGTTCTGGGCCGGTATTTCAGGGTCAGGACCTGACGTTGCGCCATATATTAAAAACTCCAGTCGGAACGCGTGGCGATAAATCCGGTCGTGCCGGAACCTTCGCGCAGTTGGTGAGAGGGTCGGAAAGGCATTAACTCCAGCCAGGTGCCCCGATGACTGACGGTCGCTCCGTTTACCGTTGCTACCTTCCGGTCCTGGCGGGGTTCACGGTGACCATCCTCACCGGACCCGACCTTCATCGTCAATGCACATTTCCGACTGAACTCGCACCACACCGAACTCAGGGTTCCTCTCTGCCCCGCATTGGCGGATTTCGGGTCACAGGGGACCGCCAGCCCCCCGCATAGCACGACCGGAAAAAAGTTTAACCCATTCACAAGCCAGCAAAAGGCATCACCGCATCATTTGTGATGGTTCAACAAACAAACCCTTCGTGTCAATGGTATCGGTAATGATGCCAAACTTAAGTGCCCGGAGCGAAAGGGTTTGAACTGCCGGACGGTTAATCTCCACCAGCCGTTGAAACTGGGGAAGCCGGCAGAAACCGCAGACTTCCTGACAGTAGGGGAAATAACTGCCCAGGATCTGTTTTGCCTTTTCTGGATTCCCATCAATCCGGTCAACCGCCATATCCAGCGCAATCTTGAGCCGGGTGCGCTGTGCCCGGGTGGTCTTTTTCAGAAAACCGGGGCTAAACCCGATGGCGAAAGCGGGGAAGGGGTTATTAAGATAGCGGGTGGTCATCGCAACCATCGTATCCACTGCGGCTAAATTCAGCGGACAGATTGCGGGCTCTACCAGCCAGGCGGCGTCAAGTTCACCAGCACTGAGTTTGCGGGTCAGTTCGGTCAGTGTTGCTTCGCTCAATTTGACATCGGTTGGTTTGATGCCCATTTCGCTCAAAAGCGGCGCAATATAGTCACGCAGAATCGGGGGATAACCAATCCGCTTGCCCTTGAAATCGGTGATTTTGGTAATCCGGCTCTTCTTAGAACGGGCAAGGGCATCCACGGGCAAAGCGGGTCGGAATTCAACCGCCATAAATACCCGCAAAGTTTCGCCACGGCTCAGGTGTTTAAACACCGTGCTCCACGGAAATACGCCCACATCCACCTTGCCGGCGAACAGGTCGGCAAAAGCCTGGTCCGGGTCAGCATAATAAACCAGTTCCGGCACAATCCGGTTCTTAACAAACAGGGTGTCCTCAATTGCCACGAGCAAGGGCAGGGTGGCAACCGAACTATCACCAGCAAACCGGATGGGCATCGGACGGTTTTCCTGAATCTGCGGATAGAGGATAATGCCGACCAGTAATGCGGCAAGCACGATTATAATCAGCGTTAAAATTCTGGTCATCAACGTCCCCCTTTACTGCTTTAATTTCTTATAAAGTTCGTACGCGGCAGCCGCCTTGTCCTTCTCGCCGGTTTCCCGGTAACAGTGCACCAGATTGAGCCAGGCTTCGGCGTTTTTCGGGTTAAGTTTGGTGGTCATTAGCAAATTGGCGGTTGCCTGTTTCAAAAACTCTTTGCCGGCATCTTTTTTACCGGACTCAATCAGGCTCAACCCGATGCCAGTCTGGCTTACGCCCAGCAATAGATAGATATTCTCCAGTTGCACCGGCGTCTCGTTGCTCAAAAAGATGCCTTCGGGACTGATTGTGGACAAATCCTTCTGCTCGCGCAAATCCGGGAAATAAAGATACACAAACCCAGCGCCTTTGTAACCAAGGGTTGCGACGATGCTGTCAAGCTGACTGGCGAGTGGTCCGGTGATTTCCAGATAGCCCTGAGTTGCGACTTCAGGTGAGATAAGGCTTAACAGTTGTTTGGTCAGCGGTTCGGGTAATTTAGCCAGCGGCACCACGGTATTTTCAATCACCTTAGAAAATGAAATGGCTGCCAGGCTGTCCTTCTTACCCTGATACTGGGCAATACCGAGGTTAAAGAGGGCAGAATAGTCGTAAGGGTCATAGATTAATGCCTGCTGGAAAAGGGCTTCAGCCCGGGAACGGTGATTATTAGAGGTATCGCCCCGGGTTTCGGCTGAAGCCCGCAGCAGTGCTGAGCCCAGCCGGGTGCAGGTGACATTAAGATTATTGGCAGCGTAAAACAGGCGCGAGGTTATCTGGGCAATCTGGGGCAATTGCTTTGCCTGATTTAAGTCCTTTTCAATATAAGTCTTAAGTTCCTGAGGCCGGGCATAGCGCTGTTTTTCAATTAATTGCTGGGCAATGGTGCGCACCCGAGCGGTATCGCTCAGTTTCAAAATGTTCACCAGGTCAGCATAGGCGCTGTCATAGCGTGCCTGATAGATTTTCAGCGCCTCCTGGTAATAAAAACTGGTTGAATCCCAGCGGGCGCGTCGTGCCTCCCTGGGCAACAGACTATCCGGCACCTGCAAAAAATAAAGACCGATTAAAGAATAGGCTTCAGCACTGCCGGTATTGAGGGAGAGCATCTCGCGCGCGGTTTTCAGCATTTCATCAAATTTACCAAGGGCACTATAAGCATTGGCGATAAGGGTATAGGTCTGGGACCTGGTTGGCTCAATCAGCAGGGCGGCGCGGGCATACCTGATTGCCTCGTCATAGGCGCCGGCGTTCAGATTCTGCCGGCTGGCGGTAATCAGACTGGTCCATGCCCAGTGGCTCTGCTGTTCATCCTTGCGGATGTCGGAAACAATAGTGGTATCATTATTGATGGCGGTCAAAAAGTGTTCAGCCGCTGGAATCAACTGATTCAACTGGGCATCGCACAAACCCAGCCAGAGATGAATCTGGGCAAGGGTCTGATTATCCACGGTGGCGCCATACTGTTGCAGTGCCTTCTGGAACTGCTCCTTTGCCCGCTCATATCTGCCACCCTGAAAATGAATCCTGCCACCGCGCAACAGGGCATCAAGGGGCACATTCTGGGCAAAAGATAGCGTCAGCAGGCTCAGAAAAATCAAAGCCAGACTCATTCGTTTACTCATTTTATATATCCTCCTGAAAAAGGTTAAAAATAAAATTTGTAAATAATATAACCAAACCCGCTCAGGTGTCAATCAATTCAAATTTATGAATTAACCACAACTAACAAATCGGCTAAAGACCAATGGCGCATATTTAAAAGTTTTATAAAGTAAAATTAAAATGCTAATTCGCAACAGGTGAACTATTGATAGTTGGGGTGTGCCTTGAGCCGGTTAAGATGTTCTAAAAATGCTTTAAACATTAAGATTATTTTTCGGCCTTATTTTATTTTATAAAGTTTTCTGAAACTAACTCGCAACTGCAGATAGCGGCAGCGGACATACGAAGTGCGAGGCGAAGCCGAGCATTTAGACGTAGGTGCGAAGCACCGTAGCCAGATACACCCGGTTAGGCGACGTCGCAATATCCAGGCTGAAGACCACCGTCCTAATTTACAATGTTTATGATAAAGATCACTGCATACATCACAAAGAAAAGACCAATAATCAGATATGAAATCCATTCTACTCGAAGCAAACGACACATCTGAAGTTGCTTCTTCTTGCCTCCAATTTCGATTTCAATCTTTTCACCGTCTGCAAATTTACCACCGCGAGAGATTGTCTGGACAGGTTCGCCTAGATGCTTCTCTTCTATTTCGCGAGCTGAAAATATCCAATAAATGTAGAACTTGAAGCTACGTTTTGTCAATAGGAACCAAAATCCACATAAGAAGATCCCGACAACGGGCATCCCTATTGAGAATACTGCTAAACGATTTGGTAAGGTCAAAGACAGTCCGATTGATGCGAGGACGATACTGTTAGCTACAACAAAGGCGTTAAATTTAGCCCATAACGTTTCACCTTCATAGACCCAAAGGTTCGTTGCTACTTGATAACCGGCCCTTGCATTTTCTATCTTATTTTGGTCTGGCAGCTCTTTTATCTTATCTTGTTTAACCATATTTTTCCTTCTACTCATGCGATGTCGCCTAACGTTTCGAGCATAAAAGAAGCCCAGCACTTATTTCTCCAAGTAAATGAGAATTGCTTCATATCAATCTTCCTTATAGTTCAAGCCCTCAACTAACTTTGCACCCTCAAAAATAAGTGTTGGGTTTGGGTGAGTGCTGAAAGGCACGAACCTTCTATGCTGGGTTATCTGCCGTGCCGTCATGTTCTGAAATTTTCAGAAATTCTTTTACCTTGTTAAAGATCATATCCTCTCTCTTCTTAACAAAACTTTCAAAATTCTCCTTCGTCAAATCCTTTTTAGCTTTAAGAAAGAGTTTTTTGAGTTCTGAATCATCAGAGCCGAAAAACTCAATATTGTCCTCTGGAAGACTATCGCTTTTCAAAATATTTCTAGTCATATTAATCAGTCTGAGGTTTCCGACATTATTTATTAGCTCATCAGGAATGCCTTTCTCTTTTAGAACACTTTGTGGAAAGATATGATCTCTTTCTAAACTCCATCCTCTTCTTTGGGGGATTTCGGTAACACCCCCCTGAATTATATTCAGCACTAAATCCAAATCATTTAGCATGGTCTTTGAGAACGCGTAACGCATACCTGTTCTCTCTTCTAAATATTTTCTGATTCGTTCTATAGGAAAATCTTGTGTATCATTTATTATTTTGTGGATTTCATCCAATTTTCCGTCAGGACCGTGCGAATAAAATCTCATAAAGAAAGACATGTATAAATATTGCAGAAGTTTCCATTCTTGCCCTTCAGGTATCTGTTGACAGCGTTGCCTATAAATAAAATCAACTATTGGAATTAAGGCTAAATTAGACTTTAGAAATCTTTTAGAAAATATTTTTGCATCATTTTTCAAGAATGTTATCGTAGATAACAACGCATTTTTAAGTTTAACAAAATCTTCATTGAGTTTATTAAGATATTCGTTATCTTTGAGTTTATCCACATCATACTTTGCACCCTTATCAAAGAGCACAAAAGAGGTTTTGATTATAAAATCAATATCAAACTCGTATGCTCCACCTCCGTTCAATTCGTCAACAAGTTTAATAAATTCCCCTTCCATGTCAGGGATATTCAAAACAACCGTTGAGAAAATTAAGTCAGACTTTGTTAATACAATCCCACCAGAATTTACCCTTACAAAAACCTCCAACACATCGTTATATGGTAAATTCTCTTTTACCTCCTGAAGAAGAATTTTCTCCTCCATGTTGAACACGCGGATAAATTTGCCTAAGTTTGTCATCACAATTTTCTTTACATCGTCTTTGTCGCTTTTAAATTTATCATCTACAAATTCTGATATTCCTTCGATGTTTAGGCCTACTATTTCTGTCGGCTTTACCCAGTGGCGATCTTTTTGGGCCTGTTCAGGAACCATAAATTGAAATTGATACCGTAGATCATTTTCTTCACTGTTAGGATTGCTATCTACTTTAAAATATAGATCTTTGTTATCATAACTTCCAAAAAATCCTATATAAAGCGATTGTAATCTTTGTTGACCGTCTAAAACAAGATAAGATGAAGTTTGATCAGGTTCTTCTTTTGAAATAAGAGGAGCACCTGTATAGTAATCATCAATAAATTTTCTACTTCTAATTTTCATATTTTCCGGTGGCTTCCAAACAAGGAAAGATCCGATAGGATAGTCGTTCATAAGAGAATCGAATAATTTACAGATCCTATCTTGTTTCCAAACAAATGACCTTTGAATCGAAGGAAGCCTGTAGTTTCCACGTTTAATGTCTCCTACCACATCGTATATCCTTTGATTTGGTCTTATTTCGCCCATTTTATCAACCTCCTACAGGCATGGCAGATAACTTGTTCATAGACGAAGTATTTCTTATATCCTCACTCTGGTTGAGTTGCCAGGGGGCGCTATTGTTTGCTAATTTTCTCATTTTGCACCGTTTGGCTACCTGGATGTTAGTTTTCATAACTATATTATTTTTTATACCTCTACAATTATTAAAAGTCAAGTAAATTTATTTAACGTTCCCAGCAGAAACGAAGTTGCCGAAGGCAGGTTGGGTGTTTGTTGCCGGGATTCTAAATACAATAAGGTCAACAATCAAATTTATAATCCCACGCGGTTAAAGTCAAGTTTGGGCGTAATTATTGGACAAAGGGCGAACCTTTTTAAGCAAGAGTTTCGGTCCTGACAGAGAGAAATCCTGCTCAGCGTTTCCGCGGCCGGACAACGGGCAAAACCGATTTTGTTTGACATTTAAATATAAATTTCATATGCTAACAACAATAAATGGTAATAGTGCAGATAAAATACATTACCATGGCAAAGACCCATTATGAGCAACACAAAATATAAGCCACAAGAAGAAGCAATCAGAGCCGAACTTCCCAAAGGAAGCGGTATGCGTGAAACTGATACGCGAATGATTATTGATAGAAAACTTCGTGAAGCGGGTTGGAATATTGAGGACAAAAATCAGGTTTCTACAGAAGAACCATCTAAAAAAGGAAGGGCAGATTATTTATTAAAAGATAGAAGAGGAAGACCTTTGGCAGTAATTGAGGCAAAAAGGTTTTCAGTTGATCCGGGAATTGGCAAACAACAAGCTTTAGAATATGCTGAAAGCTTTGGAGCGGATTTTATTTTTCTTTCTAATGGCGAAGATATTTACTTTTGGGATTATAAAAATCGGCCAGAGCAGAAAGTAATGACTTTCTTTTCTCCGAAAGATTTAGAAAAAATTTTAATTTTAAGAAAATCAAGAAAGCCGCTATCTGTAATACCTATTCCTGATAAAGTATTTGTTCAAGGCGAAAGTAGAGACATTCGTCCTTACCAGAAAGAAGCAATTCAGGCCATGGATAAAGCAATTGAATCAGGTAAAAGAAAAATGTTAGTGGTAATGGCAACAGGTACAGGGAAAACTTTAACTATTGCTATTCAAATAAAAAGAATGTTTGAAGCCCGTCTCATTGAACGAGTTTTATTTTTAGTTGATAGAATTGAATTAGGAAAACAAGCACAGGAAACTTTTAATGATTATTTAAAAGATTATCCATCAGAACTTCTTTATGGCGGTAGACAAAAGAAAGAAAGCATAATTATTATTGGCACGCTTCCAACAATTTATTCTCAATTACAAAATTTTACCAGTGGTTATTTTGATTTAGTCATTTCTGATGAGGCGCATCGTTCAATCTATCATCTTTATAAATCTGTTTTAAATCATTTTGACGCTATAAAAATTGGTCTTACCGCAACACCTTCAAAATATATTGATAGAAACACTTACCAACTTTTTGAATGTTGGGACGAAGAAGAACAGACGGGAAAACCTACTTATGTTTATCCTCTTCGGCGGGGAATTACAGAAGGATATCTTGCTGGTTATGATATTGTAAGAATTGATACAAAAGTTTCTTTAGAAGGGATTAGATACGAAGAAGATTATAATCCAGAAGATTTGGAAAGAATCATTAATGTGCCGGCGAGAAATAGACAAATCGTAAAAGCTTATAAGGACGAGGAAGAGAAACGGCAACCTAAAAAATACAGAAAAGCAATTGTTTTTGCAGTTACTCAAAAACACGCTGCCCAATTAGCATATTATTTTAATCAAGAATATCCGGAATTTAAGGGGCGTTTTGCTGAGGTTATCACTTCAAACGTACCCGATGTTGATCAAGCAATAAAAAGATTTAAGCAAGAAGACCTGCCTTATGTGGCGGTTTCGGTTGGGATGTTAGATTGCGGTTTTGATGCACCAAAAGTTGAAAATATTTTAATGGTTAGGCCAACAAAATCTCCAATCTTATATCAGCAAATGAGAGGCAGGGGAAGCCGACTTTGCAAAGAAATTAATAAAGTTTCATTTAGAATTTATGATTTTGTCGGCGTGACGCGTGATTTTAATGACAAAAGCTATAACCCTTATTCAGAAATTTTAGAGCATCGTCGCGGTATTCCTTGGGGAACTGAACCGGAAGAATTAACTCAAGAAGAAAGAGAAATTCCGGAAAACATCAAAAAGGTATTTGTGCAAATTCCTGAAGGAGCACCAGAAAATGTAGATATGGTAGTTAAACGAGAATATATAGAAGTTGGGCCGGAAGGTGAAAAAATAGACGTTGATGATTATCGCGTTGACTGGGAAAAAGAAATTCAAACAAAAGCCAAAGTAGATCCGTTAATTAAGAAAATAAAAGAGGGCCAAGAGTTAACAAACGAAGAAATTCAAGAATTATCAGAAAAGCTTAATTCTCCGGAATTTTATTTCAATGAAGCAAATTTAAGAGCCGCTTATAATTATCCCGAAGGTACACTTTCAGAATTTGTTAAAGCGGCTTTAAAAATCTATGAATTACCAACTGAAGAAAAAAGACAAGAAAATAAAATCAACGATTTATTTGAAGCGTGGTTAATTGAAAAGAATTTTAATAGCGAGCAGGTAAAAATTCTAAGAATGTTAAAAAATCAATATTTAGTTAATAAAGAAAAAATTGACATTTCAATTTTTAACGAACCGCTTTTTCTTAATCAGTTTGGCGGACTTCCAACGGTTATTAAATTATTTGGCGAAAAAGAAATTCAAAATACTTTATTAGAATTAAACAACGAAGTCTTTGTTTAAAAATATGGACCCAAAAGTTATTCAACTAAGAGAAGAATATAAACAGAAAATCACTCGTTTAAATGACTATCTTTGGGGTGCTGGTTTGAAGGACCCTGTTTCCAGAATTCAACAAATGAGTTTTCTTTTCTTTCTAAAAATGCTTGAAGAACAAGACAATGCCTTAGAAAAAGAAGCAAAATTAACTCAAAGAACTTATAAATCAATTTTTGCTGACGAGAATGAGAAATACCGCTGGTCAGAATGGGTCCATAAATCAGGAAAAGAACTTTTTAATTTCGTAAGAGACAAGGTTTTTCCATTTATGGAAAACATTAGCGATGGCAAAGAAAATATTCGCAGAATGTTTCACGGAGGAAAATTTTTAATTCCTGATGAAGTAACCTTAAAACGCGCTTTGGATATTATTGATGAAATTGATTTTTCGCAATTAGACGCCGATGTTAAAGGTGATTTGTACGAAGAGTTACTAAATCAAATTGAAGCAGCCGGGGAATTAGGTCAGTTTTTAACTCCTCGTCATATTATTCGCTATATAGTGCAACTGGTAAATCCCAAAATTGGCGAAACAGTTTTTGACCCGGCTTGTGGAAGCGGTGGCTTTTTACTCGCTGCTTATGAATGGATAAAACTTCAAAACTCAGACCCAAAACTTATTGAAGAATACAACGGCGTAAAACGTGGACCCGGCGATAAATTAAATAAAAATCAGTGGCAATTTTTACAGCACGAAACTTTTTTTGGCCAAGATGTTGATCCGGAGATGGTGCGTTTAACTTTAATGAATTTCTTTTTGCATGGGCTTGAGGAATCGGATGTTAAAAGAAAAGATACTGTGGCTGGCGCCGAAGAGGAAGAAGGTTTAATAAGATATGATGTTGTATTAACCAATCCACCATTTGCCGGAAAAGTTGATAAAGAAAGAATTAGAAAAACTTTACCAGTAAAATCAACTAAAACTCAAGTTTTATTTTTAGGTTATGTTATTGATGCTTTAAAACCTAATGGCAGAGCCGGAATAATTTTGCCGGAAGGCACTCTTTTTGGCACGAACCGGGACGATAAAGAAATTCGGCGCTATCTTTTAGAAAAATGCCAACTGCAAGCAGTTATTTCAATGCCCGCCGGAGTTTTTCAACCATATTCAGGGGTTAAGACATCAGTTTTAATTTTTAAGAAAAAGCCAGATTCCAAATTAGACGAAAATGAAAAAATATGGTTTTTCAATATGCAAGGCGATGGTTCATCGCTTTCCGCTGCTAAAAAATTTGGTCCTCAATATAGAAACGATATCCCAAAACTTATAGAATTATGGCAGAAAAACCGCACTGTAGAAAAGCCCTATTCCTGGCTTACTTCAGTAAAAGAAATAATTGAAAACGATTATATCCTTTCAGCCAATGCCTATAATCCATATATTGAAGGCGAAGAAAAAGAATACAGAAGCCAAAGGAGATTTTAAAAGAAATGGAATTATTAGAAAAAGAATTGAGCCAAAAAATTAGAGAAATTAAAGAAAAATTATAATTATGTCTAAAAATTCATTTAAATTTATTTTATTAAAAGAAGCTAATTTAATACATGATTTATATTAAAAAAATAAAAATTAAAAATTTCAGATCCATTGAGGAAGAAGAATTAGAATTTAATAAGGGTTTAAACATTTTGGTTGGGCCTAATAATGCTGGTAAAACAAACATAATGGAAGCCTTAGATTTATTATTAGGAGATGTTTATTTGCCTAATTTTGAACCATCCACAGACCATTTTTTTAATGGCGAAGAGGATCGAGAAATCATAATAGAAACTTCTCTTGAGGGTGACGAGCTTACACAAATCAATTCGGAATTTAATTCATCGGTTGTTGTGAGATACAAATTTTCAAAGCAAAATGGCGGTTCATTTGAAGTTAAGATTGGCGATCAATGGAAGCAAAAATATAATAAACCCTTTGGATATTATTGGGATTTTGATAAGAAATTATTTTTCTTAAGAGTGAAATCTTTAAGAAATATTATGGAAATTGCTCCAATAAGATGGAAGTCTCCGTTAAAATATTTTAAAGAAATAATTATTAAAAAAGCCGAGAAAGAAAAATTGAATGATGTAATATCAAAGATTGATGAAGCAAAAATGCAATTATCAGAGATTAATGAAGTCCAAAAAATAATTTCTGATTTAGAAAAAATTTCTAAAGATCAAACGGATATAAAAAAGATTAGTCTTTCGCCATCTTCAACTAAATATTCCGATGTTTTAAATGAAATGAAAATTTTAATAGATGACGGTTATACTTCTGAAGTTATTAAAAAAGGATTAGGTACGCAGAATTTAATTATCATCTCGCTATTTAGAGTAATGGCAAAATATATTAGAGATGAAGAGAAGAAATTTATAATTTATGGAATTGATGAACCAGAGATTGGGTTACATCCTCATAGCCAGAGGCAGTTAATATCCTCTTTAAAAAGCCTTTCTAGTTTTTCGCAAGTTATTGTAACAACACATTCCGATCGTTTATTAGACATAACTCAAATAGATAACATCATTAGGATCGGTAAAGAAAACAACAAAACAAAACATTATAAAATAAACCTTTCTCCTGAAGAAAGGAAAATTTTAGAAATACACGGCCGCAATTTAGAGGAAATATTTTTTGCTAAAAGAATTTTAGTTGTAGAAGGAGATAGTGAAGAAGGATTTTTTAGTGAAGCTTCTAAAAAGATTATAGAAAAAACAAAAGAGGGTGAAAAAGAAATTGAGATAAATTACTCTTTTGATTATAATTCTGTTTCTGTTATTAATGGTGAGGGGGATAACATCTGGTTTTTCATCAAACTTGTAAAAAGTCTAAATATTCCATTTATCGTTCTTGTTGATGATGACAAACTTGATGATAGGAAGTCATTTCTTAAAAAATTAGAAGAAATTAACATTATTAAAAATGAAGAAAAATCTAATTTAGAAGTTCTTGATAGTGATAATTTGAAAAATAAATTAAGAGATTACAATATTTTTGTATATTTACCTTTTGAAAAAATGATAACTGAAAATTCTAGTGAAGACACATTACGTAAAATAATAAATGCTATTAAATTTGTAAAAGAACACTGGGGAGGTGGGATTAAAGAAATGGATTCAAAAGCAGAAAATGTTGATTTAAGGGAAAAAGTTTTTGAATTGTTAAAACAATATAAAAAATGGAGAATTGGAAAAGCTATTGCCCAAGTGTTAGAACCTAATGAAATTCCAGATTCATATATAGAGATAATTAAAAAAATCTCAAAACTATGAAATCACCTTGGCCAACAAAAAAATTAGGAGAATTACTGATATTAAATGATCCAGGAATATGGGGTCCGCCAATTAATAAACCTGGAGAGGGAGTATTTATTTTACGTTCTACAAATATACTTGAAGACGGTTCACTTGATTTTAGAGAAATTGCAGAACGAAAAGTGGAAAATAATAAAATCAAAAATTTATATTTACAAAATGGAGATATTCTTTTAGAAAAATCTGGAGGTGGACCCGAGCAACCAGTCGGAAGAGTTGCATATTTTATAGCTCCTGATGATCAAAAATATATATTTGCTAATTTTATCCAAAGATTACGACCAAAAACAGATTTAATAAATAATCGTTTTCTATTTTTCTACCTATTTTTTATTTATAGAAACGGTTTAACTCAAAGGTTCCAAAGTCAAACAACGGGTATTCGTAATTTGAACTTAAAGCTTTATTTTAAAATTAAAATTCCTCTTCCGCCGCTTGAAATCCAGCAAAAAATTGTGGAGAGGTTGGATGCGATAAAAAAGGCGCAGGAATTAAATGATAAACAAATTGAATTAGCCGAAGAACTTTTTCAAAGTTTACTCCACCGCGAATTAGACCCAAAAGGAAAAAAGTGGGAAGTGAAAAAACTAGGAGAAATTACCAAAATTGAAAGTGGCGGAACTCCGAGTACTAAGAAAACAGAATATTGGAATGGCGATATTTTATGGCTTACACCAAAAGAATTATCTAATTTTGAAGGTATTGAAATATATGATACAAAGCGCAAAATCACAAAATTGGGGTTAGATCATTCATCTGCAAAAATATTACCTATTGGTACGGTATTGCTTACCAGCAGGGCTCCTATTGGATATGTTGCGATTGCCGGAAAACCAATGGCAACAAACCAAGGATTTAAAAATTTTATTTGTGATGAAAAACTATTAAATAATAAATTTCTTTATTATTTTTTTAAAAATAAAGCAAAGGAAATTCAGTCTTTGGGTAGAGGTGCAACATTTGGTGAAGTAAATAAAGAGATTGTTTTTAATATCAAAATCCCTCTTCCGCCACTTGAAACCCAGCGAAAAATTGTTGAAAAACTTTCTGCGGTGCAAGAATATAAAAAGAAACTTATTGACCAAAAGCAAAAACTCCAGGAACTTTTTGAAAGCGTTTTAAATAAATCATTCGAAGGCGAATTGGTAGGGTAGTTGCTAACCCAGAGCTAAATTATCGCGGGTGCTGGGTTTATCTCCTCAGCAAATACTGATTTTTTTGTTTTACATATATATGCTACGGAGCAAAAGGGCAGAAGGGATTTTTGAGTTTTATAGAGGGGGGATTTAACTTATAGGTTAAAAAGTTGCAAGGGAGGGGAATTGGGGTATTTTTCTGTTTTTCAGTGATTTATGGCATTTTTGCCGATTTTTAGAC
>Ga0078972_1003891_pt1 | contig 43115 bp, 33 predicted proteins | sample YelNatPaOPGAMG01_FD_67568 | JGI IMG/M metagenome (GOLD analysis project Ga0078972, IMG submission 67568) | Hot spring thermophilic microbial communities from Obsidian Pool, Yellowstone National Park, USA - OP-RAMG-01 (SPADES assembly) (version 2) | ecosystem: Environmental > Aquatic > Thermal...
TTTTTCCTCTCCCCCCGATCCCCGCTTAAACGTGTTCCACGTTGCCCAGCGAAAGCGCCGTGGGCGTGGGAGGCGGGACGTAATAGCTGCGATCACCTTAAGCCTTTATGGAATGTGTGCGTCGTGCGTGAAATCGTCGAAAGAGTGGCACTGCTGGGTGCGCCTATCTCAAAGTGCCTGTGGGGGGCTAAAGCACATCTATTATCTTTTCGTGTGGGCGAAAAGCATGCAGGCGGGGACGCCTGCGCTCCCAGGAAAAAAACGTGCTCGTTTTCGGGCGGGGGTTGCTCTTCCCGCCGCAGCTGTAAATGCAGGACCTCTACGTGCTCCCCGGCGAAAAGAGCTTCTCCGGCAGCGCACCCTCCGCAGCCTGTCCGGCGCTTATACCCCGCCACCCAGCCTCAAAAATCCAACGCAATCCAGCCACTGCCCTTGAAAAGGGTGTCGTCGAAGCCAATGAGCCGCACCCATGCCCGAGTGCCTGCCGGCGGCCGCTCCTTCCAGCGCACCCGTACATCGAGAATCGTCGTGCTCCCTGGCAACAAGGGCTTTTCAGGCTTGATGCTCACTTCAAGCCCATCCGACGCTTTTACACCTCCACGCACTTGCCCCACAGCGTCGGGGTCCACCTTGCAGACAATCCGCAGCCTGTGCTCCTTCTCTTCGGTCCCCACCACGACCTGCGTTAAGCTAGGTTCGAAGCTCACAGGCCCCACTCGCTCAGCCACAACGCGCGCAAGGCGGTGCCACTGTTTTACAGCGCCTCGATCATAGAGCCCAATCAAAATAGGGTCGAACCGTTCTTCCATCCCGAGCGTTCGCACGAACGGCACGCGGCGAACCTCCTGGGGAGCGAAGTCTTTCAAAGTTGCGTTGGGATGAAGCGCCCCCCGCCAATTATAAACAACCATTAACTCACCCAGCGAAACCGTCGTGGGCAGATCGTTAACGACTTCAACCACTCCCCACACCCACGGCTTCGTCGTTTTTCCAAATGATATCGTTGCTTCCTCTTGCGAACTCAGCTTCACCTGAAACGTTCCATGAGCACACTGGAGCGGATAGGTGCGGAAGGCTTGAAACTCGTAATCGCGCACAAAAGGTGAGGCAGACAACATCTGGGTGAGGCTCCCAATCAGTCTCTGCCTAATATCCCCCCGAAGCAACGGTGCCCACCCGTCCTTCGCAAGTTTGTCTTCACTAAGCTCTTCGTCGACTTTTTCGGTGTCCGCAAGCTCACATTTAGTGAGCGAGAGCTCAACCGTGCGAGTCGTAAATCCACCCGCAATAAGTCGCATTGTCTTCGGCACACTCGTCGCTGAATCCCACTCCTCGCTGAACCATCCCTCCACATTCGGGTATGGGTCTTTGCGCCATATGTACCAGCGTTCCACGTGAACCGGTTTCCCGCCTCGGAAATCAATCCGACTCAAAACCCCCGTTGTGTCACTTTTGTCGGTCGGATCGTCGATCGAGGTTTTTGCCACAACAACGCGGAACATATCCGAAGCCAGACGCTCAGCAAAAACGCTTTCGCTGCGTGGGTGCTCGACAACCCCCGACGCCATAGAATTCACGAACTGGTGGGGCAGACACTCGGCGATGTCGAATGGACTCGAAATGGTCCGGAACGGATAAACGACTCCTCGGTGATAGATGACAATGCCGTTGTGCTTCTCTGTCTTCACAAAGAGCTCTCCCGCCGGCGCAATAAAACTTGCCGCCCAACAATGGGGCATCGCCCAGAGGCGCACGCGAACGCTCTCCGTCGTGCCGTCCCATCCCACCGAGCCATAGCCCTCAGCATATATCGTGCGAGGAGCTGCAATGCTTTCACAGGTTGCGCGGAGCACCTCGGGCACGGAGGTCTCTGTCGCTGGTGACATTGCCTCAGCCGTCCCACCGGGGCGCTGTGCCTCCGCCTGCGCCCCCAAGCATGACAAACCACTCGTCCCCACAAAACACAAAAAAGCTATTCGGGCAAGTCGATCTCTCAGCTTCCGTTTCGCCTCCATTTTCAGCTTCTCCCTGTCACTGGAAAGCATGCGAGGGCACCGCATCGACCTCTTTGCCTCGAGGCGCGCAGCTTCGCCGAGCGAGACCAGAGTGCCAGCCGCCCACGTCCTCCATTTTTCTCCGCCTCCCTTCGCGCGCGATCGCGCTTATCCCCCTCTGTGTCGGCAAAAGCGTACCCTCTGGAAAACCACATCAGCCTCGCGCGGTCTCATTTTTCAATATTTTTGCGGAGGAAGTTCGTGTACGCAGGTTCGCTAAAGAATGCGGGCGCCTCCACCTCTCGCCGACTTCCCACGAGAAGCCCCCACACGAAACCGTTGCGTTCGACAAGCACCGTGTGGAGAATTCGGTTCTCTGGATTCTTGTGAAGAGCCGCACGGAACTTGCCCCCGCATCCGCACACGTGGAGGATGTCTCCTGCGGTCCGTGTGCTCACCTCATCCTTCCCGCCGAGCGACGCCACCATGCGCTCCGTCGCCCGCCAAGTTCCACCAGTTGGCCCCACCACGGGCTTCCCGTCAAGCGTCACCCGCCGATCATCATAGGCCGCCACCACCAGCACCGCCTCCGGGTTCGCTCTCAACCAGTGCTCGAACTTGCGTCCATGACCGCTCTCAGCGGAAAAACCATAGTTGGCATCGAGAAACACAAAGCGATCGACATCCGTGGAAATCTCATCCGCCGCATCCACAAAGGCAAAGAGAAAACTGCCGCCGCCGCTATGAGCCACGAGTTCGATGCGCGGCTCCATCGGGGCAAACATGCGCCCAAGCTCTTCGACGATCCGCCGCGCCAGAAGGGGCGCCTCCGCACCATGGGAACGCCGCCACGCAGGCCAGCTTCGCCCCGGCGCCTCAAGGTACGCCACGATAATTTCCTCATCCGGGATGAGATGACGGAGAAGACGCGTCTGTGCCCCTATGTGCTGAATGCCGTAATGCCAATCATCGCCCGGCTCGGGGAGTTTCCCCACTGTCCACGCGATGGTATTGCCGTTGGGAAGCGCGTAGAGGACAAGGCGCGTTCGCCGCGGACCGCTGGTGCTCCGATCGCGCGCAGTGCTGGGTGCGCTCGTTCCTCTTCCATCCCTCGTGGCGGCGCTGCTGCTCACCATCCGAGAAACGTCACCGCTCTGGCGAATGCCCCGAGCAACCTTCCCCCTACCGAGCTGCGGCACGCCCGCTTTTTCGTCGCTGGCTCGAGCGCCGCCGTCATCCGCTGTATCCTCTCTTGCGGCAACCGGAAAAAGCCCTCTCCCCACCTCCCGGCGCAAAAGCGAACCGGGAATATTGACGTGCACCGTCACATCCCGCGCCACGGTGAATGTGGTCAGTGCCTCGTCCCACTGCCTGTCCCACACGATGGTCACGCCGAGAGGCACAAAGGTGCCCCCACCATTGGCGTGGCTCCCCTCACCCAGCGCGAGCCCACCACCGCAAACCGCCACCAACATCAGGCCGAGCACCATCCGGATAAAGAAGCAGTAATCAACGACATTTCCGGCTCGGCTGCACGGCTCAGCCTTCGCGTAAGTCCCTTTCACGCAAACATGAGTCAACTCTTTGTACCCTCTGCGCATCATCGCCACTCCGCAGCGGAGCAGTACACAGACAAGATGAAGAGAAAATGAAAGTAAAGAGGCATGTTTTGTCGCTCGCTCGTTGGCGCTCCCAGGATCATTCCGACGCACCTTCTCCGCTCGCGCAAGAGCGAGAGCTTCTCGTGCCACCTCCACCGGACTTCTCCCAACGGAGAGCCTTTGCGTGGAGTGCGCGCCAGCGCGCCCCCGCAGATAGCTGCGGGATAAAAACGCTCTTCGTGCACGGTCGCGAAAAAAAAACAAAGCGGGCATCGCCATCTCCCCACAGAAATCCTCCGCGATGCCCCGACTGGTAGTCTTTGCTTTACTCCTGAACAGTGAACGCTTTCGGGAGTTCTGCCCTTCCGAGCGGTGTGTCCACAATCACATCGTACACGCCCGGAACAAATTCCGCAAAATTCCGGTCCATAATGGATATTTCTTCCCCTGCGGTTATCGCGTCAGGCTGAACGGGGATTTCCTGTGTACCACTCCGGAACGTCACCTTGGCATCCTGGAGGTATTCGCCGGTGATGACGATAGTGGTTACATCACCCTTTTTGACGACGGCTGGTTCAACCGCCCTCAGCCGCACAACGGGTGGCGGAGTTGGGGTTGGCGACGCTCGACGAATCTGGGTCACAGTGCCAGTCGATTGCCCTGCCTCAACAATGCGCGCCTGTTCGTCCCCGGTCGCGCTTACGCTCCCAGTGGATGCTTGCTCAACGCTCTTCGGCGCCGGCGTTCGCCTCCGAGTTTCATTCGACCTCTCGCGGCGTTGAGCCAACAGGTTTCTGTTAATCGAGGTTCCTTGCACTGACACGGAGTCCGGAGCTTCTTTTTTCACCCCACTCTGAGATCCTTCCTGTTGGCACCCCCCCACAAACATTGCCACGCAGATAACTGTAACAGCAAAAAGTAATCCTGACCTCATCGTCAATCTTCTCCTATTAATGTCCGACTTCAGCATGCCCAAAAAGAGGCTGGGAGTGGAACACCGTTCCACCCCCAGCATGAAACCACGAAAATCTTCGTGGAAGCACATTGCTTACTCGAAGAACAACGTGCTCACAGTAACCGGGAAAAACGCTTCCTCATTACCGCCGTAGACGTCGATCGGATTCGTTCCGCCTCGGCTGGCCTTATAACTAGAGGTGTTGACGTTGAGATAATTGGTCAACTCGTTACTAGCTTGTGGCCGCACACCGAGCCCCTGCCATACAGGCGAGAACGTCGTTGAAACAAATAGCGGATCTGCCGTCACACGGTCCGTGATGGTCGCCGCCACGCCTGAGCCGATAGTGATTGATGCGAGCGCTTGCGGACCCGACTGCACCATCGCGCAGTTGTCCTCGATATATGTCGTCGCCGCCGTGCCGCCGATGACTACCTTATCACCCGCACCGGCACAGATCACATTCTTCAACCTGAGAGTCTTGCCGGCAGTTGCACCCGTCCAATTAATGGCACCCTGGTTTGTTCCGCCTGCCTGTCCATCGAAGAACGTGCAATTCTGGAGCGTATAATTGCCCGAACCAGTGAGCTTGATGTTATACGCACCCGCCACGTTCGGAGCTGTCCCGTTCCCAGGATCCAGATCTTTCTGGTTCTCCGCAAAGATGCTGTTGGTCACAGTGACCTCGCCGATTCCGATCTTGTCCAAACCTTCTTGGAAATTGCCAATGAAATAGGCGTAATTGACTGTGATGTCCGACCCATCGTTCTGAATACCTTCGTTGCGGGCAGTATTTGCAGTGTCTTCCATCCAGCCATTGTAGGCAAAGAAGACGGGATTGCTGTGTTTTCCAGTCACAGTAAAGGTCGTTGTATTGCTCTGAAGCGTGCTGACACCGCGAACACCTGACCCGTCGTTGTACGAGAAGACACATCCCTCGTCGATCTTCAGGACGAGGTTCCGTGTGCGCGAAACGGCGATTCCGCCACCTTTAGAAGCAGTCCCACTAGCAATAATGGAGTGGGTAAAGATGGTGTTCTTGAACGTATAGTTCATAAAGCTGTTGCTTTCAGCCGAACCGACAAAGCGTAGCTCGACCATGTTGCTCCCTCCGCCGCCTGAGAACGCACGAAGATTTGCCCGACGCGTGGCAATCGTACTTTCGGCAGGAGTGAAAGGATCAAGAATGGGCTGACCAGCCTGTGCATGACCCGTTGGCCGAATAGCCGTAAAGTAACAATTCTCGACCACAAAATTGCCCGTATCACCGGGGTTTGGCGTTGCGGAGTAGAAGTAGTGCTGAATTGCACGCGCATTCACTTCACCCGCTGCGCCATCGTTAGGAGTGATGATGAGGTTGCTCAGCTTCACCGTGTTCACCTTCTGTTCGACAACGAGAGCGCAAGCTGCGGCTGAGATCCCAATGCCGCTCGGTGTGATCTTCCACACCGTTCCTCCGGATACGCTACTCTGGACCGTGAGGTTATAGGTGGTGTTCAACTTCACGCCTGCTGGCTCGTTCAGCGTAGCAGCTGTGATGTCGATGACGGTCCCAGCGGCTGTTTCACTCGTTCGGACATCTGTCATGGCAGAGCCGACATTGGGGTACGATAGTGTGTAGATGGGATCCGATGTTGGGACTCCGCCTACGCCATCTACCGTCGCGACGTTTTGTGCCCACCCCGCAAGGGCGAACATTGACATTGCCACACTCAGTGCGGCAGTTTTTTTCGTAATCATCGTAAAACCTCCGATTCAAAATTCGACTGCTCGCAAGCAATCTATAAGAAAGAATGTGCACGCCCAGGCGTTGTTGCGACCATAAAGTTTGTAGGACAAAATCTGAAAATTATGTCAGTGTTTGTCCTACATGACAGGACCGGTGCTGTCCACTATTGAGGGGAAATCCCGTTCAATGGAAGCGAAAGCTCTCTGTCGCCACACCCACAGCCACACAAGCTCACGTGCAGCGTCGCACCGGAATCCCTCGCTCCGTCAACGCCCGCTCTATTTCCTCGATGTGGTCGGGTCCTCGCGTCTCAATGACGAGATCTATCGCCGTCTCGCCCACCTTCGCTTCCGAAAACGCCCGACTGTGCACGATCTCCAGAACATTTCCTCTTTTCTCGGCGACAGCGCTGAGTATCCGAGCAAGTTGCCCTGGATAGTCGGGCACAACAACATGGAATTTCACCATGCGCCCATCCTTCACGAGTCCCTTATCGATGATGCGTGAGAGCATGGTTACATCGATGTTCCCGCCACTGAGAATGATGGCTACGCGCCGTCCCTCAACGGCAATGTGTCGATTGTGAATAGCAGCAACGCCCACTGCACCAGCTCCTTCCACAAGAGTTTTTTCCCGCTCAAGGAGAAGAAGAATGGCGTTTGCGATCTCGGACTCATCTACCGTGACCACGTCATCGACACATTGCCGGAAAAGTGCCAACGGCAGTTCCCCTACCCGCCGCACAGCTATTCCGTCGGCAATTGTGAAATGTGGTGGAACTGTTACCGGCTCATGCTTCTTGAGCGCCACGACCATCGATGGCACATCCGCGCTCTGGACACCGATGATCCGTATTTTCGGGTTCACTTCCTTGAGGGCAAGCGCAATGCCAGCAGCTAGCCCTCCGCCTCCCACCGGCACCACAACAGTATCGAGGTACGGACACTGCTCGGTAAGCTCCAACCCGATCGTGCCCTGTCCTGCCACGATGAGGGGATCGTCGAAACCATGGACGTACGTCAGCCCTTCGGCTTCGCACAACTGGTGGGCATGTGCCACTGCGTCGTCGAAGGAGTTACCGTGGAGAATAACGCGCGCCCCGGTAGCTGCCGTGTTTTGTACCTTCACGATAGGGCTATTCACGGGCATGACAACGGTAGCTGGAATGCCCATACGGCTTGCGTGCCAGGCAACGGCCCGCCCATGATTGCCCGCCGAAGCAGTAATGACGCCGCGGCTGCGCTCCTCGGGCGTGAGATTCATAAGCTTGTTCACCGCACCACGCTCCTTGAAGGAGCCTGTGAGATGAAAGTTTTCGAATTTAAAATACGCTTTGCATCCCCAGAGCTCAGAAAAATACTGCGAGTAAGCGAGGGGCGTCTGAGAAAGGACGTTAGCGATACGTTGCCGCGCAGCTTCTATATCCGCAAAAGAAACTTTCATCTCTTTCGATGAGGTCTCGGTTTGTAAGGCATTTTTTCCCATAACAGGAATGCATCTCACAGACTGGCAAAGAGAATCAAGTCCAAGTTGAATACGGAAAAACCAACCGCGCAGAAGGACGAGTCCACCTGAGAGCAGCGGCGGGCTACCAGCACACGGATGCGTGTGCGTCTCAGCAGCACCATGCCGAAACGCGAACAGCGTAGTGCCTTATTCTTCGACCGCTGGCTTTTTCAACTTCCCCAACCGCTTGCGTGCCGTGGGCGTTTCTCGCGGATCGAAATGCTTGAGAGCTGGCGGTGGCACCATGTAAATCGTCGCAGGAGTTGCCGCCGGTTTCACTGCGACGACCTGCTCCGTGCCTGAGGTTTCCCCTGCCACCTCACGAGGTGTCGGCACAACAATAGCTGGTTTCGCACTCTCCTGGCTTTTGCTTTGCTGCGGGGAAAGCGCCTTCGCCACATCACGCAGCGCCTGCGAGTAGGCATTTCCACCAATATCGGTGCCTGGCTCAAGGTAATGAACCGCGGCGTCCTCGGCTGCAAGGCGCAGGTTAGCGCAGATGTCAGCCCCTGCTGAGGTGGAGGAAGGAATGAGGAAGACCTCGCTTCCCTCTTTTGCAAACGTGCGAACGAGCGCAACGAGATCTTTGCGCAGATTTTCGTCATCCCCGCCTGCTGCCTCATCGGCTGAACCTGTAAAAATGATAACAACAGCCGGCTTCGAACGCGCGATCGCTTCCGCCCGCGCAAGAGTCTCGCGAACCGCCTCCTTTTCGCGCGTCATGTTCACAACGCGCTTTCCCACAAACGTACTCGAAGCTATCGCATCGAGATCTGCAACGAGAGCTTCCTTGCCTGCACGTTGAGTGCGCGGTCGTTCGCCGAGGAGAACGACTGTTTGGCTTGTCGACGCGGCAGCCTCTGCCGCCCACGAGACCCACTCGAGAGCCACGCCCACCATCATGCACATCACCACGTGCAACAGAAGCCTCTTGCGCATGCCGCACTCTCCCATCCTTTTCACGTTCGATGACACGAAACAAGCAATATCTCTCCCTGCCATTTATTCGCCGGGACGGCAAGTGTCAAGCCTCTGCCGCCTCCACAAATGGAGGAGAAAATCTTTCCCCAGGCTCCGCATTTCGAGCTCGTTTTTCAAGAGAACGAGAGCAAGACACAACCACGGAACGAGAAACGCATCTGCTCCCGCAGAAATGATTGCCTGAGAGAAAAGGAACCGGAGAGGCTCCTTCCCCATCGTCGCAATCGTCCCGGTGTGTAGCCACAAGCTTGCCTGCGAGAGAACAAAAATAATCGCATGGAGGCAAAGAGGGAAAGAGACAAGAAGGGCGAGGCGCCAATAGGCGTTGTCACGCCACCACGAGCGGTGAAACCGCGTCATACGCATGAGCCGATAGCTCATTGCCAGAGACGAGAAAAGGGACATTCCTGGTTCCACTGCGAGGACCGGCGCCAGCGCAAAACTTGCGCTCACAAAAAGCGCCGCCGCGACCCCACCAAGTATCGCCACGAGCGCAAGAGGATTGGGGGCAACCTCTCCCGCCGCAAGAAGACCCATGTTGAGAAATATTCCCGCACTAAAAAGAACGCAGAGAACACTCACCACAACCCGCGGATAAGTGCGCAACACCATTGGCAGATTTAATGCCCGCGCACCCGGCACACCCACTTGCAATGATGCCTGATAAAAGAGAACCGTGACAGGGAAAAGTTGGAGCGCTAATCCCAGCAAGACCCACGGCGCGAGCTCTGCTTCGGAAAGCTCTTTTCCGCGCGCTGCCGCTATGAGGATGAACCCCTGGAGGCACAGCGGCGGCAACACTGCTGCGATTCCCCACGCCACATACTGGCGCACAGCGTCTCGCCAGAAAACAAACGTGCGGTCTAAAAGTTCAAACATACTAGTGGGACGATAGACACGCGAGAATTCCACTTCTTGAAAGGAACTTTCGACGCTTGAGCTAGCATCGGGAATTTGCTGAGGCGTTGTTTCCGCAGATGTAGTTGGTTCCGCCGCCAGCATCATCAGCTGTTCTCCCTTAGCGACGCTTCGTCTCTCTGTGTCTTGCGCGGCGCAACCTCCGCAAGGTACCGCCGCAAGGCGTCGCGCCAGGGGGGACGCGGCGCGATGCCAAACGAGCGCGCGCGGGTGTCAAGAAGGCGCGAGTTTGCAGGTCTCCGCGCGGGTGTCACATACTCGCGACTCGAAAGAGGCTCCACTTGCACACCCTCCAGTCCAGCCTCCTCTATGATAGCGCGTGCAAAATCGTACCAGCTGCACCAATCGGCGTTCGTGAGGTGCACAATGCCATGTATCCGGGCAAGAGCAACGTCCACAAGCGAAACCGCAAGATCGCGCGTGTACGTGGGTGCACCGATCTGGTCGCTCACCACCCGTAGCACCTTTTGCCGCTGCGCCTCTCTGAGGATCGCTTGCACGAAGTTCTTTCCTCCTGCTCCGAACAGCCACGAGGTCCGCGCAATCGTCCAGTGATAGCATTCCGCCATTGTCCGGTGTTCACCGGCGAGCTTGGACGCACCATAAACATTGATTGGACAGGGGGGATCGTCCTCAAAGTACGGCTGAGGTTTCGTTCCATCGAACACGTAATCAGTACTGATATAAATGCAGAGCGACTCCGTTACCCTGCAGGCGCGTGCTACATTTCCCGCGCCCACAGCATTGATGCGAAAAGCCAACTCACGTTCGCTCTCCGCACGATTCACATCGGTATAGGCTGCGCAATTAATAACGACCGCTGGGCGCAAGGCTGTGATGACTTCTTCCGTGTTGGTTCGATTCGTAATGTCACACTCCGCAACGTCGAGGGCTATCACCTCGAGCCCACGCCGTGTGCATTCTGCCTCGAGATCGCGGCCAAGCATGCCTTTCGCACCGAGTATGAGAAATCTTTGCGTGCTCATTTTCCTCCCATGTTACCGCTCAGTGTCATCGTATACGCACACCAGATAGCAAGATGGAAAAGTGCTGGCGCAAGAGCAAGCACACGCCACCACCCTCCGCGCCGCCATAATGCATCGAGAGAGTTGGCAGAAAGCACTATCACCGACGGAGCAAGCGGCATCGTGTATCGGGCTCGTCCGTAAGCGAGATTAACTCCCACGAAAAACACTCGCTGCAATAGGTACACAAAGACCCACAACCAGTGGAGCGCGCCGTGCTCCTTGGGTGCAGAAGTGTCGCGATATCTTCCGAGGAACATTGCAACAGGATAAAGCCCAAAACTCAGCACGAGGAAAAGGCAAAAGGCTGGCATATGAGGGGCGAGTGCCACCGGCCGCGCGATTATCGCGAAAGCCTCATCTAAGGCCCGCTTGAGGAAACGGAAACTTCCTGCGTCGTAAAGCGACATCCAAAGGATAGCCACAGTAGCCACCGCGAGGATCACGCCGCCCGCACCCACACGCACAAGGCGACGATGCCTCGCCCAGCTAGCGGAAAGCTGCATGCCCACGAAAAGCCACAGACCAACCGTCGGGATAAGGAGCACGAGCACGGTTTTTGTAAGAGATGCCAGGATAACGAGTGCAGCCGTTCCCACAAGATACCGCGCCTTGTGAGCCTGGCGAAAGCGCGCGAGCAGCACCCATACCCCACAAAGGAGAGCAAGAGCCAGGGAATCGGGCATGGGACGCAATAGGCTGCTCGTTACTCCTGGGTGAAGAAGAAAACCGAGCAAAGCAATATGGCGTCCCGCATACGAGAGATGCGGAAAAAGAATGCGTATCAGCGCCGCAAAAAGAACGAGGGCAAGACCCGATGCCGCAGCTGTCACAACAAGGTGCGCGAGAACAACGTTTTTTACCACAAGAATGACCAAAGCGCATAGAAACGGATAGAATGGCGTATGGGCGTGGAGGTCGTACCGGAGAAACTCGGCGAGATGTTCCGCTGCCCTCGGTTTTCCGGCAAGATAGCCTGCTATCCATTGGCTGTAGGGACCATAGCCATCGAAAATGACGTAGTTGCCGTAATACCAGCTTGGATAAACCTGGCGGAGTCCCTCGATATGCGGCGAGTGCACCCATCCATAATAGGACGTCACGAAACAAAAGAATACCGCAAGGACGATGGCCACGCGCCACAGCCATCGACTTACCCTCTCTGATTGCTCCTGGCTCACAATCACGTTACAATGTTCTCGTATCTCCGCCACATCAGACCCATGCTAGCTCCATGGCGAGGCTGTCCTTGGTCAAGAAAAAGCAACTGGGAAAAGGCGTGCCGCACACCAGGCGGGACGAAAAGCGCAAGCATCCGCCCTAGGACTTTCCGCGTCGCTTTGCGTCGGCACGATCGCTAAGGCGCCCGAGCAACCGCAAAGGAGCTAAAAGTGCTCTCAGCCACTTCGAATGTGCCCAATCGTCGAAGAGCGAATAGAAGACAGGGGTCACGATGAGTGTGAGCAAGAGCGACAGTGTTTGTCCGCCGATAACCACCGTGCTGATTGTGCGGTTTGTCCCAGCACCATAACCACGCGAGAGAAAGAGCGGCAACATTCCGGCAACAAAAGCAATCGTCGTCATGAGAATGGGGCGGAGCCGGTCTCGGTTCGCCCGAATAATGGCACTGTGGCGATCCATCCCTTGCGCTCGCAAATCGTTTGTGTGGTCCACCTGAAGAATCGCATTTTTCTTCACAATGGCAAAGAGAACCAACACGCCGAGGAGCGAGAAAACGTTGAGCGAATCACGTCCCGCCCACAGGGAGAAGAGGCCGAAGGGAACAGAAAGCGGGAGACAGAGAAGAATGATGAGCGGCTGGAGCCACGATTCGAAAAGCGCCGCCAACACAAGATAGATAAAGCAGATAGCCATGAGGAATGTGATGAAGAATGCCTGGAACGATCGCGCTAGTTCTTTCGAGCGCCCCACAAGGCTCGCTTTGTAGCTCGGAGGCGCATTGAGCTCCTTGAACTTTGCGTTGAGTGCATCGAGCACTGCCTGCTGCGAATAGCCAGGCATGACGTCAGCATACAGTGTCACAGAGCGCTGTCTGTTGACACGCCGAATATCAGCCGGACCCGACGCTTTCTTAAAGACAACGACATCGGTCACCGGAATGGCTCCATAGCGCGTGGAGGGAACGGTGATAAGAGCGAGATTCTGCAAATCATTCCGTAGCTCAGGCCAGGCTCGCACACGAACGTCATACTGCTCGCCTCCCTCAATGTAACTTGACACCTTGTCACCGGCAATAAGCAACCGCAGCGCTCGTGCGATATCCGCAGTCGAGACGCCGAGCTCGGACGCTTTTGCCCTGTCGATATAGACATCCTGTTCGGGTTTTCCCAGAATGAGTGAGGAATCGACGTCCACCGTCCCGGGGACCTTTTTCATCGCCTCCATGAGCACGTCAGCGTATTCGCTCAGCTGCTTCACATCAGGACCGCCAATAACATACTGAATGTCGGCATTGCGATCCCCCGTTTGAATAGTGCTTTGCTGAGCAACGCTCACCCGCAAATGCTCGTTTGCATAGGCAGGGAGTATCTTTTCTCGGACAAACCCCATAAAAGTGAATTGGTCAAACGCTCGTTCGTTAATTTCTGCAAGTCGCACATAGATACTTGCACTATTGGATGCTTGATCGCTGCCAGCGCCTATAGTGGTAATTGTATATCTCACTCCCTCAAGCTGGCGAACATCCCGGGCAATGCGCCGCGCAATGATGTCAGTAGCTTCCAGCGAGGTTCCCTCGGGAGCACGGATATTGATTTGAAATTCTGACTGGTCGTTATTTGGAAGAAAGTTCTTATTGACCGCTTTCCCCAACGGCACGATTGATGCCAGGGTGGCGATGGTCAAAACAACGACAATCCACCGATAGCGCAATCCCCATTCCAATAAACAGATATAGCCGCTCTCCACGGCATGGTAAAGACCCCGCTTTTTCGATTTCGCCTCGGCGAGAGCTGGCGGTGGCCCATCTTCAGCGATGTACGCCCCCAGCTTCTCTGGCTGAGGAATTTCCGAACGGAGAAGACGAGCACCCAGCGACGGAGTCAGTGAAAAACTCACGAGCAAGCTAATGAGAATAGCAAAGCTCATCGTGACACCGAAAGCACTCATAAAGCGGCCCACTATACCTGTCATGAACGCGATGGGGAGAAACGTCGCAACCAACGAAAGTGTGATTGCAAGAACAGCCAAGCCAATTTCGCGTGTGCCGTTGCGAGCCGCCTCAAATGAGTCTTCCCCGAATTCTTCGATGTGACGATAGATATTCTCGACAACGACAATCGCGTCATCGACAACAATTCCCACGCACAGCGTCAGGGCAAGAAGCGTTATCATATTGAGCGTGTAGCCCTTCAGCCAAATAAGGCCAAATGTGGCTATAATCGAGGTCGGGATAGACAAAGCAGAAATAATGGTGGTGCGTGAATTAGCGAGAAAGAAGTACACAACAATTGCTGCGAAAAGCGCACCAAACACAAGATGCTCTTTCACAGCGTCCGTCGACGCCCGAATGAAAAGCGACGTATCTTGGACAACTTCGAGACGATAGTCGGCAGGAATCTCTTTACGAATGTCTTCGAGACGTTCCCGGAGACTGTCAACCACTTCAACCGTGTTTGTCCCCGACTGCTTCAGGACCTGCAGAAGAACTGTCGGACTGTCATCGAGGTAAGCTTTCGAAGTTGGTTCGTCCGCTCCGTCTTCGACGAGAGCGACATCTCCCACCGTTACTGTGTGATTAGCACGCCGGACAATGGGAATATGATTGAGGTCTTCAACACGCGGGACACGTCCCATTGTGCGGAGCGTCGGTTCCTCTGCTCCCCACTTAAGTGAGCCACCTGGCGTCTCAAGGTTTTCTGTGGCAAGCGCCCGCTCGACATCTATCACCGAAATCCCCTGAGCGCGCAATTTGAGCGGATCGACATACACGTTGACCTGCCGCTTTTGTCCCCCGATGATGCTGACCTCTCCAACGCCGTTCACGCTCTCGAGACGCCGCCGGATAACCTTATCGGCAAACTCCGTAATATCCCGAACAGGGCGATTGGCAGACAATGCCAATGCGAGAACAGGAATAGCTTGAGGGTCTATCTTTGCTACGGTGGGTGGATCTATCTCCTTTGGAAGGTCTCGCAGCACCCGGTTGACGTGATCCCGAACTTCTTCGGCTGCGACATCGATGTCTTTTTCCAAAACGAACTGAATCGTCACAACCGAACGCCCATCGGAGGAAATGGAACGCAGCTCATCGATTCCGCTGATGGTATTGACCGCCTCCTCGATCTTGTCTGTAACCTCCGATTCGATTTCTTCCGGTGCAGCACCAGGCAAGGTCGTAACAACAGAAACGATGGGGATATCAATGTTAGGAAAGAGATCGACGCCTATACGCAAATAGCCAAAAACGCCAACGACCAAAAACAAGAGTATGAGGACGCTGGCAAAAACTGGCCTACGAATACATATTTCAGCTAACGTCTGAATGGTTACTTCACCCTTACGCCATCTGAGAGTTTCGAAGCATCAACAGCGACAACGTCGTCAGCAGAAAGGTTGTCGAAGACTTCTATCTTATTGCCGATTGTATCGCCTGTGCGGATAACGCGCTCGCGCGCCACACCGTTTTGTATAACAAAGATCTTTGCAACCTCTCGCTCCCGTTTCACAGCCGTAAGAGGCACGAGGAAAGCTTTCCCGGCACCGGGAAGAGCCAGACGAGCAGTAGCAAAGAAGCCTGGCTTGAGGAGAAGCTCGTGATTTTCGACCTCAGCCTCAACCGCTAATGCGCGCGATTCCACACTCAAAGCGGGGCTGATGTATTTGACCTTCCCCGTAAACTTTTTTTCCGGATACGCATTAACCGTGAACTCAACTTCTTGACCTTCTGCCACTGCAGCAGCATTGCGCTCGGGAACCGTCAATACGAGCCGAATAGGATCGAGCTGCACTACTCGGGCAACCTTTGCGCCTTTGCCAAGCCACTCTCCGGGGGAAACATAGCGTTCGCCGACTATCCCGTCGAAAGGAGCCGTGATAGTAGTGTCCGATACAGCCTGCGCCAACGACCGCACTCTTACCTTCTGTGTTCCAAGACTTGCATAAAGCTGCAGGATTTGATGTTTCGCAAGCGCGTACCGTTGGCGAGCAGACTCCAACTGAGTTGCCGACTGATCAAACTCTGCCTGATTGATCGTGCCTTCCTGGAATAGCTTTGTCGCACGCCCATGGTTTGTTTTCGCCAACTCATAATCTGCACGCGCTGAGCGAACTTCAGGCTGATTCTCGGGATCAAACGTTTCCGTGTCGGTCGTCACTCCCAGCCGCACTGCTAGCTCGTGCATCACGGCAATCCCGGCGTCCAAGGCATTGATCTCATCGGTAGGATCGAGCCGGACCAAGGGCTGTCCCTTGCGGACAACTGTCCCTCGCTCGACATAAGTTTCCCACACAATTCCTTCTCTTTTGCTTGCGACGTCCGAATCTTCCTCCGCCGCAAGATTTCCCGTCACCTTGACATATTCCGTCCGCGAGGTCTCTTCCACTCGCACCGTGGCAACCGCCACAGGTTCGCCTTCAGGTTTGCGCTCACCGAGAACTGCGCGCTTACCTGATCCCTTACACCCAGTTACCAGCAGGAGCGCGATGAGCACCGCTACAGAGCTTTTCCACGTCCCCCAATTTCGTCGACTTATTCGAGTGCAGTTCATGCCTTTTTCTCTTCGCCGGAGTATACTTAAGGTATAAAAATATTCGTCACTTGTAACATTGGCTTCTTCTCTTTTTCCACTGCGGCAACGTGTCCCCATGCGATGACGGATGCGCAAACAGCAAAAAGCTTGGTCTGTGCAACTGACCTGCTCCAAATTGCATTGAAAGTGTCTCACATCGGACCTCAGGCACGAAGAATAACGCGCAAGGGTCCCGGCATCGACATCGATAAGCTCATCGAGAAAGCGGACGCGCTTCTCAAAAACCAAGGACGCAACCAGATCTGCGTGGAAGATGAGTAGAGGGCGAATTCCTTGACTTCCTTAAAGGGGCACCGGAAAAGAAGCATAACTCCGATGAAACTCGGACTGCCAACATACCTCTTCCGCATAACCGAAAAGTTTTCTCGTTTCATTGCCTACACCATTCTCACCGTCGCGGCACTCGTGTTGTTTGTCCCAATGGTATGGATGGTCCTCAGCGCATTCACGCCGCAATCGGAGCTCCAGACGGCTGTGCCCATGCGGAGAACTTTCTCCGCATTTGATATCCGATTTCTCTGGCAGTGGGACAAAGCTCGAAGCTGGCTCACGAGTTATTTCACAACGGAGAATTTTCATTCCCCCGAAACAGGGACCGGGCTTTTCGATATCACAGCTATGCCGCGCTATGAATTTGCGACCGCGCCAGTGCACGCTCCCATTGTTCGAGCCTGGTGGCACATCACAGGAAGAACCGCAGACCCCAATGCTCCTGATTGGAAGCGCCCCGTCCTCGCTGGCAGACTCATCCTCTGGTTCGAGAATACTCTCTTCATTGCGCTCGCAGTGACAGCTCTCAGCGTTCTTCTCAACGCTATGGCAGGCTACGCGTTTGCAAAATTCGAGTTTTGGGGTCACAAAACTCTGTTCTGGCTGATCCTCGCCACAATCATGATTCCGGGGCAAGTTACTCTCATCCCCCTCTTTCTTCTCTTCACCCACGTATTTGGTTGGTACGATAGCTTCTTGGCTGTGATACTCCCGCAGGTTGCCGCTCCTGTAGGCATTTTTCTCATGCGCCAGTACATCCGCGGTCTTCCAAGCCAGCTCGAAGATGCCGCTCGCATCGATGGCTGCTCGGAAATCGGTATTTTCCGTCATGTGATCGTTCCACTCTCAAAACCCATTCTAGCCGTGTGGGCGATCTTCACATTTATCGGCGCATGGAAAGCGTTCCTCTGGCCCCTCGTCATTACGGATAACCAAAATATGTTCATGCTCGAAGTCGGATTAAAGACCCTCCAATTCACCGCAGGCCCACGGAACATAGGGGTGGTCATGAGCGCTGCCGTCTTGGCATCCATCCCCATGGTGATAGTGTTCTTCCTTTTCCAAAAATATCTCACTAAGGGGCTCACTATCGGCGCCGTGAAAGGCTAATACATGGGCGCGGCGTGCAGAGCGCACCCTTTCCTCTCACCCACAGAAGAAGAATCGTTTGGCGGAACCCCGCAGGCGAACAGCTTCGCCTTCACGAGAAAATATCCTAGCGCAACCGCGATTGGTGCTCACCCTTTACTTGTTGTGCAAGGCAGAGGTGTCCGACCGCACGCGCGATTCGAGAAGCGATTTCCACGCCTCGTAAGCGGGCGGTTTCAAATGAAGCCCGTCACCCGTGTAGTCACTGCGCAATTCGCCCTTGGCATCAGCCATGAGCGACCACACATCGACGTAATCACAGCCTGTGCGTTTCGCCAGATCCTCGAGGAAGCTGTTCATTGCTTTCACCGTCGGATTGTGAAAAGCAAAATACCCACGGGTGGGAAGGATCGACTGAATGTGGAGCCGTGCTTCGGGCACTGTCTCGCGAATCGCCTTCACAAGATCTTCGTATTGACGCTTGGCTTTCTCAAGTGGCTTGGAAGAACCAAAATCATTGATCCCAATGAGAAGAAAGATATGGGCGGGGCGAGCTTGTTTCAGCAGGTGCACGCGATTGCGAACTCCACCGTCGGGGCGATCCATTGCAATCTGATCACCGCTTATCCCCATATTCACCACCCGCAGACCGCCAAGCTCAGTTACCTTAAAACCCTCGGTAATAGAATCCCCCAGAAGAACAACCGTCGCTGTCGTTTCGGGTGGAAGCGCCGCGATGTCTTTCTCGATCTGTTGGACACGTGCTTTATAGTGAGAGAAGAAATTCCACGTCTGCGTTCGAGTTGTCGGTTTTTCTTTCCGCACCGTAGCCTCGCTTTTCAGTTCTCCTGACCATGCGTGTGATCCCAAAAGAATAAGCGCCACTGCAAAACAAATGAATCCTCGACCGTTCATGAGCAAACCTCCTGAACAAAAACTTGTTTTCATCGCTTCTTCCTCTATTTGTCACCCATGATCTCAAACACAAGATTCATCTGCGGCTTTCTTCCTCCGGACAAATATTTCCACTTTGAAAGAACAAGGATATCGGTGTTTCTGGAAGCCCCATGACTTTGCGAAACTTCTCACTTGTACACTGTCACAGAGTGGTGCAATAGGATTGTCGATGTTTGGGGACTAACAATTCGAGAGCGACAAGCATGGACAAAAAACGTATTCTCATTGTGGATGACGAAAAAAACATCCGGACACTCTTTCGCGACGAGCTCGAAGAAGCTGGATACGAGGTAGCCACTGCTGACAGTGGTGCTGACGCGCTTCAAAAGCTGGACATTTTTCTTCCCGACCTCGTGGTCCTCGATATCCGTATGCCCGACATGACAGGCATCGAGGTCCTCGAGCAGTTGCGCAAAAAATATCCCGACTTACCTGTCATCATGTGCACCGCTGTGCGCGGTCTCAAAGATGACTTTGTCATTTGGGATGCGCGCGTGAGCGACTACGTCACAAAACCTGTCGACCTCGACGACCTGAAGGAAAAAATAAAAAAAGCGCTCGGCGAAGAATGAAACATCATTTCTCAGCGCGACTTGTTCACGCTGATCAAATCGACGAAGTCACTTTTCATCATGTTTACTGGGCCCCGCCCATCGCGCGCGATGCTCAGCCTGGCCAATTCCTTCACATCCGAGTCAGCTCCTCTGAAGCGCCTCTTCTTCGGCGCCCGCTGAGCATCCTCTGGAGCGACTTCCATGAAAAGGTCGAAATTCTCTTCAAAGTAGTGCGCAAAGGGACAGCGCTCCTTGCTGCGAAACGCGTCGGAGAAAACGTTGATATTGTGGGACCACTTGGGACCCCCTTTCCCTATGATTTTTCCCGCGATGCAGTGTGTGTGGCAGGCGGATATGGAATAGCTCCCGTCTGCTTTTTGGCGCGTGCAAACGTCAGCGAACACAATCGTCGACTTCTCCTTTATGGAGCACGCACTGCAAACGCCATCTATCTCCGGCCAGAGTGGCGCGCTGCCTTCGACGAGATCGTCATCACAACCGAAGATGGCTCGCTCGGGCGGCGGGGTCTCGTCACCGACTGCCTGCGCGATGTCCTTGTTGCCCGCCGCAACGTAGCGGTGTACGCGTGCGGTCCCACGCCCATGCTTGCTGCTGTCGCCGGATGCGTCGCCCAATTTGCCGAACCAGGCACTCCATGCTTCGTGTCTCTCGAGAACAGGATGGGCTGCGGGGTAGGAGCTTGCCTCGGGTGTATCGTCCCTACGCGGTCGGGGATGGCAACCACTTGCAAAGACGGACCTGTATTTCCTGCAGCAGAGATTAAGTTTGAAGAACTTCTTGTTCAAGGGTGAGGACGAGTATGAAGAAGGCGAAACGGTCTATACTTCTCTTAACCGTGCTTCTCATAGCAGCAATGGGCTCTGCCAATGTTTTCACAAATCCTCCTTTCACGGTTGATGACCTTCTCGTTCTCGAAGGACAACAGCTCGCCAAGAACGCCCAGCTTCAAAACACTCGATTCTCTCAACAAAAACAGGCTTTTGTCCTCGCCGACAACGCTACGTCGGGAAATGCTCATCTTGGTCCGTTGTCGACAAAGTTCCCTTTCAATGAAGCTCTCCCTTCATGGAACGGGTGGGCACCGCCTGATGGCGGCTGGATCGTGTGGATGCGCGTGGGAAATGACAATGGCTGGACTCCGTGGTTCGAAGCAGGCTCGTGGGGTGCAGTAAGCGACGACGCAACCACCCGCGTTGCTCAATTCCCTCAAGGGATTTACGACACGGATTCTCTGCTCCTTAAGGATCCAATGCAGTACGTGGAGTTCCGCATCGAGCTTCAAAGGAAAGATCCTGCCTCACCTTCCCCAGAAGTGCGCCTTGTCGCTTTGAGCTATTCCAACACACTCGGCGATCGCGCGCTGTGGGAACGATATGCCCGCACACGCACCCCACAATCCCCCAAGCTGGATGCACGGAAAACAACTTTCACGCTTCCCATGGAATTCCGCTCGCAGGTTGTTCCCAACCCTCAATGGATTGGGAGGATATGCGCGCCAGCCTCGCTTGCCATGGCGGCTTCCGCATTCGGCGTCAAGCTACCAACCGAGCAATTTGCGGGAGAAGTCTATGATCCGGTGAGCGATCTCTTCGGAGTATGGCATCGCATGGTTCAAGGCGGAGCACAGCACGGCTTACGTGGCTACATCACGCGTATCCGTTCGTGGGAGGTTCTGCGCCAGGAAGTAGAAAAAGGCCATGCCGTCTGTGCATCGATCCGCTTCCGCTTCGGAGAAATTCCTCACCCGCCACGGATTTATGCCAAGCGGGGTACGCAAGGGCACCTCGTGGCTATTGTGGGATTGGGTCCGAAGGGAACAATCCTCGTCCACGACTCGGCGAGCAAAGATTGGGGACGGTTCAATGAGTGGACGCAAGAGCAGCTCCAAAAGGCATGGTTCGATAAGGGCGGGGTGGCGATAGTTTTCACAGGAACGGCACGGTAACGAGCGCGCCTCCCCAACAACCTTGCCGGCGCGCTCATTTGTCCTGTCGCTGCGGGCTTCTATTTCCGCTATCGCTCACTCAGTGACAAACTGCGACGCGGCCTCGCAAAAAAGATGGGGCTTCTCTCCCTGCCATGACGGGGAATCGGGCTCTCTTCAGGCGAGCGCGCTTGCTTCAATCTGGCAGAGTTTCATCTAGCGCGAGCTTTTTTCGTCCTTAATACCTGCAAGCTCTTTCACTTGCTCCACCGTGAGGTCGAATTCAGGAGCGTAATAACCCACCTTCAGATGGGCAATGCGACGCTCCTGATCGAGAATCATGAGTCGCGGAATGGAATTTCCCCCAACAGTGCGAGCAAACTCTCCATCCTGATCGATAAGAACCGGAAACGTCAGACCGTGACGCTCGACGAATTGCTTGACGGTGGCAGGATCTTCCCCCGAACTCACGGCGAGCACGAGGACACCCTTATCTTTGTAAGGACGCCATACACGCGTCTCGAGCTCTTTGAGCTCGACCTGACACGGCGGACACCACGTAGCAAACCGTGTCACAATGTAAGACTTCGCTTTGAGGTCGTTGAAGGTGACGGTGGAGCCGTCGACGGCAGACAGAGTGAAATCTGGGAGCACCTGCCCTTCTGACACTTTCCAGTCGGAAAGTCCGCCGCGACATGCTGTGAGCACGACACCGAGGGCAAGAATTGCCCATCCCATCCATTTCCAATAACGTCTGTGGTCCATGCCCGATAATAGAAAATGCGCGGCTGAAAATTCGCCGCGCAAAAGTTGTTTTGCTATCGTTGTCGCGTGAAACGCTGTTAGAGATCCTCTTCAACGCGCAATACGAAGGGCTTCTCAAAAGTCGTGGGGAGCGCCGCAATCACCGAGATGGCCTCCTGCACATTTTTCTCCTGCGCAGTATGAGTCACGATGATGATCTCGGCACTCTCTGCACCAGGCTTGCCACGCTGAATCATCGAGCCGATCGAGATATCGTGCTCGCCAAGGACGGTCCCAATTTTTGCCATCACTCCGGGACGGTCCTCGGCTATCAAACGAATATAATAAGATGTTTTGAGCTCTTCGATCGGTTTCAGATTTCTCTTTCCCGGCTGGATGGTGAGACGATGCTCCTTCACAGGGCGTTCTTCAGCCAAGGCGGCAGCAGCAGCCATCACATCGCTGAGAACGGCGCTCGCGGTGGGATCCGGACCTGCACCGCGCCCATAGAACATCGACCGCCCAACCAGGTCCCCCACCGTCATGATGCCGTTGTAAACACCCCCCACTTGCGCAAGAAGCGACTTACACGGAACGAGGGTCGGGTGCACGCGTGCCTCCACTCGTCCATCCTCGGGATCGCACTTTGCAATCCCGAGCAACTTAATCGTATAGCCGAGCTCACGTGCATACTCGATATCCACCGGTTTGATGCGTGTGATTCCCTCAACGTACACATCCGCATAGCGGATATCCTGCTGAAAAGCAAGCGAGGCTAAGATGGCTGTCTTGTGAGCGGTGTCGTAGCCCTCTACATCGAACGTCGGGTCGGGCTCAGCATAGCCATGAGCCTGGGCTTCCGCCAACACCGTCTCGAAAGCCTTGTGCTCTTCTGCCATGTTCGTAAGGATGTAATTGCACGTGCCATTAACGATGCCATACACGCTCAAGAACCGATTCGCTGTGAGTCCGAGCTCCAGTCCTCTGATAATGGGAATTCCGCCACCCACGCTCGCTTCGAACAGAAGCGCGACCCCGTGATGGTCAGCAATTTGCCAGAGGTCGGCGCCAAAATTAGCCAGCATTGCTTTGTTCGCCGTCACCACATGCTTACCTGCGCGAAGTGCTTTCTCGACGAAAGTCCGCGCCGGCTCGAGCCCGCCCACGAGCTCTATCACTATTTGAATGTTAGGATCATCGAGGATTGCGTTCGCGTCCGCGGTCAAAATCGCTGGATCGTACTCAGCAGCGCGCTTGCGCTTCGTATCCACATCCGCGATGCGCACAAGCTTCAATTCCGCACCGATGCGTTGCGCAATGAGCTCCCCATTGCGATTGAGCGCGTTAACGACGCCCGTCCCAATGTTACCGAATCCAATGAGTCCAACTGATATTTGCTTCATGTCCTCTCAGTTCTCTCCTCTCTTTTATTGTTGAGCTGTGAGCCAGGAGCTTCTCGCGGTTTACACGATGGCTAGTCGCTTTGCATTTTCTGCTCGATCTTTGTCCATTGATCTTTCAGCGTCACTGCCCGGTTGAAAACGAGCGCATTGGGGCGACTATCCACACTGTCCACACAGAAATAGCCAAGCCGTTCGAATTGATATGTCGTCCCAGGTTGAGCTGACTGCAGCATTGGCTCGAGCTTGCATCCTTTAAGAACCGTCAGCGAATCCGGATTGAGATTCGCGAGGAACGTCTCTCCCTCAGGCACGTCGTCAGGATCAGGTTTTGAGAAGAGGTGTTGGTAGAGGCGCACTTCCGCCTCCACGGCATGCGACGCGCTCACCCAATGGATTGTCGCCTTCACTTTTCTTCCGTCGGGAGCATTCCCTCCGCGAGTCGCCGGATCATAGGTACACCGCAGTTCGACAACCTCACCCTGCGCATTTTTGACAACTTCTTCGCACCGAATGAAGTACGCATAACGCAGGCGCACTTCGCGTCCCGGTGATAACCGATAATACTTCGGTGGCGGCACCTCGCGAAAATCGTCTTGCTCGATATAGAGGACTCGCGAGAAGGGAACAAGCCGCGTCCCCGCCGACGGATCCTCAGGGTTGTTGATCGCCTCAAGCCATTCAATCTTATCTTCCGGATAATTCGTGATAACGACTCGCAGCGGTCGAAGCACCCCCATGGCGCGTGGTGCGCGCTTGTTCAAATCTTCCCGTAAGCAGTGCTCAAGCAAATTGTAATCCACCACACTGTCGGTCTTCGCCACACCGATGCGCGCACAGAAATCGCGAATAGACTCTGGGGTATAGCCACGCCTGCGTAGCCCCCGGAGCGTCGGCATGCGAGGGTCGTCCCATCCCGTCACATATCCTTCGCGAACAAGCTGCAACAACTTGCGCTTGCTCATCACCGTGTAGGTGAGGTTCAGCCGAGCAAACTCTATCTGTTGAGAATGGTGAATGCCTAGCTCATCCAATACCCAGTCGTAGAGAGGTCGATGGTCTTCGAATTCCAACGTGCAAATAGAATGCGTGATCCCCTCCAACGAATCACTGATAGGATGAGCATAATCGTACATGGGGTAAATGCACCACTTTGCGCCTGTGCGGTGATGCGGTGGAGACTTCACGATGCGATAGAGCACGGGATCCCGCAGATTGAGATTAGGAGAAGCCATGTCGATTTTCGCGCGAAGCGTTCGCGAACCTTCCTCGAATTCTCCCGCCCTCATGCGCTCGAAAAGCTCCAAGTTTTCCTCGACACTCCGATTGCGATACGGACTTTCGATCCCGGGCTCCGTGAGTGTACCGCGAGTACGCCGCACCTCCTCAGGGCTCAGATCACAAACGTAAGCTTTCCCTTTGCGGATAAGTTGGAGAGCAAACTCATACATTTTATCAAAATAGTCCGATGCATAATAAAGGTGCTCTCCCCAGTCCCACCCTAACCATCGGACGTCTTCTTTGATCGCCTCGACGTATTCCTCGTCTTCTTTCGTGGGATTTGTGTCGTCAAACCGGAGATGGCAGCGGCCACCAAATTCTGCAGCAATTCCAAAATTGAGGCAGATACTTTTCGCATGGCCTATGTGAAGGTATCCGTTTGGCTCAGGGGGAAAGCGCGTGATAACTTTGCCTCCCCATTTGTTCGAAGCGATGTCTTCGAGTACTATCTTCCGGATAAAATCGAGCGGACGTGACGTCCCGCCGCATCCTTCACATGGTTTCTCCGGCATATCGTTCTTTCCCGACTCTGACATAGCGTAAGCTCTTCGATTGAAGTTTGTTTATCTGAAACATCGATTGAAGAATCCAACGAGAGACAGGTGCAAGCATTTCTTCACCTCGAATCAGCGCCTACTCGCTCCTGCTCCCACGCCATGAAAGCGTGACGAGAACCTTGGCTACCGTTTCTCCACCACACCCCACGAAGTCTTTCAGCAGCTCACACCATGAGAGACTGCGCTTGGTAACGCCCACAGCGGAATGCGTCGCTCACATATCCCACGCGGATACACTACTCGCTCTTCAGAGATTTCGCCTACGAAAGTGATTGGTGCTGGAGCGCAATAGATGCAAGCTTACCCGCTCTGCCATGCACCGACGCAGGAAATTACTGCGCGCCGGCAGTCGCTTTCAGCTTTTCCGCATTCTCGAAGACTTCCTCAATTGGTCCACACATATAGAAAGCCTGTTCGGGCAGTTCGTCGAGTTCGCCATTGACGATCTTCTCGAATCCCTCGATCGTATCTGCCAAACGCACATACTTCCCAGGCCGACCAGTAAACGCCTCGGCGACATGGAAGGGTTGACTGAGGAATCGTTGAATCTTGCGGGCACGCGCCACAACGATTTTGTCCTCCTCGCTCAGCTCGTCCATACCGAGAATGGCGATAATATCCTGCAAATCCTTGTAGCGCTGCAACACAAGCTGGACCCGCTTCGCCACCGAGTAATGCCGTTCACCAAGAATGCGTGGATCCATAATGCGCGAGGTCGAGTCGAGCGGATCCACAGCCGGATAAATTCCAAGTTCGGCAATCTGGCGAGAGAGAACGGTTGTCGCGTCGAGGTGCGAGAACGTCGTGGCTGGTGCAGGATCCGTGAGGTCATCTGCGGGAACGTAAATTGCCTGGACAGACGTGATCGAGCCACGCCGCGTCGAAGTGATGCGTTCCTGAAGCTGTCCGAGTTCCGTCGCCAATGTCGGCTGGTATCCCACAGCGCTGGGCATGCGCCCGAGCAACGCGCTCACCTCAGAACCTGCCTGTGTAAATCGGAAAATGTTGTCGATGAAGAGAAGAACGTCTTTCCCCATCTCGTCGCGGAAGTATTCCGCCATTGTGAGGGCGCTCAGCGCGACCCGCAAACGTGCCCCTGGTGGCTCGTTCATCTGACCGAAAACGAGTGCAGCGCGGCTGCGCGAGGGGTCTTCGCGATTGATAACCCCCGATTCGAGCATTTCGTGCCACAAGTCATTGCCTTCGCGTGTGCGTTCGCCCACTCCCGCAAAGACCGAATAACCGCCGTGCTCCTTCGCGATGTTATTGATGAGCTCCATAATAACAACTGTTTTTCCCACACCGGCGCCGCCGAAAAGACCAATCTTTCCACCTTTAGCGTAAGGAGCGAGAAGATCGATAACCTTGATACCTGTTTCAAAAATCTGCGTGGCAGGCAGCTTTTCAATGAAGGGCGGTGCAGGACGATGAATAACCCAGCGCTTGTCTGGCTCAGGCAATGGGTTGTCCGTGTCGAGCATTTTCCCGAGAAGATTGAAAATGTGGCCAAGGGTTTGCTCCCCTACCGGCACACTGATCGGGCTTCCTGTATCCACAGCTTCGAGACCGCGCACTAAACCATCGGTCGACTGCATCGAAACACATCGCACAATGTTGTTCCCGATATGCTGCGCAACCTCCACCGTGATTGTCACGTTACGCCGCGGATCCTTGATTTCGATGGCATTGAGGATATTAGGAAGAGCATCCGAGGGAAACTCGATATCAACCGTCGGTCCGATGATCTGTTTGACGACACCAGTGGCCATGCGCGTGTTCTACTCCTGACATAATCTCTCTACTGCGGAAAAGAAGCTATTCTTTTCCCGTCTTTTTCCAACCAAATAAAAGCTTCGGCTTTGCAAAATGGACTTGTAAAGTACCTTTTTTATTCTCTGCACTCATCGAGCATTCTTGCAAAACTACCCTCAGCTAGGCAATTATTCTCTCTCGGCAAACTCGAGAACAGCGACAGCTACAGCGTTTCCCCGAGAATGCGACAGCGAAACGTGCATGGCGCCCACGCCCCGCTCCTCAGCAATCTCGCGCGCTCTCCCCGTCACGACGAGCCGAGGCATGCCACTCGGCAGGTTTTCGATTCCCACGTCCTGCCATGTAATCCCTTTCGCCCATCCTGTGCCCAACGCCTTGAGGAAAGCTTCTTTCGCAGCGAACCGCGCCGCATAATGTTGGGCTGGAATAGGCATGCTCCTACAATACGCACGTTCCGTGGGAGTGAAAACCTTTTCTTCGAATCGCGAACCGTGTTTCTCGAGATTCTGCTGAATCCGCTCAATCTCGATGAGATCGATTCCTATCCCAAAAATCATCCCGGATGGTCCTCTTTCTTCGTGTCGTAAATCGCTGTTCTCTACAGGATGTTGTTCTCTCCATTCCTCGCCCTGTCATTCCTCAGGACACCAAATTCGGCGCATCCACAAGGGCAAAGGGAATGAAAATCTGTTGCATGTGCATCGATCTCAGCGAGCACTCTGTTTCGAAAAAAGTTCTCTCCGCTGTAATCTTGGGGAGAGGGACAAGATCGCATGGAAAAAATTATCCGACGACTACTCAAGCGCCACGACATTGCTCTTTCGAAGCGTCTGGGACAACACCTTCTCCTGGACCAGGGCGTCCTGGAACGCGTCGCGCGCGCCATGGCAACCGATGACCAGTGGTATGTGGTCGAGGTCGGAGCAGGTGCTGGAAACCTCACCGCTTTGCTCGCACAAGGTGGGGCGCACGTTCATGCGATCGAGTTGGACGAGCGATTTCGAAGCCTTCACGAAAGCGTTTTTGCCGAGTGGGACGAGCTCGCACCCCGCGTCACTTTCTCTTATGGGGACGCCCTCTCGTTCGATTTCGCCGCTGCAGCACGGGAGGCGTCGACGTTAGGGAAGAAATTCGCAATTGTGGGCAACATCCCTTACCAGATCACCACTGCTCTCGTATCCAAGGTCGTCTACGACGACGTGCCTTTCGATTCCATGACACTCCTCATGCAACGCGAGGTGGGTGAGCGACTTGCTGCTCGCTACGGCGGCCGCCAAAGTGGGGCAATCTCCGTGAAAGTGAACTTTTTCTGCGACGTACAAAAACTCTTCGATGTGCCGCGAAGGGCATTCTTACCCCCGCCGCAAGTGGAATCACAGCTTGTGACATTCCGGCGCCACGCCCCACCTCTTCCGCCTGACGAACGAGCTCGCTTTTTTGCTCTCGTGGATGCCGCCTTCGCGCAACGTCGCAAAATGCTCAGCAATGCTGTGGCAGCCAAAGGAATTGGTTACACGAAAAGCGACGTCGAGAGCGCTCTTTCAGAGCTCGGCCTCCCCCCTACTGCGCGCGCTGAGGAGCTCGGCCTCGATGAATTTCTCTCTCTCTACGCTAAATTGAATTCCCGATAAGGACTATAAAGAAGACGATGATGACAAGGACAACTAAACCGAGAGTTCGTTTTGCCCCTTCTCCCACAGGCTTCCTTCATGTCGGTAGTGCTCGAGCTGCCCTGTTCAATTGGCTGTATGCGCGCCACACCGGCGGAACCTTTCTCCTCCGCATCGAAGACACCGATCTCGAGAGGTCCACGGAAGAGGCTACGCGCCAAATCCTTGAATCGCTCGAATGGCTCGGTCTGACTCCCGACGAGCCCGTAGAATTCCAAGCGAAGCGCACCCACATTCACCGCGCTTATCTCGAGCGCCTCCTCGAAACGGGCCATGCCTACCGCTGCTACTGCCCGAAAGAAAAGCTCGATGAGCTCCGCGAAAAAGCACGCGCCGAAGGAAGAATCTTCGCCTACCGCCGAGAAATGTTCCCCGAAGAGGAGGCACGCAAACTCGAAGCCGCTGGTGCTCCTTATGTCATCCGTTTTCGCGCCCCCGTCGGCGGAGTTACCGCTTTTGACGACATCGTCTATGGCCACATCGAAGTCGAGAATGACACGGTGGGCGATTTTGTCATCGCGCGGCCTGACGGCTCACCTCTCTACAACTTCACGAATGTTGTAGACGACATCGATATGGGAATCACCCTTGTATGCCGTGGGGAAGACCATGTTCCCAACACGCCGAAACAGATCATGATCTACCGCGCACTTGGCGTCGAGCCGCCACAGTTTGCACATCTTCCTCTCATTTTGGGACGAGACAAACAAAAGCTCTCGAAGCGCCACGGCGCCACGGGTGTGACAGAATTCCGCGAAATGGGAATCCTTCCTGAAGCTCTCGTGAATTACCTCGCCCTTCTCGGATGGGCACCACCAGAAGCAGAGTTTGAAGAAGTCATGCCTCTCGATGAGCTGATCCAACGTTTCAGCCTCGACCGAGTGAGCAAAAGCCCTGCTGTTTTCGATCATGAGAAACTCTTGTGGATGAACGGAGTATACATCCGCACACTCGATCGCGGACGCATCGAAAAAGAAGTGATCGCCCGCCTCGAGAAACGTTATCCTACTCTTTCAAGCGCCGATTTTCAGCCACCCAATCCTGCGCTTACACGCGACGAATGGTTGAAAGGCATTATCGGCCTCGCCATTGAGCGTTCCCGAACACTCAACGATTTCGTCGACCAATTGGCGTACTTTTTCGAGCCCCCTACCTCCTACGAGGAAAAGGCAGTGAAAAAATTTCTCGGGAGTGAAGAGCAGATTTCGCAGCTCGAACAGACCGGCGCTCTCCTCGCGGAGGCATGGGCTAGCGCAGCGGCTGAGGCAACTCCCCAGCCCGATAAGCCAGAATCACTCGAACAGTGGTGCGAGGCGATGGAAAAGCCCCTCCGCGAGTGGAGCGAAAAGGCCGGCATCAAATTCAGCAATATTGCTCAACCCGTTCGGCTCGCCGTAACGGGACGAACAGCCTCGCCTCCGCTCTTCCACGTTCTCTGGTATCTCGGGCGCGATGAAGCCCTCGCACGCATTCGTAAATGTGCAGAGTGGAGCCGCTCGCAGCTCACGGCTTCCTAAGGGATAACATGCTCCGCCGTGCAATACTTTATGCCGCATCTGAGCAAGAGAAAGGCTCAGGTGGGATGAATTTTTCAGCGCGTGGCTTGAATAGAAGAACGGTCTCCTGTGGGGCGGTAGTTCAGTTGGGAGAACGCCGGTTTTGCAAGCCGGAGGTCACGGGTTCGAATCCCGTCCGCTCCACCATCTTCTTTTATCTGCCGCTAGGAAGAGATCTTCCCATGCCAACGAGCAGTCATCGCCCACATCAAAACGATCTCTGAAAAAGTCCGCCTATAGCTTCTCGCGTTCCGCGCGCCGCTGCAAAGAAAACCTCTTCCCCAAAAGCGCTGCGGCTCTTTTCACAGCTTCCGCACGAGGACGGTTTGCGCGAGGGCTTTATCCAAGGCAAACACGCTATAGCCCGCACGAACAAGGACACTGGGATTCTGTTTCACGACCGTGAGGCTCATACCAGGCAAAATGCCCAACGCGAGGAACTTACGCACATGCGCGGGATCGAGAAAACGCTCCACGAGAACCTGCTTTCCCTCAGGAATTTCACTTAGAGTGAACCCGGGGCGCCGACATAGCCCATCAGGCGCCGGCTCCGCTTTTCCCATATTCTTCTTACCAAAGAGCTTTTCTTTAAGCAACGTTAGCGGATGCGGTGGCCGTGGCATTTCAATGCCGCAGTTGGGACACTTCACCATCGAGCAGTGAGACCGGGCACAACAAAGTGCGCACGCAACTTCGCTCTGCTTTTCATCGAATTCCGTGCCGCACTCTCGACAGATCATCTCAGCTCCACCCCAGAAGTCGAAGGATTTGATTCGCGCTTATCCCTACGCAGGTAGCGGTGACAAGAATTGCTGCACTCGTTCCCACTGCAAAACGCCACCCGCGCTCCTTCTGCATCACAGCAAACATAGCCACACAGGGAAGGAAGAGAGAGATCACAAGAACCGAAACAAAAATCTGTCTCTCATTGAGACGCCCATGATTCATGAGATCAAACAGCCCCGCTGCTCCATAGTCGCGCCGGAAAAATCCGAATAAGAGAGAATGCGCAGCCTCCGGCGGAAGCCCCATTGCTTGGACAACTGGTTGAATCGCTTGAATCACAATCTGGAACACGCCGGTGATGGTTCCTAACCAAATCACGACACTCGCTGCGAGAAACAGAGGAAAAATCTCTACAAAGTACCAGTACATACGCGAGTAGGTCTTGGTAAGGACATTCGACAAGCGAGGCACGCGCAAGGGGGGAATCTCCAGGTAAAACACTGGGGGACGCCCAGGCACTTTCTTCGCAGCAATCATCCCAAGGACCATGAACACCGCCCCCATCACAACGAGCCACGCGACAAAAATCTCCCTTCGTTGCGCCACCATTGCGAGCACAACCCCCAGCTGAGCTGAACACGGAATAGCAAACCCCAAAAGAAGTGTGGCAATGATCCGCTCGCGCTTCGTTTCCAAAATTCTCGTGACGACCGTCGCCATGGTCCCGCAGCCAAAGCCGAGAACTATAGGAATGACTGCGCGCCCATTCAATCCTAGCTTCTTGAAAACGCGGTCGAGTAATAACGCGAGCCGCGGAAGATACCCGCTATCCTCGAGAACCGAAAACATGAGGAAAAACGTGCCGACAATGGGAAGAATCAACGCTACAGCATACCGCAGCCCCAGAGTGAACATCCCATAATCGTGAACGAATAGATCCTGCAGCGTCCGCGACGGGATCACCCGCTCCACGAACGTCGTGAGCGGCGGCGTAATATACGTTTCATAGATATCATTCTCGAGAAAATCGACCAGCGTCCCAGCACCGAATTTCCCCACAAACTGATACACACCGAAGTAGACCACAGCCAGCGCAATGGGGACAGCTGTCCACACATTCATCGTCAGCCGATTGAGAAAACTCGAAAAACCAGTCTGTGACACCGCCGGGAAACTTGCTACTTCCGACAAAATACCATCCGCATAACGCTGACGCGCAAGCCGAAGCCCCAGTTCCAATTCAGTTCGTTCCACGAGTGGCAGCTTCTCTAAAAGATCAGGCGAAACGATCCGCGCTGGCACGAGCGGCGTGCCGGACGGAACAAGTTGTCGCAGAACCTGAAGTACCTCTGGCGGATAATCAATCGCAGGAACGGGAGGAAGAGCAGTGACACCATCACGGATCACCGCACACAACCGATCGAGACCCTCGCCTTTCGTTGCCACTGTAGCGACGACGGGAATCCCCAGTGCTTCGCCTAACGCCTCCGTATCGATAACAACACCATAACGGCGTGCCTCGTCCATGAGATTGAGGACAAGAATGACCCGTCTTCCCAGTTCGAGGAGCTCAAGAGTGAACGGCAGCATCCGCCGCAAATTCTTTGCATCCACGACGTGGAGAAACAGTGCATCTGGATGCGCCAAAATAATTTCCCTGCTGACTCGCTCCTCTTCCGTAATGGGGATCAACGAGTATGCACCAGGCGTGTCGCGAATCTCGAAACCAGGAAGATTCGGGCTTACGCCACTGCTCACTTCGACAGTCGTTCCCGGATAGTTCGAAACGCTTACGTTCTTCCCGGTAAGACGATTAAAGATGAGGCTTTTGCCAACGTTCGGCGGTCCGACAATAAAGATTTGTTTCAATCCGCCGCCTGGCTTTGCTTCCTTTGCCTCAAAATCTGGATTCTGTTTTGTCATAGCTCCGTAGAAGGAGAAACACTCTCAATATAGTACCAAGTTCGGTACTATATCCTGCGGTTGTTATTCGCCTTCTTCCATGACGCTACCAGCAAAGCATTGATTTTCGTCAAATATGTGCGACCGTGGTGAGAAGACTGACTAGCCACACCAACGTCCCAGAAGCACCCGCATCCGGCTTGTCCAAGAGAACTGGCGTGGAAAAGACCGCAACCCAGCGCTTCCCATGGCAACGCGCTTGCATGCCCCACAAAATCGCGCTCAACGGTCGCTTTCCCCAAACATGGGCGCCGACGTACCGAGCAGCATCACAATGTCAGACGCATAGCGTCCACTCACTTTTTCGGTGGGGCAAAACGCCCTGCTCCCTGGAGCAACGAGAATCCTTCGTTACTGTCGAGAATCCACGCATAGCAGAAAACACTGAACCCTGGCAGCCCGAGATCTTCCACGAGCCGCGCTTGCTTGGCAATCGGTGGATGCGCAGGTCCCCCATACGCATCTGCTGTGCGCTTCTGGACGGCTAGTGCCGGGAGAACATGCGTCTCGGCAAACGGCGGCATCGCATCGAGCACAGTCTGTATCTCTTTCTGCACTCCCTCGACACTCGACGAATACGCCATCGGAACTATCGCATCAAGGTATCCGCGTCGAAGCATCTCGCGCCAGTTCTGGCACTTGGACGATTGGTAGCGCTCGTTCTCAGGTCCCGGGAAAATGGCGGCGCTGAGGACGACCTGCGGCTTGACGCGATCGATTCGCTCTTTCGCAAGCCGAACCATCTCCAGGACTTGACTCTCTTTGAACCACACCCAGCGACGCCATTCCGGATTCGTCGTCGACTCTTCTATCGTTAGTGGATCAATCCCGCTCAGCTTCTTGTAGAGCTTGCGCGTGTAGTCGTCGTAACCCGCATCTGGTTTGCCTGCGGGATAACGGATGTAGTCGAGATTGATCCCCGCCACGTCATAGCGCCCTACAATTTCACCAATCATGTTGGCGAGGAGACGCCTCACCTCGGGGTGTGCCGGGTTCGCAAAATTATGTGCGTCTTCAGCTTTCGAGGTAGGACTGCCATCCCGCAGAAGAAGCCGCCACTCAGGATGCTCGTCGAGAAGCGGTGTTCGCGGGAATTGGGGATACTTCTTTGTGTCAACCTCCCAGTAGAAAACTTCAAGCCAGGCATGAAGCTTCAGCCCCCGCTTGCGCGCCTCCCGAATGTAAAGATCAAGATAATCCTTCCCCTTCATTTCGGGCCGCTGGGGGATGTACTGACTCGGGTATATCACAAAACCGTGATAAAATGTTTCAAGATAAACATCTGTAAAACCAGCTTTCTGAATGTCATCAAGCTGCGCCGTGACCGAGGTTAACGATGCTTCCGGACGCAACCACACACCGATAAACCGCGACTGCTCAGCTTTACGTTGTCCCGCGGAGAAAACAATCCCGCTGCACGTCAGAAGCGCCGCCATAAGAACAACTCGCTTCATAATCCGTGAAACTGTAATCATTGCTCAAACCTCCTGTCGTTGTGTTTTTCTTTTTCCATTCGCGCGAGCCGCAAACCACGCTCTTTTGCTTCGCCTCTTTCTTTTGGTGGCAGCCGTCGCGAAAACTCTGGAGTGTGCACGCACACCCTCGAATCCTTCCTCACTCTCTGCAATCCACGAATTACCGAAAATGCTGAACCCCTCCACTACGAGGTAAATCCTTTCTAGAACGTGGCAAAGTAGATTGCAGTGAAACCGGCGTGCTGGATCTTTTCCAATTGCTCCGATACCGAGGTGGGCGAACATTCCGGCCTTACCCACACAGCAAGAAATGGTTTCTCTGCAGACTTAGCCGGCGCGTAGCGCTCCCCTAGACAAATCAATGAGAGGAGTGCTGCCACCCATGTCCATCGCCGACAGCTGGAGCTGCTTCTTCGCCTGCCAAGTCCCTCACATCTCCACATTCACCCACGCCCCATCCTTCTCAAGCGACCGTGCTGCCCCTTCCAGAATTGCGACAGTATCCAGCATCTCCTCTTTGGTTACCGGAGACGTTCGCGTCGCAAAAAACATCACAACGGCACGAATAAGGTTCTCGTAGAAAGCATCGAAAGCCTGGACCGTAGCAACCGCATAGTGCCCACTTCTGCGCACGCCCAGCTGCCAGGGGAGCGCCTCGTACTGGTTCTCGGCCTCTCGAACCTCCACAAATCCGCGGCACGTGGCAAAATCGAGCGTCACGAGATGGGCACCCGGCACCCCTGTGTCGCATACGCGGCGCAGTGCTCCCCCACCCATCACCCGAAGAATCATCGCCACAGTGTGAACTCCATAGCCACCCCAGTTGCCCATTCCCCGCGCAAACACACTCTCCACAGCGCCCGTGGCGTGGTGGCGAAGAAGCTCTTCGACTTCGACCGCGAAACGCAGGGCAGAACTCGACATGAGGGGGGTACTGTGCTTTTCTGCTTCCTCAACGATGTCGCGCGCCTCGCCGAGCGTTGGAGCGAGAAACTTGTCGATAAAAACAGGCTTGCCGGATCTGACGGCAGGAAGCGCAAGAGCGCGGTGAACCTCGAAATTATCCGGCGCCAACACCATCACCGCGTCCACTTTCTCCACCACTTCTTCCGGGCTCGTTGCGCGCTGGATGCCGTGGGCAGCACACCAATCGACGTCTCCTCGCGGCTCTACCTCGTATGCCGTGGTGACGCGGAGCCCCGTTGCCTCACCGAGCTGGGTAAGGAGTTTGAAAAACACATCGGCGTGATAATTGGCGAGATGGTGATCGATAAACCCGACGTCCATGAGTTGCTCCTTATTTTTATATTGAAGTTTTCTCCGCGCGCTCTTTCTCTTTGCAAGGGTTTTCGGAATCTCCCTTGGGCTAAGGTGGGAAAGATTGCCGGACAGCGATGTGCTCGGGCGTTCCAATCGCCCCCCAGGGACTGAGCTCGCCCGCGGATGGGAGACTGGAACTAGCCGGATAATTGCATCTCCCCAGAGGAAGCGGGCACGCCAAGCAAAGCAACAAGGACTCTTTAGACAACGAGCTACCTCCCCGCGCCGCGCGAGGACTTCTCTCCCGCACACCAGGGCAACCAAAGGAGAGGCGCCTCCACGGATAGCGATGCGTACTCGCTAGCGAGAAATCTTCTCCCTTTGGGAGAGCAACGCCCAAATTCGGATTCCGTGCTAACGCCTTTTTCACGCTCTCCGAATTGGGGCAATGGGCCCCAAAGGTTACACTGTGAGCGACACGTTGGAGATGGTCTGCCAAGGGAGCTCCAACTTGCCCACATCCCGTAAAGGCAATCTTCAGGTAAGGCTTTCCTTTTTCTTGTATGACGATTTCCGCAACCAGATGTTACCCACATCGGTATTGACTTGCCAAGCCTTTCCTCAGCCTGATGCAGTTGATAATCTGACGCAACACCTCGCTGAGGGATGAACGCAATGCTCGAGCGCCTCTTTCACCTGAGCGAACACGGCACAACCGTGCGGCGTGAAGTAACGGCCGGTCTCATTACTTTTCTCACCATGGCATACATCATCTTCGTCCAGCCTGCCGTGCTGTCGGGCGTACTTTTTGGTGAGAAGATGCTAACGGGGATGAACTTTGGGGCAGTGATGGTGGCGACATGCCTCAGTGCTGCCCTCTTTTCGTGCATCATGGGACTTTTTGCTCGCTATCCCATCGCTCTCGCTCCCGGTATGGGCGAAAACTTCTTTTTCGTCTTCTCCGCTATCCCTGCCGTCGCGGCAGCTGGTTTTGCCGAGCCGTGGCGTGTCGCACTCGGAATGGTATTCTGGTCGGGGCTTGTCTTCCTCGTTATATCGCTAGCAGGAATTCGCGAATCTCTTTTCGACGCCGTCAGCAATAACATGAAGCACGCCATAAGCGTGGGCATTGGACTCTTTGTTGCGTTCATCGGGATGCAAAATGCAGGGCTCATTCTCAAGGATCCCGGCACGGCGGTGAAGCTCAACCACGCATTCGAGTCGCCCGACCTCATCGTGTTTTTTGTCGGGCTCATAGTGGCGAGCGCATGCTTGGCTCGAGGGCTGCGGGGTGGCATTTTGCTCGGCATGGCTGCAGCCACGGTGGTCGCTGTTGCTTTGAAACTCGGACTTCCCCATCTCTTGCCCAACGCATGGTCTTCGAAAATTGTTCAGGACTCCCTCCTCGTGCGACAATTCAAAATCGCCACGCATGTCATCTCGAGTCCTCCCTCTCTCGCACCGACATTCCTCAAACTCGACATCGTGGGAGCCCTCACCCCCCACCTTGCCCCTTTGATTTTCATATTTCTCTACATGGCGGTCTTCGATACAATGGGCACACTCATCGGCATTGGGGAGCTGGCAGGGCTTTTGCGCGATGGCAAACTGGTTCGCGCTCAACGTGCCTTTGCCACTGATGCAGCAAGCTCTCTCGTCGGCTCACTTCTCGGCACAAGCACCGTGACCGCCTACATCGAAAGCGGTGCAGGAATCCTCTATGGAGGGCGAACCGGCCTCACCGCCGTAACCACAGGGCTTCTTTTCCTTCTCGCCCCCTTTTTTACACCGGTCGTGGAGATGGTCGGCAGTTACCCGCCTATCACGGCGTGCGCGCTCGTCTTAGTCGGCGTCATGATGATCCAGAACGTGAACCGTATCACGTGGGACGACCCCACTGAAGCAATCCCTGCCTTTCTCGTTATCCTTGGCATTCCTCTCAGTTACTCGATTTCCGATGGCCTCGCTATTGGATTTATTAGTTATCCTATTATTAAAGCGCTGAGCGGACGCCTGCGGGATGTGCGCTGGCTCATGTGGGTCCTCAGCATCCTCTTGCTCGCATACTTTGTTTTTGTCCGTTCGCACCTGTGAGAAAGCCGACGCCATACGTGAGCCCTCACGCCCCCTCCCATATGCCAAAACAGCTTACACCTTCTCCCAGTGTCACATAAAGCTTGCTTTGTGTGCATTGAGAGAATCTATGTTTCGAAAAGCAAGGTCTTTCTCCACTAGAACAATTTTAAGAAGGTAGTCTGTAAAATGATCAATCTATTGGTTGTTATTGCTTATGTTGTCGCCACCCTTGCTGTTGGGTGGTGGGGAATGCGGCGCACTAAAACCGTCGACGATTTCTTTCTCGGCGGTCGCAACCTCGGTCCGTGGCTGAGCGCTTTCGCTTACGGGACAACCTACTTCTCTGCTGTTCTTTTCATTGGCTATGCCGGGAAGCTTGGCTGGGGCTTTGGGCTCTACACGATGTTCATCGTGCTCGGTAATGCCTTCATCGGGTGCTATCTTGCATGGCATATCCTTGCCTCGCGCACACGCGCAATGACCGGCAGACTCAACGCGCGGACGATGCCAGAGTTTCTCGAAGCACGCTACGAAAGTCGATTCCTCAAAATTCTTGCTGCGCTCGTCATCTTCGTCTTCCTCGTCCCCTACACAGCATCGGTCTATATGGGGCTGAGCTATCTCTTCGAAATCAATATGCACATTCCCTACGAATGGGCTCTCGGCTTCATGGCGCTTCTCACTGGTGTGTATCTGATAATGGGAGGCTACCTTGCTCTCGCCGTGACCGACCTTATTCGCGGTGTCATCGAGTTTGTAGGCGTCGCCATCATGGTGACCTATCTCACAGGAAAAGCTGGTGGATTTTTGAGCGCGATCTCAAAGCTTGCGAAGCCAGAACACGCTCCTGCCCTTTATGCACCAGGTCCCATTCCGGGATGGCTTACTCTTCTCGCTCTCGTCTGCATCACAAGCTTCGGTCCATGGGCGCTTCCGCAAATGGTCCAAAAGTTCTATTCGATCAAGAGCGAGGCACATGTGCGTGCGACAAAAATCATGGTCACCATTTTCGCACTTGTGATGTCGTTCGGCGCCTATTTTACGGGCGCACTCACTCGGCTCTTTTACGACAAGCTTCCTGTCCCCAAAATCGATCAACTCATGCCCCACTTTCTCACGGAGCATACCCCTCCCGTCGTGGCGATTATTATCCTCCTCCTCGTGTTCTCTGCCTCCATGTCGAGCCTCTCGTCGCTCGTTCTTGTCTCAAGCTCGGCTATTGCCATCGACCTCTATGGCGGCGTTCTCCGGCCGAACGCATCTCGGAATTCCGTACTCATGTGGATGCGCGTCCTCTGCGGAGTCTTTGTGGGGTGCTCGCTTGCGATTGCACTTATCCAACCGACGTTCATCGTAAATCTCATGATTATTTCATGGGGGGTGCTCTCCGGCGCCTTCCTCGCACCTCTCCTCTATGGACTCTTTTGGAAAAATGCCACAAAAGCTGGCGCCACCACCGCGATGATTGTGGGCATCACGGTCGCCGTGGTTTTGTACTGGCAATTGGGAGAAAAAGGTGTCCCAGTCGCAGGGATGCTCGCGATGATCATTCCATGCTTCGTGTTGCCTGCTGTTAGTGCTATCACCACTCCGCCATCGAAGGCGACACTTGCGCAAGCATTCGGCACAGACCAGTCAGAAGTATCGAACGGCGCCGAGCAAGCTTGATAAACTTAGAGACTCATTAAAAAGGAATCGTGCAGCTACTGGCATGCCTTTTTCTGTCCTGCGTGGGGGCAGGCTATAAATCTCTTGCGACCGCGCGCAGCACAGTGAGTTATCTTAGCGCACCGCTCTCGCTGCCGATCACAAATTGCTGAGAATACTGCTCACCGCGTCAGATTCGTTGAGACAATAGAAATGAATTCCTGGCGCACCGTTCGCAAGCAAGTCCTGGCATTGCCTTGTCGCGTAGTCGATCCCCAGTCGCGCAACAGCCTCAGGATCCTCCGCTACTTTCTCGAGTTCCGCGCGTAACCGGGGAGGAACGCGCGCGGGTCCAGATTTCGTTCGCGCGTACACCGTCGTGAATTTCTCGAGTTGTGCGACACTCCGGAAAGGCATGATTCCCGGCACAATGGGAACGTTCACCCCAACGGCGCGAGCGGCAGCAACATAACGCCAATAGTCCTCGTTGTCAAAAAACAGTTGCGTAATTACGACATGTGCACCGGCATCGACCTTTTCTTTGAGATGGCGCAGGTCATCCTCTGCGCTCGTCGCCTCGGGATGCACTTCGGGGAAACCTGCTACTCCAATACCAAAATCCCAGATGCTCCGGGCAAGCCGAACGAGCTCTACAGCATGCGCGAGGCCATCAGGATGCGGCTTCCATGTCGACTCGCCCCGTGGTGGATCTCCCCGCAACGCCATAATATTTTCTATTCCATCGTCGCGCAACTGCTCGAGAATGCGGCGAAGTTCGTCGCGCGAGTGTCCGACACACGTCAGATGGCACATGGTTTCGAGCCCGAAGTCGTGCTTGAGTTTGCGCGCCCACGCGAGAGTCCGCTCGCGCGTTGAGCCCCCCGCGCCGTACGTAATTGAACAAAATGCAGGATTGAAGCGCCGCAGCTCTTCTATCCGCTTCGCAAGAACCTTATCGCCCTCCTCGTTCTTAGGAGGGAAGAACTCAATCGAGATAGCAGGCTGATGCCGTGCGTAGATCTCATTCAGTCGCAAAGTTGCCACCTCTCATTTGTTTGTAACACGTTGTGAATTTGACAATGTATAGCCGCCACGACAAATACTCGTTCACTGGTATGCCCGGGAATAGGCAACAGCAATACGCGACGCGAGCCGCGCATTGTTTTCGATGAGCGCTTCGTTTGCTTTCAGTGTGCGCCCACCACTGAGACTCTCTAGCCGCTCGAGGAGAAATGGCGTTACCGCTTTTCCCGTCACGCCGCGAGCCGATGCTTCCTCCAGCGCAGTTACGATCCAGCGATCAAGCTCTTCCCGGGGCAAAGAGTATTCACTCGGGACAGGGGTCACAACGAGCATTCCCCTGCCACCACACTCGAAGTGCGTGCGAGCAAGAGCAGCGACCGCCTCAGGCGAATCGCACTTCTGGTCGAGCTCGAAGGAACTCTCCGCCGTGAAAAACAACGGAAAACGGTCCGTGTTGTAACCCACGACAGGCACGCCAAGAGTCTCGAGAACCTCGAGTGTGGCGCCCACGTCAAGGATTGATTTCGCACCCGCACTCACGACGATAACGGGATATTCCGCAAGTGCGCGAAGATCCGAAGAAATGTCGAGTGTCTCCGCGTAGCCCCGATGCACCCCGCCAATGCCACCTGTTGCAAAGACGCGGATGCCAGCCATCGCGCATGCTTTCACGCTCGCTGCAACGGTGAAAGCGCCCGGTCGTTTCGAGACGAGCGCCGCGGCAAAATTCTGCAAATTCACTTTCGCTATATCCGGCGAACGGCTGCAAAAGTATCGTATCTCCGAAGCATCGAGCCCAACGCGCACCTGCCCATTGAGAATCGCCACTGTCGCTGGCACAGCGCCCATCTCTCGAGCTACAGATTCGCAGAGAAATCCAACTCGCTCGTTAACGGGAGAGGGAAGACCAAACGACAGAATCGTTGTCTCGAAGGCAACCACTGCCTGGCGCGCATCAAGCGCTTGCTGAACTTCCGGAGAAATGGAAAGGTAACCGCTCATTGTTCTTTCTCGAAGATAAAATAATGGGGGAGTAACTCGGCAGCTGTTTTCACAAGTGGTTTCTCGATTCCTGCCCCACCTGCCATTGCCACAATCAGTTCCGGAGCGAACTCCACCATTACTTGGCGACACGCTCCGCACGGAGTGACTGGTTTCTCGCCATCGCCCCCCACGACTGCTAGTGCCACGAAGTCCCGCTCACCCGCCGCAACCGCTGCCGCAATTGCATTGCGTTCGGCACAAATGCACAACCCGTAACTCGCATTCTCGACATTGCATCCCTGGTAAACCTTTCCGGAGGATGTCAGCACCGATGCACCGACATGAAACCGCGAGTACGGGGCATAGGCATTCTTGCGCACCTCGTTAGCACGCAAAAGAAGCTCTTTGATCTGGCTTTCCGTCACACAGCCCATCGCACACTAGTTCCTTTCGCCATTGCTCAATTTCTTCTGTGCAGTCCGCTCGAGAAGATAAATGATTAGGAAATAGAGCACTGTTTGCACAAGCACCAAAATTGAGCCTACCCACGGAAGCCATCGCAGATACACAGCGCCGAGCCCCACACACATCGCAACAAGATAAATAAATAAGACCGCCTGTGTGGTCGAAAACCCGAGAGCGACAAGGCGATGACTGAAATGATTGCGGTCGCCCTGCATGAGGGGAGCTCCGTTGCGCCAGCGAATATACATCACGCTCAGCGCATCGAACAACGGCACACCCAAAACAAGAATGGGTGCTACCACGGGAAGATGAGTGGGAGTTCCCGGCTGGTAGTACGTGACCATGATGCTCGAGCCAGCGAGAAGGTAACCAGTAAAGAGAGAGCCCGAGTCACCCATAAAGAGCTGCGCACGCGGAAAATTGTAGCGGAGAAATCCAAGGAGAGCGCCGAAGAGCGCAGCAAAAAGCCCCATCATAAAGTATTCCCCACCCACCCGGGAGATAAGGTAAAAGTTGAGTGCAGCAATTGCCGCAACACCCGCACTGAGACCATTCATATTGTCGAGAAAATTGAACGCGTTGGTCAGCAACACAACCCATCCAATTGTCAGAATCCACCAGAGGACGGGGGAGGGAAGGAAAGCCTTGATAACAATGCCCGTGGCAATGAGTGGAAGGGCAGCCGCGATCTGGAGAGCAAGCTTCAGGCGCGGCGAGAGATCCCATCGATCGTCTGCGAGCCCCGTCACAAACATGAGCGTAGCCCCAAGGAAAAGAGCTAAAATGCGATCCGAGATATAGGGAATGTTGTGGAGAAATGGCTGGATGTCTGCGGGGACAAAAGAAAGAACGAGGCGACTTTTTATCAATATAATATCAAGTAAAATTGTCGCGAAAAAAGCAACAAAAATACCCATGCCGCCACTGCGAGCAGTTGGTGCAGCATGTAGTTTACGTCCGCCCGGCCGATCCACCAACCCCGCCGCTAGCCCAATCCTCCGTGCCACCGGCACGAGCAGAAGAGCCAGCACAAACGCCTGGGCGGCGACTATAATGTATGTCAAATCTAACATAGCGCCCTCTTCTCGAGCCACATCAGATAGCCACGGCTAGGGGACACTGCCCCTGAAATGCAATAGCATTTTCCTCCGAGGGAAAAGAGGAACGTTTGGGAGCTGGCTTTGTGGGGTACAAGGGGGGCGCTTTCAGAAATTGGGATGC